>Ga0209652_1000132_pt1 | contig 61095 bp, 57 predicted proteins | sample SaaInl74LU_5_DNA_FD_184641 | JGI IMG/M metagenome (GOLD analysis project Ga0209652, IMG submission 184641) | Marine microbial communities from expanding oxygen minimum zones in the Saanich Inlet - ESP_74LU_5_DNA (SPAdes) (version 2) | ecosystem: Environmental > Aquatic > Marine > Intertidal zone...
GTAGCGGGGGCCGGACTCGAACCGACGGCCTTCGGGTTATGAGCCCGACGAGCTACCAACTGCTCCACCCCGCGATGTGGACGACAAAAGTACAACATTTCATCCAATCGCCCTCTATCAACCGCTGTGTGTGAGAAAATGCGCTGAACTACCTTCAAGCCCGTGAAGGACAAGGAGATATACGATTTTTCTGCCCCGATAGAGCGACTGCCCGGGGATTGGGCTTGGGATTTCGTGGAGGTTCCGGCGGAGATTTTAGCGGAAATCCGGACCAAAAAGTGGAAACGGCTATGTGTTTCTATTCACGACATGCCCGAATACTCCTGTGCTTTGCTCCCCTTGTCGGGAGGGAGGCGCGGGATCATGCTCAGTCAGGCTCGGCAAAAAGAACTCGGCCTATTTCTTGGCGCGTGGGTCCAGCTTCGGATGTGGGAAGACCGATCTAAGTATGGAATGCCGGTGCCCGAGGAGCTCGCGGAGCTTTTTGAATTTGATCCGGCCATTGAAACCGCCTTTGAGAAATTACTTCCCGGGCGCCGGAGAAACTACCTCCACCACATCGCATCAGCGAAAACGGAAGCCACTCGGACCAAACGCGTCTTAAAGCTCCTAAAAGATTTGGGCATAGAAAGCGTGGGTTAAGCGTTTAGGCGGATAAAAACCCCGACCTTTGCCCCATGGAAAAAGCCCACAAAGCCGGTTTTGTCAACCTCATTGGACATCCCAATGTGGGCAAGTCGACTTTAACCAATGCTTTGGTCGGGGAGCGCCTAAACATCATCACGCCAAAAGCGCAAACGACACGCCACCGCATTTTTGGCATCTTGAATGGGGAAACCCCAGCATTTGATTACCAGCTTGTATTTAGTGATACCCCGGGGGTTTTAGATCCCGCCTATGCCCTGCAGGAAACGATGCTGACGGCGGTCAAGACGGCATTTGATGATGCGGACATCTTTCTGTACGTGGTAGAGTTGGGTGAAGGCCCTCTAAAGAATGAACAGTTTTTTAAGGCGCTTCAAGAGTCCCAACTCCCAGTTCTCCTGCTCTTAAACAAGGTGGACCTGCACGATCAAGAAAGATTGGAGCGCGAGACAGCGCTTTGGACGACCTGGATGCCCAAAGCGGAGATAATCCCGATTTCGGCTTTGACAAAATTCAATTTGGACTACGTGCTGAATCGGATTCTGCAGCTACTTCCGGAGAGTCCCGCATACTTCGAAAAAGGACAGTTAACCGACCGTTCTGAGCGCTTTGTAACCTCGGAAATCATTCGCGAACAGGTGCTTATGAATTATTCCAAAGAGATCCCTTACTCGGTGGAAGTAGGGATTGATACCTTTGTCGAAGAAGATAAAATCATTAAGATTCGTGCAGTCCTTTATGTAGCACGAGACTCTCAAAAAGGAATTTTAATAGGTCATAAGGGTTCTGCGTTGAAACGAGTGGGCATTGGTGCTCGCAAGCGGATGCAAGACTTTTTTCAAAAACATGTGCACTTGGAGCTTTATGTGAAGGTGCAAGCAGACTGGCGGAATGACCGCAGCAAACTCAAACGCTTCGGATACGAATGAAATCGCTTGTAGCTATTGTCGGACGCCCCAATGTGGGCAAATCGACTTTTTTTAACCGTTTAGTTCAACGTCGTGACGCCATTGTCGATGCGATTGCCGGGGTAACCCGAGATCGCCACTATGGCCATAGCGAATGGGTAGGAAAGCACTTTAATATTGTGGACACAGGCGGTTACGTCGAAGGTTCTGATGACATTTTTGAGGGTCAAATTCGCAAGCAAGTGGAGGCGGCCTTGATGGAGTGTGATGCAATCCTTTTCCTAGTGGATGTGGAGGATGGAATCACCCATGACGACAAAGAAATTGCGGCGATGCTTCGTCGCCAAGACAAGCCTGTAGTCTTGGTGGCTAATAAGGTTGACAATCATCAGCGCGCCGCCGATGCAGCGGAGTTCTACTCCTTGGGTCTTGGCGAGCCCATTTGCATGTCGAGTATAAATGGGAGTGGAACCGGTGAAGTGCTCGATGCCCTAATGCACCACATCCCGGAAACTCAGGAAGGGGAAAGCACAGATGATCCTTGGGACGGCTTGCCAAAATTGGCCATCGTTGGTCGTCCAAATGTGGGCAAGTCTAGCTTGACCAATGCCTTGTTCGAAGAGGAAAAAAGCATTGTGACGGACATAGCCGGCACCACCAGGGATACTGTAAATGCGCATTTCAATAAGTTCGGTTTAGAATTCCTTTTGCTGGATACCGCAGGCCTCCGGAAGAAAGGAAAGGTGAACCAGGACTTGGAATTCTACAGCAACATGCGAAGCATTCGTACGATCGAAGAATCGGATGTTTGCATTCTCGTCATTGATGCCACGCAAGGGTTCGAAGCTCAAGATCTGTCCATCCTCAACGTTATTGAGAAAAACAATAAGGGCTTGGTCATTTTGGTGAACAAATGGGACTTGGTCGAAAAGGACCACAAGTCCATGGATGAATACAAGAAAATCATCTTGGAGCGCACCAAACCTTTTGTCGACATTCCGGTCATCTTCACCTCGGCTATTACCAAACAGCGGGTGCTAAAAGGCATCGAAGAGGCGATGGAAGTATACAAACGCCGCAGTAGCCGAATCACGACTTCGAAGCTCAATGATGAGATGCTGCCAATTGTCAAGCACATGCCGCCGCCCATCTACAAGGGCAAGGAGGTGAAGATCAAATACATAACTCAGCTCCCAACGCATTATCCTCAATTCGTCTACTTCTGCAACTTGCCCCAATATGTGAAAGAGCCGTACCAGCGGTATGTCGAAAATCAAATGCGGAAGCATTATGACTTTTCGGGCGTGCCGATTGTTATCTACTTCAGAAAGAAATAAGGGAATTTTTACGCAGTAGCAAGACGGAACGCCGCTTCCAAATTTTCGCTTCCCTGAGGGGCGAATTCTTGAATGCTTGCTTCGCGCACAATTTTGCCTTGGCGAATAAAAATCACGCGATCGCAGAGGGCCTCGACCTCTTGCATGATATGTGTGGAAAGCAAGACGGTTTTGTTGGCTCCTACCCGGCGAATTAATTTTCGAATTTCGACCAATTGGTTTGGATCCAAGCCGGTGGTGGGCTCGTCTAGAATCAGCACCTCGGGGTCATGCACAAGGGCAGCAGCAAGACCGACTCGCTGGCGATATCCTTTAGAAAGCTGTTTTATCTGCTTGTGCCTTTCGGGTTCTAAGCCAACTTCAAGGATACGTGCCTCTACGGAGGATTTATCCGCTCCGTATAGTTCGGCAACGAATTCCAAAAACTCCGTAACAAACATATCCTGGTACAGGGGATTGTGCTCGGGTAAGTAGCCCACTCTTTGACGAACTTCTAGGGACTCTTTGGCGCAATCCAATCCACATACGGTGGCGGAACCCTCACTTGCGGGCAGGTAGCCGGTTAAAATTTTCATCAGAGTGCTCTTCCCTGCACCATTCGGACCGAGCAGGCCAACGATCTGGCCATTGGCCAGATTCAAACTGACGCCATCCAGCGCTTTTTGGCTACCGTATGCTTTCCCTAGGCCGGTGGTTTGAATCGCCATAATTATTTGTCTCTAAGAAGGATTAACCAGGTAGCCCAGCCCCCTGCAGCTTGCAAAGCGGCATGTGTTTTGGCTCGATAGCTATAGCATTCCAAGTATACCGGATCAGAAAATAGCCCTTTATTTTTACTCAAAAGCATGACGCGCTGGTCCCTCATGGGATGGTACGTTTTAAGCAGATCATACACGACGGTGACCGGGCCAAAAAAGACTCCGCCGAAGAAATTATGCCATTCTCGGCCGCGCAATCGTGCATCATTGTATGCGCGCAGACAAGCGTCGACGTCGTCCAAAGCAGGAGCGTCTTCGTCATACCCAAGGTGGCTCACATCCTTCAAAGGGATGCGATAACGCTGACCTTGGACTTCAAAAACGACATGTCGAGGCTGAAGTTTGAGCAGCTGTCCTTCAAAAATTTGACCTGTTTGCAAGGCAATCAAGTCTTTGGCCCCTAGCGCAAGAGGTAAAAAGGCCAAAAGGAGTAGAAACTTTTTCATATTCATAACGCCCACCGAAAGTAAGGCAGATATCTTTGGAATGAAATGACAGGCAGGGTAATCAAATCAACAGGAAGCTGGTACCGCGTGCAATTGCATGATGGGCCGTCCGTGGATGCACGACTTCGAGGCTCAATGCGTCTGCAAGGCAGCCGTGCGACGAATCCTGTGGCCGTTGGTGACTTTGTCGAATTAGAGCCCGAATCAGAAGGCCGCTATGCGATTTCGAATGTTTTGGAGCGCAAAAATCACCTGATCCGCCGTTCGGTCAACTTGTCCAAAAAAACCCAGGTGATTGCAGCAAATATCGATCAAGCCATACTGATTTGTACGATTGCGGAACCCAAAACACTGCTCGGATTCATGGACCGATTTCTGGCCAGCGCGGAAGCCTACGGCATTCCGGCGCTTCTAGTATTCAATAAAATGGATGTCTACGGCCCAAGCGAAATGGAAGAACTCAGCTATCGAGAGGCAGCTTACCAGCGTGCTGGCTATCCATGCATGCGAATTTCTGCCGTTAGCGGGGAGGGCATGGACGCCCTTCGCGCCGTGTTGAAGGACAAGGTGACCCTATTTTCTGGACATTCTGGCGTAGGGAAGAGTACCCTTGCCAATGCACTGCAGAGTGGATTAGATTTGAGAACAGGTGAGATTTCCAGCGCCCACGGCCAGGGACAGCATACAACGACATTTGCCGAAATGCATCCCCTGGATTTTGGAGGCTACTTGATTGATACCCCAGGGATTCGAGGATTTGGGCTAGTCAATATGGAAAAGGATCAAGTGAGCCACTATTTCCCAGAAATATTCGCCTTGAGCGAGGGGTGTAAATACCATAATTGCACGCATGTAGATGAACCGCAATGCGCCGTAATCCATGCCTACGAACAACACCAAATCGCCCCGAGCCGCTATGAAAACTATGTGCACATGTTGAATGGCGATGAGGGAGATGATCCGTATCGACATTCAGAATCAAAAGGGGAGTGAAATGCGCGTGGTGATTCAAAAAGTCCAAGAGGCCTCCGTTCGAATAGATGGAAAAGTACATGCTGCTATTGGGCCAGGCTTGCTGATTTTTGCGGGCTGGGAAGCGGAGGACAGCCAAGAAGACAATACGTGGATGGCTCAGAAAATCACAAAAATGAGATTGTTCGAAGACCAAGAGGGCGTCATGAACCGCTCCGTGATGGAAGCTGCGGGACAACTATTGGTCATCTCCCAATTCACCTTGCACGCAACCACCAAAAAGGGCAACCGGCCTAGTTATTTCCGTGCGGCACACCCCCGGATTTCAAAACCGCTGTATGAGGACTTTTTGGACCAACTTTGGAATGCGTCCGATCTCTCCGTGAAGTCGGGAGAATTCGGGGCGGATATGAAAGTAGCCCTCGTCAATGACGGCCCCGTGACCATCACCATGGACAGCAAAAACAAAGAATAATATGGAAGCAGCGATTCAATCCTTGCAAAAAGAAGTAGACACCTGGATTCAAGATTTTGGGGTGCGCTATTTCAATGAACTCACCAATATGGCTCAGCTGACTGAGGAAGTAGGCGAAGTGGCTCGCATCATTGCGCGCCGCTACGGGGAGCAATCGGAGAAAGAAAGTGACCGCTCAAAAGATCTTGGGGAAGAGTTGGCCGATGTGCTCTTCGTCACCCTCTGTCTAGCGAATCAAACAGGCACAGATTTGCAAGCGGCCTTTGACCGAAGAATGGCTGCCAAAGGTGCGCGGGATAAAGAACGTCACGCCAGTAATCCAAAGCTTCGTTAAACAAAGCGAAAAGCCCTCTGCCGTACCTTTGCACTCACAATCCTACCGTTATGCGTCCTGACCTTTTTGAACACCCTGATTACTACCTCCTCGATGAACTGTTGACGGATGAGCACAAGCTCGTACGAGACGCTACCCGTGATTGGGTAAAAAGGGATGTCAGCCCCATTATTGAGGAGTATGCTCAAAACGCGGAATTTCCTCAGCAAATTGTCAAAGGTCTCGCAGAAATTGGGGCTTTTGGTCCGTATATCCCTTCAGAATATGGAGGTGCCGGCTTAGACCAAATCAGCTATGGTCTGATGATGCAGGAGATTGAGCGTGGCGATAGTGGCGTTCGTTCCACCTGTTCTGTGCAGTCTTCGCTGGTGATGTATCCCATTTACGCTTATGGCAATGAGGAGCAACGCATGAAGTACCTGCCCAAATTGGCGAGTGGTGAGTGGCTCGGGAGCTTTGGCTTGACCGAACCGAACTTTGGCTCGAACCCCGGCGGTATGGTGACCAATTTCAAGGACATGGGCGACCATTACCTGTTGAACGGCGCCAAAATGTGGATTTCTAACGCGCCCTTCTGCCACGTTGCGGTGGTTTGGGCTAAAAACGAAGAGGGCCGAATCCACGGCCTCATTGTGGAGCGCGGAATGGAAGGTTTCACGACCCCTGAAACGCATAATAAATGGTCCCTCCGAGCGTCAGCCACGGGTGAGCTGGTCTTTGACAACGTGAAAGTGCCCAAAGAAAATCTCCTGCCCAACAAATCCGGCTTAGGTGCCCCCTTGGGTTGTCTTGATTCTGCGCGTTTTGGAATCGCTTGGGGCGCCATCGGTGCAGCCATGGATTGCTACGATACGGCTCTTCGGTATTCCAAGGAGCGGATCCAATTTGACAAGCCCATCGGCGCGTTTCAGCTCCAGCAGAAAAAACTGGCTGAGATGATCACTGAAATCACCAAGGCGCAATTGCTCACTTTCCGTTTGGGTCAACTTAAGAATGAAGGGCGCGCTACAACCGCTCAAATTTCTATGGCGAAGCGCAACAATGTGGACATGGCCTTAACCATTGCCCGGGATGCACGTCAAATGCTGGGCGGCATGGGCATCACGGGAGACTACCCCATCATGCGACACATGATGAACTTGGAGTCTGTAGTGACCTATGAAGGCACCCATGACATTCACTTGCTCATTACAGGCATGGATGTGACGGGAATCCCAGCTTTTAAGTAAAAGGCGAACGGACGCGGGCTTCTCCCAAGCCTTGCAGGTTCGTTTGTTGGTTCGTTCGCTCGTTTGATGGCGTGATTTGAGTATCACATGTGAGCCCACATGTCGCATTCTGACGAACGCACCAACGAACAGACTGACGGCGCGAAGAGCCTCTAGTACAAGAAGGTATCAAAGGGGAACCGCGCCGCGTGCAGCGTGGCTACGGCGCGATAAATCGACTCCCGCAAGGAGTCAAAGTTGTCTTTATTCGTTGCGGAAATAAAGACGCATTGGCCGCCAAGTTCCTTGATCCATCGGTTTTGGACATCTTCAATCCGTCCTAAATGGCCGTCCTCATCCTTTTCGGGCATCCAAGCATCGACTTTGTTGAAGATGACCAAGATGGGCTTCTCGTGCGCGCCCAGCTCAGTTAAAATCTGGTTTACAGAAGCCATGTGATCCTCATAAGACTCATGAGCGATATCGACCACATGAAAGAGAATGTCGGATTCGCGAACCTCATCTAGCGTTGATTTGAAAGACTCAACAAGTTGCGTGGGAAGCTTGCGAATGAAACCAACTGTATCGGTGAGCAGAAAAGGCAAGTTCCCAATTACGATTTTGCGCACCGTGGTATCCAAGGTGGCGAAGAGTTTATTCTCTGCGAGGACTTCAGTTTTCCCTATAGCATTCATTAAGGTGGACTTGCCCACATTCGTGTAGCCAACCAGGGAAGCACGAATAAGCGTACCGCGGTTGCCTCGTTGGGTCGCCATTTGGCGGTCAATTTTGACCAACTTTTCGCGAAGTAGCGCTATTTTTTGCTTAATGATCCGGCGGTCGGTTTCTATCTGCGTTTCCCCGGGCCCGCGCATGCCGATGCCTCCTTTTTGGCGCTCAAGGTGTGTCCACATGCGAGTCAATCGCGGCAGGAGGTATTCGTATTGCGCCAATTCAACCTGCGTACGCGCATAGGAAGTTTGGGCGCGCGCTGCGAAAATGTCAAGGATCAAATTGGTCCGATCCATGACCTTTATTTCTAACAAGCGCTCGATGTTCTTGAGTTGTGAGGGGGAGAGTTCATCGTCGAAGATGGCGAGATCAATGCGCTCATCTTCGATGTATGCTTTGATTTCCTCCATCTTTCCGCTCCCTAAAAAGGTGCTCGAATCCGGACGATCCAATTTTTGGGTAAATACCGCCAAAGTTTCTGCCCCCGCCGTAAAGGCTAGGAAACGTAGCTCTTCTAAATATTCTTCGCTTTTAGCCTCCGGCTGCTCTCGGGTGATGGCACCAATTAAAATGCATCGCTCGGCTTGGCTCGGACGAGCGGAATCTCTTTCTAGCATCGGAACTGCTTAGAAGAGACGCTCCCAAGGAATGCGCGAAAGGATGAGGAGCAAGCCAAGGCCAAAGAAAACGAGTACGGCTTTGTCCTCCGAGGCGCTCGAAGTGGCTTTTTTGAATTTACTATTGCCAATCGTAATCAAAACAATACCGGCAATGTTGGCGGAAATATGCTCCACCGCAAACCAACGGAGATCCGCATTTTTCATGACCTCGGCCGTGTTGCTGGTCAACTGCTCAAACCAAGGGCCCACAAAGTAGAGACCAAGGCCAATTAGGAGTTGCGTGTGCCCGGCAATGAGGCTTAATTTGGACATAAATGTCATCCAAGTACCGTGCTGGTCTTTTCCAGAAAGACGGCGGTATAGAGCAAGTAGCACAAGGCCTAAGGTGCCTAACAAAAAGAGGTAAGCAACGAGTCTGTGGGTGTGAAGTAATCCTGTATACACGATTAAAATGCGTTTAGTCCGAATCCAAAGGTAGTTCAATAAAAAATCGTCCCCACCTTTGTGATTGATAAAGCAGTATCCCATGGCGAAGAAAAATGCCCCCATACGCAAGCGCGACATCTTAGAGTACCACGAAGGAACCCGTCCAGGAAAGGTGGAGGTCATACCGACCAAACCATCGAATTCACAGCGCGATCTGAGTATTGCGTATTCACCCGGAGTGGCAGAGCCCTGCTTGGAAATTGCAGCAAACCCATCCGATGCCTACCGGTACACGGCGAAGGGAAATTTGGTGGCGGTGATTACCAATGGTACGGCCGTTTTAGGCCTTGGAGATATTGGTCCTTTGGCTTCGAAGCCGGTCATGGAGGGCAAGGGTGTACTCTTCAAAATCTTTGCTGACATCGATGTTTTTGACCTAGAATTGGATACGAAGGATCCCGAAAAGTTCATCGAAACGGTCAAAATTCTTGCGCCAACTTTTGGAGGAATTAACCTCGAAGATATTAGTGCGCCTGAGTGCTTTGAAATTGAGCAACGTCTACGTGAAGAGCTGGATATCCCCATCATGCATGATGATCAGCATGGAACGGCCATTATCACCGGTGCAGCGTTGTTAAATGCCCTGGAAATTGTCGGAAAGGACATTTCAAAAGTGAACGTAGTATTCAATGGTGCGGGAGCGAGCGCTATTTCCTGTGCTACACTGTACTTGGCCTTAGGGGTTCTGCCAGAAAATCTCTTGATGTGCGACTCAAAAGGGGTCATTCATTCAGAACGAACGGGTTTAACCCATGAAAAATTGGGCTTTGCTCGACAGACCCCTTTGCGTGAGTTATCGGAGGCGATCGCTGGAGCAGATGTCTTTGTGGGTCTTTCTAAAGGGAACATTTTGACTCCAGAAATGATCTTGACGATGGCCAAAGACCCTGTGGTTTTTGCCCTAGCAAATCCAGACCCGGAAATCCAATACGAACTGGCCAAATCTACCCGGGAGGACTTGATTATGGCAACGGGTCGGAGCGATAATCCGAATCAGGTGAATAATGTACTTGGATTCCCTTACATCTTCCGCGGTGCGCTGGATGTCCACGCGACCCAGATCAATGAGGCAATGAAGTTGGCTGCCGTTCGCGCCATTGCGGAATTGGCCAAAGAGCCCGTTCCAGAAATTGTCAACCTCGCTTACGGCAGCAGAAACCTGACTTTTGGGGCGGATTACATCATTCCTAAGCCCTTTGATCCGCGCTTGATCTACACGGTATCCTCAGCAGTCGCCAAGGCGGCCATGGAATCGGGCGTCGCAAAGACCTCGATTGCCAATTGGGATGCCTACGAAGAAGAGCTCCGCAGCCGTCTTGGTCGGGATGACAAATTCATCCGATTGGTCATGGAAAAAGCCAAGACCAACCCAAAGCGTGTGGTTTTCAATGAAGCAGACAATTACAAAGTGCTTAAAGCCGCCCAAATCGTGTTGGAAGAGGGGATTGCAGAACCAATTCTCTTGGGAGATGCGACACGCATTCAAGCCCTAAATGAAGAATATTCCTTGGGACTAGAGGACGTGCAAGTCATCGACGTAAAATCCTTCCATGTGCCACGCATTGCGGAATATGCCGATGTGTATTACAAATGGCGTCAGCGCAAAGGGGTTGGAGTGGATGAAGCTCGCCGAAATATGCGCAACCGTGATTACTATGGCCCTATGATGGTCCGCATGGGCGATGCCGACGCGTATCTCACGGGTTCTATGGTCAAATACCCTCGTGCGGTCAAGCCCGTCCTCGAAATTCTTGGCCCCAAGGATCACTCCAGAACGGTAGCCGGAGTCTATGTGATGCTCACAAAGCGCGGGCCGCGCTTCTTTGCGGATACCACGATGAATCAGGATCCCTCGGCGGAGCGTGTGGCACAAATTGCCTGTGAAGCCGCCGCCATGGTCCGACGTATGAACCTTGAGCCGCGGGTTGCTCTGCTGAGTTATTCCAACTTTGGATCATCTGCGGAAGGCAAGACGCCGCGCAAAATGCGTGAAGCGCTTAAGCTCATTCGCGAGCGCGAGCCGGGCCTCATTGCGGATGGGGAAATGCAGGCCAATTTTGCCGTGGACAATAGCTTGTTGAATGAGCAATTCCCCTTTAGTGATCTGGTTGGAAAAGAGCCCAACATCTTTGTTTTCCCTGGATTGAGCTCTGCCAATATTTCCTATAAACTCCTCCAATCCATGGGTAGCATGGAAGCGGTGGGGCCCTTGCTCATCGGATTAAGCTATCCTGCCCACGTGCTCCAACTAGGATCCAGCGTTCGTGAGATAGTCAATGCGGCGGCTATGGCTGTGATCGATGCACAGTCGCGGGAGGTAGTTGACTAAATCCAATCGCTGCGACCAAGGCGATTCCGACACATAGCCACCAAAGCGCTGGGAATCCCTCGCTGGCAATCATTTTCGTGCCAATAATCGGGGCGAGGATGTGACCCAGGGCATAGGTAGCAGCATACATGCCTAGATAGCGGCCACGGGAGGCGTCTCCCGCGCGCAAGGTGATCCATGAGATCATAAACGGCATAGCCAAGATCTCGGCAATGCTCAAAATCCCCATGGAGAGAAATAGATTTGGCAGGCCATCCAAAAGATTAAGACTGGCAAAAGAGAGGGCTAATATCACACAGCCCAAGGCAATGGCGAAGCGGGGTTTGATGCGGTTTTGGGCCCAGTTCACGAAGACCATTTCACATCCCACCACAAGGACGCCATTCGCGCCTAGTAAGAGGCCAATCATTTCTTCTGACAAATAGTATTCGTTCCGATAGTACAGAGGGAGAGAGGCGACTAACTGGAAAAAAACAATGGCAAAGAGTAACACGAGGGCCGAAAAGGCTAAGGCGCTCCGATCTCGAAACGGAGAATTCCCCTTGGGTTTTGCTTCTCGCGCCTGACGGGGTTGTCGCTTGCGGAAATAGGCTGTAAACAGAATACCTGCACCAAAACAGGTTAAAGCATCCGCCCAAAAGAGACCTTGATAATTCAATGCAGCGATTAAACCTGCCGCAGCTGGGCCTAAAGAAAAGCCCAAATTGATGGCCATCCGATTCAAGCTAAAGGCCTTGGTGACATTCTCAGGTTTGGCATATTCAAATACGGCTGCGGAATTAGCCGGGCGGACCATATCGGCAACGGCCGTCAACAAGAACACGCCTAAGCAAAGTAGCCAGAAGGATGAGATGAATGAGAGCCCCAGGAATAGGATGCTCCCCCCGAACAAGGCAAAACTCTGAACGCGATAACTTCCAATGCGGTCCGTCCAATACCCTCCGTTGAAGGCGCCGAGCATGGACCCTGCGCCAAAGCAAGCCATCACATAGCCCGTATCTTCCAAGGTGAATCCGAGCCCTTCAGTCAAATACAAACTAAGGAAGGGGAGGACCATGGTGCCAGCCCGATTAATCAACATGACCGTGGCCAAAATCCAGGCCTCGGGAGAAAGTCCACTAAAGGCTGCTTTGTACCCGCGCAAGGCGGCATGAATGGGGTTCTGGATGGGCATGTGTTCGCAAAGGTATCTACGAAAAGCCATGGAGCTTTCCCTATCTTCACGCCTATGAAGCGCTTTCTCTCTATTCTGCTGCTAGGCCTTGGCTTTACTGCTTTTGGGCAGAATGATCCGGAGTTTTTGCAAGGTTTTGGGTACGATTATTCTATTGGCGTCCCTCGAAATGCCTCTGGTCAATTGTTCATCGGCAATGGGATTGGCTATGTGCCCCGCTATGTCAAGCCCTTCAGTGAAAACATGAGTTACGGCCTATCCTTGCCCGTCGGAGCCACCTTTGTACAATCCATAGTTTCTGGTACGGGGGCTTTAGGAGTGAACTACGCATTGTGCGCAGAAATTCATGCAGGGATGGGGTCGACGCGAAGGAGCACGAAGCTTCTTGGTGCATTCTTTGGACTGGGAGTGGGAAGCTATGACCTCTATTACTTTGATGTCAATGGAACCTTCAGAGATAGCCATTATGGACCCTATGTTCAGGCAGGATTCCGGCTTCCTTATTATGGCCAAGATTTAACGGTCGTAATTTCAAATTGGCGGGGCATGAATCCGTCCAATGGAAAAACGCAAGTATTTTCCCTTAAGTTGATTTACGAGTTCTTCTAGCTATTCAATAGCTTTTTAACCGCTTCAGCCACTGCTTTGCCTTCCGCTTTTCCTGCCATGGCTTTGCTACAGATTCCCATGGCTTTTCCAAAATCACCCGGGCCACTGGCACCTACTTGGGCGATCAATGGACGCAATGCGTCCTCTAGCGCCTGACCCTCGAGCATTTCTGGGAGATAGCTTGCGATGACGGCGAGCTGCTCTTCCTCTACACCCGCCAAATCTCCACGATTCTGCTGGTGGTATATGTCAGCTGACTCCTGCCGCTGCTTTTTGAGGCGCTGCAATACCGCAACCACTTGGGCATCGGTCAAACTTCCGTGATTGCCTGCATTGGACTTTTCCATGGTCAATGCGGTTCGGATGGAACGAATAGCTTCCAAACGAATGGTGGCTTTCGCGCGCATGGCCTCTTTGAGGTCATGGCTGAGTTGCTGGTCTAAAGCGTCAATCGACATTGTCGTGGAGGAATGAATTGTGAGATCGGAACTCGATGTCTTTCTTTTCACCACTGATTCCTGTTTGGCCCAAATTGGACTCTTTGGAATAGGCTTTGGGCGCGACATCAATGCCTTTGCGTTCATAGCTGGGGCTGTCCCATTCTTGTTCGGTGACCATCGCTTGGACCGTATTCTGGAAACTGTGGTTGTAATTCTGCAAGTAGGCACGACGCTCCGCGGAAAGGCGTTGCAGCTGTTCGCGGCTGATCGGATCATTCTCTGGATCCAACTGCACGGGCCCGCGCGGAGTGGCGGGGACCACTTTCAGCTCAAATCCAGTGTCATCGGGTTGGCTTGCAGTCGAAGTCGCTGGGCTAGCCTCGTGGAAGGGCCTCGCATTAGGAAGGGCCTCTTCAGGGTCTAAGGCCTGCACCGGACTTGCACTTGTTTTAAGGATGACTTCCTCTTGGATGTCTTCTTGAGCGGATCGTTCAGCTGGTGCTGAAGTCATCTCAGGGGCTACCTCAGGCGCATGCTCCGGTGTAGTGGGTTGGTCGCTCGCAAGCAAGGACGCTTCTAAAGCGCGTAAATCTTCGAGATTGAAGCTGGAGACTTCGCGTCGTTGTGGGTGTTCGACTTCATTGATCACCGCAGGTTCGTCCTCTTTCTGGGCTACTTCCTCGTCGGATACAAGAGCACTGATGGGTTGATCTTCTACCTCGAATTTAGGGAGTTCGCTGACTTCCAGTTCAGGAGCATCGTGGAGCTCAGGACCCAATGGAGCATCTGCTTCCATGGTCAAGTGGTCGACGGTCTCATCAGAAGGCAAGTCGAGCACAGGAAGGGCCTCTGGGATAATTTCATCTTCCGGGGCATCCAGGCTGAATGCATCGAATTTATCCTCAAGTTCTAAGACAAAACCCGCATCTTCGTCCTCATCCAGGGCAAAAACCGTGGGCTCACCTTCCTCTTCCATAGCGGCGCCCGAAAGGGGTTTTTCAAAATCCCATTCGACGTCGTGACTCAAATCAAATGCGGGAGCTTCATATGCAGCCTCTTCGATTTCGTCCGCTTCGATTTCGTTCGCTGGAACTTCATCCATTTGGAATTCTTCCGCTACCAAAGTGGGCTCTTCAATTAAGGGCTCTTCAATTAAGGGCTCTTGAAAGGGCTCTTGCATCGAAACGCTTGCCCATGGCTCTTCAGCAACCTCAGCAGCAGGACTCTCTTCCAAAGACCAAACATCTACCGCATCCTCATGGGCCTCGGTGGGGATTTCCAGCGCTGCCTCGGGGGTGGATTCGTTTGCATCTTCCACGATGGTTTCGGCTTGTGCCTCGGGTGTTTCCTCCGCATCGAGCTGGTGAACCACAGGACTTCCAGACTCTTCCCGGTCGGCCATGGATTCTAGGGGTTGCTCCGCGGCAAGCGGAACGAATCCTCCGGGACGGGTCGCCGATTTGGGATCGTCGGGGAGCGGTTGATTCTCGATGGCGTCAAACAGATCGATTTGGGCATTCGGTGCGGCAGGGCTCACCTTGGCTACCGGTGCCTTGGGTACCTCATTCAACGGTTTGTCCTCGTCTAAGTCGTAAACAATGGTTGCAGGCACCGCGGGAGCAATCGCACCCACTGGATTGCTGGCGCTAAACCCGGTCGCAATGACTGTGACTTGCACGGCGTCATCAAGATGTTCATCTTCCCCGATGCCCATGATGATGTCGACTTGACGGCCTGCTTGATCCTGGATGTAATCATTGATTTCTCCAATCTCGTCGAAGGTTATTTCATGTTCACCACTGCCAGATACGATCAGTAAGAGTACATGACGCGCCCCATGAATGTGGTTGTCGTTCAACAAGGGGGAGTCCAAAGCATCTTGAACCGCCGCCATGGCCCGCGCTGGTCCACTCGCCTTCGCAGAGCCCATGATGGCCGTCCCCGAATTGTGAAGAACCGTGCGCGCATCGCGCAAGTCAATGTTGACGTTGTAGTGGTGGGTAATGACTTCGGCAATGCCTTTTGCCGCGGTGGCTAAGACTTCATCGGCTTTGTTGAATCCCGCTTTAAATCCAAGATTGCCGTAGACTTCGCGGAGTTTGTTGTTGTTGATGACGATCAAGGAGTCTACATTCTCCTTGAGTTTCTCTACGCCGGCTTCAGCTTGTCGTTGACGGAGCCCTCCTTCAAAAGCGAACGGCGCCGTCACGATTCCTACGGTTAAAATGCCCATTTCCCGGGCAGCTTTGGCGATAATGGGGGCTGCACCCGTTCCGGTACCACCGCCCATCCCTGCGGTGATGAAAACCATCTTGGTTTGGCTTTGAAGCGCCGCTTGAATCACTTCATAACTCTCCAAAGCAGCTTTTTCGCCGACCTCGGGGTTCGCACCTGCGCCGAGGCCCTCCGTGAGGTCAGCGCCCAATTGGATTTTGGTCTCCACAGGGCTGTGGGCCAAGGCTTGCGCATCCGTATTGCAGACGATAAAGTCTACCCCCCGGATACCTTGGAGTTTCATGTAGTTAACGGCATTCGAACCACCGCCACCCACTCCGATCACCTTGATAACGGAAGAGCGATGTTTGGGTAGGTCGAAATCTAAAATATCAGACATAGTATAGGGAAAGGATCATTCGTCAATCATGTCAATAAACTTGTCGGCCCATCGTTTAAACCAATTTCCTTGGTTTGGGCTCTGAGCAACGGGTGCGGAACTAGACTTCTCAGCCTCTACAGATTCCAGCTCCTGCGTTTCGTCTTGGGGTTGCTCGCCGTCCAAAAGGGAATCAAATGAAGCCTCGTGGTGTGCCTCCTCTTGGGCTTGTTCCTCCAAAGTGGTGCTTTCTCCTGCCAGCAATTCCGTCACGACCGGAGCCGCATCTTCCATGGCCTCTACAAAGTCCACTTCCTTTCGGCTGTTCAAACCTTGCATAAGCAATCCTACAGCAGTGGCGTAGATGGGGGAGTTGAGCGGGTTGCTGGCGTCGAGTGAGGCCAGATGCTCATTGGGATACCCAACACGGGTGTCCAATCCAGTCAAATACTCGACTAATTGCTTGATATGTTTGAGTTGACTACCACCCCCCGTAATGACAACCCCTGCGATGAGCTTTTTAGAAGGTTGATCATAGCCGTAGTTCTTGATTTCCGTGAACACGGCATGGATAATTTCGGAGCAGCGCGCGTGGATGATGCGGCTCAGGTTTTTGAGGCTAATTTCCTTGGGGTCACGACCACGCAAACCAGGGATAGCTACAATTTCATTCTCTTTGTTTTCGCCGGGCCAGGCACTTCCAAAGCGAACTTTTAGGGTCTCGGCTTGCTTTTCGATAATGGCGCATCCTTCTTTGATGTCGCTGGTGATGATATTTCCTCCATGAGGAATTACCGCCGTGTGGCGAATGATGCCGTCCTTGAAAATAGCCACATCCGTTGTCCCGCCACCGATATCCACGAGCACTACCCCAGCTTCCTTTTCTTCCTGACTAAGCACGGCATCCGCGCTAGCAAGTGGTTCGAGATTCACCGTATGAAGGTCCAGATCGGCACTCTTCACGCAGCGTGCGATATTCTTGATACTCGTCAACTGCCCAACGACAATATGGAATGAAGCCTCCAGTCTGCCGCCGTACATGCCACGGGGTTCTTTGATGTCCCCTTGGCCATCGACTTTGTACTCTTGAGGTAGGACATGGATAATTTCCTCCCCTGGCATCATGGCTAGCTTGTGTACGTTTTCAGTCAATCGGTCCAAATCCGCATCCTCAATCACTTCCTCCGCATCCTCTCGGGTGATGTAGTCACTATGCTGAAGGCTGCGTATATGCTGTCCGGCAATGCCAACTGCGACGGATTTGATGTTCAGCCCGGAACTTTGTTGAGCCAGCTCCACAGCCTTTTCGATGGATTCGATGGTCTGGGTGATATTGACCACCACGCCGCGCTGAACGCCTAGGCTTGGGGCAGTACCATGTCCGATAATCTCAATCTTGCCAAATTCATTGTGGCGTCCAATTAAAGCCACGATTTTGGTGGTTCCAATGTCTAAGCCGACGGCAATGCGATGGGTCTTCATAGGTCAATCGATAAATTCATAAACAACTTGGCCGGCAAAACGCACGTCCATCCATGCGAGGCTATCCAAGGAATTCGCTTGGAGCAATTGGGCATAGAGGGCGTGGGCCTTGTGGGCTTTTTCATCAAAACGTTGGGCATGCCCCCATCGAATAGAGTGGCCATGCCAATCAGGATAGGCAGTAAAGCGCCCTTGGGCATCGCGATCAAGCGCTGCCCACCCCCCTGGAAAAGCAGGATGCGCTGAAGCCCGGGCTAATAAATCCAAAGCTTTTACCCGGTGCGTTGAGTCTGAGAGGCCAGTGAGCAGAGGTAAACGGGACGTAGCATGCGCAGACAGCGGGAAAGTCCCTCCATCTTCATCGACATACATCATCTCTAAACCGTTGGTCATGCGTGCTTTAGCTTCTTTTTGGACAATCTCCACATGGAGTACTCCTTCCCACGTTGAAAATACCTCCGCGCCCAGCACTAGTGGGTGTTTGCGCAAGTTTTCTTCTAACAATGGGATGTTCATTTCTGCGCGAGACACAGAATCCCACGGAGCGCCAGCTTGTTGCAATATTTCTTTCAAATCCTCTTCAATCAAAAAGGCTTGATTTTCAGGGCATTGAATGTGAATTTCATACGAGATCAGCGGACGTGATTCGCGTAGGCTTTGACTGCTTATGAGGGCAAAACTGCCTCCAATGAGCACAAGAGCCCATGTCAAGAGGATGGCAATACGTTTGATCCAAGTCATACTTGCGCAGTTTTGAGCTGTTCAACAACCCGTCCTACGAGACGGTCAATATCCCCTGCGCCCACGGTGAGCTTGACTTCACACGCTTGATGCACGAGCCATTGGACGCCCTCCTCCGGACTCAAAACCTCCGAATGTGGGATGCGTTGGGCAAGGGCTTCTGAGTCGATACCTGGAATAGCTTCTTCGCGAGCCGGGTAAATGGGAAGCAAGGCTACTTTGTCCGCCGCGCCAAGCGCATGAGCAAAGCCCTCCATGAAATCCCTTGTTCGACTGAACAAATGAGGCTGGAAAAGGAGTGCCACCCGCTTTCCGGGATACAAACTGTGGACCGCATCGAGTAAGCGAGTAATCTCGGTGGGGTGATGGGCATAATCATCGACATAGGCCCCTTCCGCCGTACTCCATCGGACATCGAATCGACGTCGAACGCCTTGGAAAGTCGAAATTCCTCGCGCAATTTCCTCGATATTCAGACCCGCCTGATGAGCCAAACAGGCAGCGGCTACGGCGTTTTCGATATTGTGTAAACCGGGGAGGCCCGCATGCACATCCTCCATAGATTCTGCGCCTAAGACCAAGCGAAAATGCTGTCGCCCATGCTCCACGCGGATATTTTCTGCGCGGTAGGGTTCACCGTTCAAGCCATAAAGTGCGCCATCAATTCCTTGCGTAGAGGCGCTGCGGTAGACTTTTTGGCATTGGTTCGCAAACTGCCCAAAGGCGTCATGCACATGGGTTGCATCTCCATAAATATCCAAGTGGTCCGCATCCGTCGAGGTGATCGCCGCGGCGGTAGGGCGCAAATGAAGAAACGAACGATCAAATTCATCTGCCTCAACCACCGTGATGTCCGCGGGACCCGCGAGAAAATTGCTGTTCAAATTGCTCGCTATGCCTCCTAAAAAGGCTTGAACAGGGCGCCCCGATTGATAGATAATCCACGCGAGCATGCAGGAAGTGGTCGTTTTACCGTGGGTTCCAGCCACTGCCAAACACGTGCCCGCATTCGCCAATTGTCCCAAGAACTCCGCCCGTTTCATGATGCGTTGACCTCGCGCTTTAGCCGCCATGAGTTGAGGATGGGAGGCTGGAATCGCTGGGGTGTAGATCACCCATGTCGTCATGTCCGTCTGCCCATCTTCCGCTCGATCTGAAAAACGCACTTCGGCACCTTCCTGAATTAACGCCTCGGTCAAGGGCGTAGGAGTTTTGTCATATCCCGTCACCTGCATGCCTTGCGCCAAAGCCCAACGGGCCAAAGCAGACATACCAATCCCTCCGATGCCCAAGAAGTCGATTGAACGGGGCATTACGCGTTCCATGACCAATGCATTTCAAGTTGATCGACGATTTCTTGCGCCGCACGTGGCTGGGCTAACGCCCGGGCTCCCGCCCGGAGGCCCTCCAATTTTTCGGCATCCCCCAAATAGTCCAGAACCAAACGGCCAACTTGGTCGGCCTGAGTTTCGGGGAGGTGGAGGGCCGCGCCGCGGTCATGCAGACTCAAAGCGTTGTGTGTTTGATGATCTTCGGCCACGTTTGGAGAGGGGATTAGGATGGCCGCGGCGCTTGCGCAGCAGAGCTCTGATAGGGTTCCGGCGCCGGCGCGAGAAACCACCAAATCTGCAGCGCGGTAGGCCATGACCATATCATCCATAAAGGCGGCGATCTGGCGGTCGGTGCTGCTCCCGAGACGCTCGTTCAAATCGGTGAAATAGAACTTACCGCATTGCCATAGAAGTTGATGGCCTGCATCGAGCCATGAGGTTTGCGCATGCTCCACGGCCTGATTGATAGCACGTGCCCCTTGACTTCCGCCCAGGATGAGAATGAGCTTTCTATTCGGGTCAAAGCCGAGCGCAGTCTTTGCCGAAGCCCGATCGGCGGCACTTGGCATGCCTTCGGCCATGGCCGCTATGTCTGGACGTACGGGATTGCCCGTTTGGATCGTTTGCGCTGGGGGGAAAACGGATTCCATGTTGGGGTACGCGGTGCAAATCGCTTTGGCCTGACGGCTCACCAGGCGGTTGGTCCATCCAGCAAAGCCATTTTGCTCCTGAATGAGGGTAGGTATTCCTAAACGCTGGGCCATGAATAGGGTAGGTCCGCTAACATACCCACCGGTGCCTATGACCGCATGGGGCTTGGTGCGTTGAAGCAATTGGCGAACGAGGCTCAGGCTGCGAAGTATTTTCAAGGGTAGTCCGAGATTCTTGTGCAGGGCCTTGCGCTGAAATCCCGCAATGGGAATGCCCGTGATGGGATAACCGGCGGCGGGAATGCGTTCCATCTCCATGCGTCCCAGCGCGCCCACAAATTGCAGCTCTGCATGGGGATAGCGGGCCTTGATTTCATGGGCAATGCTTACCGCAGGGAAAATATGGCCCCCGGTTCCGCCGCCGCTGAGTATGATGCGCAAGGGATTAGGCATCTTCGAGCGAATTGAGGGATTCAAGTTCAGCGGAATTGGCAGCCTCCATGTCGGCATCCATGGTTTCACCATCGCCTCGACCGCGACTGACCGCCAGGATGATTCCGATCGCCAAGCAGGTCATCCAAATGGACGAACCTCCGGCACTCACTAGGGGGAGCGTTTGGCCCGTGACTGGAAATAGATTGACGGCCACGGCCATGTTGATCATGGCTTGCATGGAGATAGCAAAGCTGAGCCCGATCACGACGAGGCGGCCAAAGAGGTCATGGGCACGTCGGGCAACGCGGACCGAAGCGAGCATGAACCAGAGGTACATCAGTAGGACGGCAGTTCCGCCTACGAGGCCGTATTCTTCCACGATGGTGGCGTAAATGAAATCGGAATTGTTTTGTGGCAAGAAGTGCTTGTGCAGTCCACGGCCCGGCCCCATGCCTTTGACGCCTCCTTCAGCGATGGCGGTCATGGCGAGAGTGGTTTGGTAGGTTTCATCTTCATCCCCGCCGCCCGTGAAGGTGTCAATACGTGCCATCCAGGTATCGACACGATTCGGCATCGCTTCGGGAAAAGCCTTGGCGATGAGGATGAATAGGGCTAAGAAAAGAACTCCGGCGCCTACAATTTTTCCGACATGTCGCATGGGATAGCCTCCTACGGCGAGTAGAATCATGCTATTCACGAAAATCAACGCCGTCGTAGAAAAGTTGGCGGGCAGTACCAAGGCACAGACCGCGAAGATGGGCCACAAGAGGCGCTTGATGGAGGCTTTGAATTCCCAGGGCCCCTCGTGTTTGGAGAGTTTACGCGCAAGGAAAACGAGTAAGGTGACCGAAGCTAGGGCGCTGGGCTGAAATGACAGTCCCCAAACATAAATCCATCGCGAGGAATTGGCACCCCCAATCGTTTGCCCTTGGGCGATGGTAAACGCAAGCAATCCAAGAGAAATCCAGAGAAACAAGGTGGATAGAGGTCCGAAGAAGCGGTAAGGAACTCGATGCACCCCTTGGGCAATGACTAGACCCAACGTGATGTGGGCCATGTGCATGTAGACGCTCGTACTCGCGCTAAAAACGGGTAGGAACGAGAACACCGCCAACAGCAGCGTGATCATCCAGATCTGGGTGCTGCCTTGAAAGTAGGTGGTGAAACGTTCCATGGGGTTCATGCCGGTAGGAAGGGATTAGAGTTTGCGCACGGCGGCTTTAAACTGCTGCCCGCGGTCTTGATAATTTTGGAATAAATCAAAGCTGGCACAGCAAGGGGAGAGAAGGACGGTTTCTCCTTTGGTGGCATGTAGGTAACTACTGCGCACGGCGGCATCCATGCTGGAGACTTCCTCATAGATTTCGACGCGGTCGCCGAAAGCAGCGCGAATTTTGGCCACATCAGCGCCCAGGGCGATGACCGCCTTGACCTTTTTGTCCACCAAGGAATAGAGCTCTGAATAGTCATTCCCTTTGTCCACTCCGCCAAGAATCCAAACCACGGGGGTCTTCATGCTTTCGAGGGCATAATAGGTCGAATTGACGTTGGTTGCTTTGGAGTCGTTGATAAAGTGGATGCCGTGCACATGGCCCACGGACTCCATACGGTGTTCAAGGCCTTCAAAATGTGCAAGAGATTCGCGCACCATTTCACTGCGTACTTGCAATAGACGGGCGGAGAGCCCGGCAGCTAATGCATTGTAGCTGTTGTGTTTGCCTTGTAGGGCGAGTTCCTCGATAGTCATAGCTTCTTCTGGATGAGGGATGATGGTATAGTGTTTGGCTTCGGGAAAAGCACCAACTTGGGGCTTCTTCCGGGGTTCTGTGGTGTAAATGGGATATCGTTTCGCTTGAACGCGCTCGAGGCGCTCGAGGGTAACGGGGTCTTCCGCATAATAGAGGAAGGCGTCTTCTGGACCTTGATGCGCGGTTATCTGAAACTTGGCTTCAGCATAGTTTTCTAGGTTGCCGTAGCGATCCAAATGATCCGGGGTAATGTTAGTCAATACGGCTACATGAGGACGAAAACTGGGACAAAACTCGAGCTGGTAGCTACTGACTTCGAGCACATAAATATCTGCGGCAGGGCCAAGCAATAAGCGTCCGGCACCGACACCAATATTCCCGCCGACGCGCACATTTGCCCCGCTCTGTTCCATAATGTGGCCGAGCCAAGCGGTCGTGGTGGTTTTGCCGTTTGATCCCGTGATCGCGGCCACTTTGGCCTGAGCGGGCTTACACCGGTAGAACCATTCAATGTCACTCCAAACCTCCTTGCCTTGGGCCAACAGAGCGGCCATAATGGGGGTCGTGGAAGGAATGCCTGGGCTTTTGATGATCACCTCACACGTGAGCAGTCGCTCGAGGTCATGACGGCCTTCTTCAAAGGGAATCCCCGCCGACTCAAGCTCCGCACGATGCGCCTCACCGAGGGTTTTGCCCTCGGATAAAAAGCATGGAATTCCCATGTGCATGGCGAGCAATGCTGCGCCAATGCCACTTTCGCCACCGCCCAAAATACCTATGGATGTTGGCTGACTCATTAGCGAAGCTTCAGGGTGATTAGGGTGAAAATGGCCAAAAAGATGCCGGTAATCCAAAAGCGGGTAACGATTTTGGACTCATGCAATCCCTTCTTTTGGAAGTGGTGATGGAGGGGGGACATTAGGAAGATGCGTCGACCTTCTCCATATTTTTTCTTCGTGTACTTGAAGTAACTGACCTGAAGGATGACGCTTAGGTTTTCGACCAAGAAAATTCCCGCCAAAATGGGGATCAACAGTTCTTTTCGGACGGCAATAGCGAACACCGCGATGATGGCACCAATCGAGAGGCTACCTGTATCCCCCATAAAGACTTGGGCAGGATAGGTATTATACCATAGGAACCCGATGCAGGCGCCCAAAAACGCGGCCGCAAAAACGACCAATTCCCCAGAGTTTGGGATGTACATGATGTCGAGGTAGCTCGCAAAAACCACAGAGCCGCTCACGTAAGCCAAAATTGCCAGGGTAAAGGCGATAATCGCGGAGGTGCCCCCAGCCAAGCCGTCAAGTCCGTCGGTGAGATTCGCCCCATTGCTCACGGCCGTGATAATGAAAATCACAATCAAGATGAAGCCAATCCATGCCCACTCGCTGCCCATCCAATCCATCACACTGTGATAATCAAACGTGGCATCCTTCAAGAAGGGGATAGTCGTTTTTAGGCTATGTTCTGCTTGGCCAAACACCGGGGCTTGCTGAACCCCTTCGCCATATAAATTGGTCTGCCGGGCAATGGGCACCTCTTCTTTCATGGTGACGTCGGGGTGGAACGCTAATACGGCCCCGACAATCACCCCAAGGGTAACTTGGCCGATCACCTTGAACAACCCACGTAAGCCCTCTTTATTCTTTTGAAATACCTTGATGTAATCGTCAGCAAAGCCAATGGCCCCCATCCAAACCGTGGTTAAGAGGAGTAGCTGGATATAGATGTTCCCCAAATCGGCAAAGAGTAAAACCGGAAAGATGATGGCTGCCAGAATGATGAGTCCCCCCATGGTGGGCGTCCCTTTCTTTGCCATCTGTCCTTCTAGACCTAAATCCCGAATGGTTTCTCCAATTTGTTGAGCACGTAAGCGCTCAATCAGCTGTCGTCCAAAGAGTAGGCTGATCGTCAGGGCTCCCAAAATGGCCATGGCGGCGCGAAAGGTCAAAAACTGGAAGAGGCCGGCACCGGGCACATCCAAGTGATCTAGGTAGGTGAAGAGTTCGTAGAGCATAGCTTAGGCGTGGACGTCTTTAAGGGTTGATTTCAGTACGGCAACGTCATCAAAGGGATGCTTTACCCCCTGAATCTCTTGATATTTCTCGTGCCCTTTTCCGGCGACAAGAATGATGTCCCCTGGTTGAGCGTGCTGGCAGGCCAGCTTGATACCTTGGGCGCGGTCTTCGACGGTGATGCAGCGTCGTTTTTGAACAGGATCGAGCCCGGCTTCCATGTCTCGGAGAATATCGCTTGGCGTTTCACTCCGAGGGTTGTCGCTGGTCAGAATTACGTAATCACTGAGGTCTGCAGCAATCTGGGCCATTTGAGGGCGCTTGCCCTTGTCGCGGTCGCCGCCACATCCGACTACAGTGAGAATGCGTTGCGAACCTTGGCGGAAGGCCTGGAGCGTTTGAAGTACGTTTTCCAGGGCATCGGGGGTATGGGCATAATCCACGATGCCCACGAGGTCTTTGGGGCCCTGGACGCGTTGAAAGCGGCCATCGACCGACTGTAATGCAGAAATGCCCTGCAAAGCTTCATCGGCAGGCATGCCTAAAGCCGTGGCGGCACCATAAATGGCGGCCGCATTGTAGGCATTGAATTCTCCGATGAGATGCATCCAGCATTCCCGTTGATTCATGCTAATTAGGGTGCCGTTCAAATGGCTCTCCAAGACGCGCACCTTGATATCGGCAGCCCGACGAAGGGCATAGGTGATAGGTTTTGCGGCGCAATCGAGTAACATGGTCTCCCCATGCTTATCGTCGCTATTGACCAAGGCAAAGGCCTTGCTGGACAGGCCGTCAAAAAGCAACTTCTTTGCAGCGACATAGGCATCCATGGTTTCATGGTAATCCAAATGATCGCGGCTGATATTTGAGAAAATTGCTCCTGCGAAAGGAATGCCGGCCACGCGATGTTGGATTAAGCCATGAGAGCTGACCTCCATGAAGACCACCTTGCAACCCGCCGCAGCCATTTCGGCTAAGTGTTTTTGCAAGATCCATGCATCTGGGGTGGTATGCGTAGCTGGAATTTCTTTCTGGTGAATAACGATGCGAACGGTCGATATCAAACCCGCCTTCACCCCGCGGTGCGCGTAGAGTTGGTAGAGTAGGGTAGCCGTTGTGGTTTTTCCATTGGTGCCGGTCACGCCAACCACCTGCATGTGATCTGCGGGTCGACCGTGCCAGTTGGCGGCCAGTAGCGCATAGGCTTGATGGCTATTTGGCACTTTGATATAGGTGACATGTTCCGAAATCTGCTCCGGAAGTACCTCACAGATAATTGCGCAGGCCCCAGCTTTGACCGCCCCTTCGATGTATTGATGGCCATCACTCGCCGTGCCTCGAATCGCCACAAATAGGAAGTCTTTGCGCACAGCGCGTGAGTCGCTCGTGACGGCATCCACGGCCATTTGAGTGGATCCTAGGACTTCTTGAAGTCGCAAACCGAATAGGATGTCTTTGAGTAATTTCATCCGAGCTGAAGTTCAATGGTTTTGTCTTGGCGGATCGCTCGAAGCACTCGTCCATGTCCACGCAACTTGATCGCATAGCCATGCTCTTCCAGGAGGGCAATGGCATCGGCGGCGGCCCATCCGGCTAGATTTGGCATTTGCCCTGATTCTAGCGCCTGAAGTGCGGCATCGCGCTGTTGTTTGAGCAAGCGGTCATGGCGCTCTTGCCCTTTTTTAATGCCATCGGCCCAATAGCCTGCCGCAGGGCTCGCCTGCTGGGGGGTCATGCGGTAGACAGCCATAGCCAAATCCCGGAAGACCGGGGCGGCGACAATGTTGGCATAGTACCCCACAGAAATCCTGGGGCGATTGATCACTACAATGCAGGAGTACATGGGATCCTCTGCAGGGAAATATCCCGCAAAAGAGGCTTGATAGCCACGGCTCTCAGGATCCCAGTAATTCAGCTGACAGGTTCCTGTTTTACCCGCCATGCTGAGGGAATCCGTGTAAATGTTTTTGGCCGTGCCTCGAATGACAATCTTTTCCAAGAGATCTTGGATTTGATGAATATTCCCTTTGGAGGCGATGGCTGGGTGTAGGACGTGCGTTTCGTACTGATCAATCACAATTCCGCGATCTCGGGTAGCCTCCCATAAGGAGGGGGCCACCATGGTGCCCTCATTGGCGATCGCATTGTAAAAAGTGAGTGTTTGCAATGGGGTGGAGAGCACACCGTAGCCAAAAAACATCCAGGGAAGGGTTGTGCCATACCAGTCCTTTTCACCGGGCTTTGGGATGTGGGGGAGGCTCTCCCCTTTGATCTGAATGCCCGATCGGTCGGCTAAGCCAAGTTGGTACATCCGATCGATGAACGCCTCTGGATTTTTGGCGTACTCGGGGTAAAGCGCTTTGACAATTCCCGTGTTAGATGAAAGCTCCAAGGCGCGACCCAACGAGATACGCCCGTAGCCACCCCGATGCGAATCGTTCACATTGCGTCCGTAGATCGTGTACACCCCGGGCGAGGTGTCAATGACGTCGGCGGTGTCCACCGTGCCATCTTCCAAGCCGATCAATAAACTCGCCACTTTAAAGGTTGAGCCTGGCTCTGTTTTTTCCCACACCGCATAATTCCGAAGCTCACTATAGACCGTGTCTCCAGCGAGTTTTCCAAGGTTGGCCATCGCTCGAATCTTACCGGTCTTCACCTCCATGAGCACGACACAGCCATGATCGGCGCCGTATTTCTTGAGCGTGTGGAGTAGTGCGCGGTGGGCGGCATCCTGCATCCGAGCGTCCAAGGTGGTAATAATGTCCTGGCCATTCTCTGGATCCTCGGTATATGAGCTCTCCATGGGCTTCCACTGGTTGCCCCCCAAATTTTGCATCCAACGTCGGCCGTCGTGCCCGCGCAGGGTCTCGTGAAAAGAAGCCTCGAGACCGGCGGTCGCATCCGGGCGTTGATATCCAATGGTTCGCTCAGCCAGTCCGCCGAGTGGCATCAATCGCGTGAACCGCTCTTCGGCAATCAAGCCTGACTTGTATTTATTCCCTGCAAAAAGAGCCGTTTGGGCCACCTTGCGGTAGTGCGAATAGCTCAGGTTTTTGGCAATCAGGGCATAGCGACGCTTCCCATTGAATTGTTGTCTCAAGTAACTCGCCCATTCGGTTGCCGTGCGCTCAGGAAGTAGTTGAGCGAGGGCTTTCGCTGTTTCACTCAAGTGGGAGGTCATTCGTTCATCCGTCACGACAGCGGCATCCCATCGGATTTCATACACGGGCATAGAAGTGGCCAGCAATTGGCCATCTGAGGAATAAATGTTGCCCCGGCTGGCCGGCACTTGACGCTCTTGGATCACCTTTTCACGAGCGGCAGCAACGAGGTCTGGACCCAGGGTCAAGGACACATAATACAATCGAGCCAAGATGCTCAAAGTGAGGAAGGAAATGAACAGCACAAGCCCTGCCAGCCATCGGGTGCTGCGTGGATCAAAATCACTCATCGCCCGGAGATTCTATGCGCGCAGGGGCGCGGTGGGACGGGACGAGACCGAGCGCTTGGCTCCGTTGGCGCACAGAAGATTCTGTGCCCATTTTCATCAGATTGGATTTAGCTTCGAGGTACTCACTTTCAAGCTCATTGAGCAGAACGACTTTTTTCGAAATTTCTTTGACCCTGGATTCGGCGCGATGCGCTCCCCAAATAGCGAGAAGGCTGAGCCCCGTGACATAGAGGGCAAAGGGGAGGTTGCGAATAATCACGGGATGACCAATAAAACTGCCGCGCAAAACTTCACGGACCGCGTAGCCCGATTTTTGAATGCGTTTTTTGGAGATTTTTACCGTCATGCCTGCGCTAGTTTTTCGGCGGCACGCAACTTGGCACTGCGCGCACGCGGATTGACTTGCACCTCATCCGCGCTTGGCACTTGGGCCTTGCGCGTAATCAATTTGAACGGCACCAAGCGGTTCCCAAAGGCGTCTCGGGGTGCTTCGCCTTCCAACTGTCCTTCGCGGAAGTATAGTTTGACACGGCGATCCTCAAGGCTGTGGTAGGAGATGACGACAAAACGGCCTCCTTCGGCGAGTACTTCGCGGCCACTTTCAAGCAGTTGTTCCAAGACCTCCATCTCGCGGTTGACAGCAATGCGAAATGCCTGAAATACTTTGGCAAAGAGTTTTTCCCCTCGCGTACCCAGAGGCTCCAAAACATCGAGCAGTTCTTGGGTGCGCGTCATGGGTTGGGCGGCATGGGCTGCCAAGATGGCTTGAGCCACGCGTTTTGGGCGATCAACTTCGCCATAGACCGCTAAAGTTCGAACCAGGGTCAATTCATCGACTTCATTCAACCACTCTGCAGCGGATTGTCCGATTCGCGGGTTCATGCGCATATCCAAGGGTCCATCGCCACGGATGCTGAAGCCGCGATCAAACACATCAAATTGATGCGAGCTCACCCCTAAATCCGCTAAAATCCCGTCAACTTGAGGCGCCTTATGCAGTTTCAAGAAACGTCGTAGGTGCTCAAAATTGTGTGGGATCAACGTAAAGCGTGGATCATCAATTGCATTCGCAGCCGCATCGGGATCTTGGTCAAAAGCCAATAGCCTTCCTGATGGTCCTAATCTTTCTAAAATTGCGCGACTGTGACCCCCGCCGCCAAAGGTGACGTCGACATAGGTGCCATCGGGGCGAAGGTTAAGTAAATCGAGGGATTCGTGGAGAAGGACCGGGTTATGGTAGGTCATGCTGTTCGGATTGATCGCCCATAACCTCTTCTGCCAGGGCAGCAAAATCCAGGTCAGCTGGATTCACTGCGTTTTCATAATCTGCTTGGTTCCAAATTTCCAGACCGAAGGGCGTCGCACTGAACACCACGGTGCCCTCAAGGCGCGCAAAAGCTATCAGGTCTTTGGAAATGAGTAAGCGCCCGGCTGCGTCCATTTCCACTTGCTTCACGCCAGCGTGAAAAATGCGAATGAACTCAGCGTTTTTCTTCACAAAGCGGTTCAGCTTGCTTATCGATGCGGTCACCTTGGCCCACTCGGCCTGGCTGTGCAGCTCCAAACAGGGGCTAAAAACGCTGCGCTTGAGAATAAATCCACCCACGCCCAGCTCCGCCAGCTGCTTCTTAATGCCAGCAGGGACGGTGACGCGGCCTTTCGCGTCAATTTTGCATTCATAAACACCAATTAATGGGGCCATAGCGGGGATTTATATCTTCAAAAATACCGATTTCTCCCACTTTCTCCCACAAATACCCACAATAGTTGATAACTTTTGATTTTTGAGCGTAACACGCTAGGTATTAGCTTACTAGTCAAAATATCATGGAAGCCTATCGTAATGCGTATCTTTGAGCCTTTAAAATCACCCCTATGGCCGAGTTTATCCAGGAAAAAGAGTTTGACTATCTCCAAGCAGGAGAAGGCCATCCAATAATTTTCCTCCACGGATTGATGGGAACCTTGAGCAACTTCCAATCCCAGATTGATCATTTCAGTGCGATTGGCTACCAAGTAACCGTACCTCAGCTCCCCCTCTACACGATGCCCCTGGCCACCACGTCGGTTAAGAGTCTCACGAAGTTTTTAAAGTCGTTTGTGGATTTTAAAGGCTATGAAAAAGTAGTCCTTGTGGGAAACTCTTTAGGAGGGCACATCGCCCTGATGTTCCAAAAAATGTACCCAGAACGAGTGACCGGATTGGTATTGGCTGGATCCTCTGGTCTCTACGAATCTGCCATGGGCAATACCTATCCTCGACGTGGGGATCGGAATTACATTGCCGAGCGCGTTCGAGATGTATTCCATGTTAAAGAGGTTGCTACGGATGAGCTGATTGACAATGTATTTGATACCGTCAGCGATCGCAATAAAGCGATCCGCACCTTGGCGATTTCAAAATCAGCCATACGTCACAATATGGCGGAAGATCTCCCCGGTTTTAATGTTCCCGTCTGTGTGATTTGGGGTCGTCAGGATGCGGTAACCCCGCCTGAAGTAGCCGATAAATTCAATGAATTGCTACCCCAGTCCGAACTGTATTGGTTGGATGAATGTGGCCACGCTGCCATGATGGAGCGCCCCACAGAATTTAATCAAATTGTCGCAGAATGGCTGGATCGGACGCTCCCAAAAGCCTAATTCACGTTAAGGCGGAATTTCTTCAGTCCGCCTCTCGGACGGAAGAATGCCCGGAACTCAAAGTTCCAGAGTATGCCTTCATTGGCCGTTCCAACGTAGGCAAATCATCCCTGATCAACATGTTGGCCAACCATCAAGGTTTGGCTAAAACATCAGGCAAACCGGGCAAGACGCAATTGATCAACCTGTTCAAGATGGATGAGGGCGCCTGGTCCTTGGTAGACTTACCTGGATATGGGTACGCCCGGGTCAGTAAAGTTCAGCGTGAGAGTTTTTCCAAAATGATTAGCCACTATTTGCGCAATCGTAAAAACCTCGTCAATGTCTTCGTTCTGATTGATGGACGCCATGAACCGCAGGAAATCGATTTGGACTTTTTGCGCAGTCTGGGTCAATGGGGTATTCCATTTAGCTTGGTGTTCACCAAACTGGACAAGTTGAGTTCTTCGGCTTTTGGTAAAAACCAGGCCGCCATGAAACGCAAGCTGCTCAAGGAATGGGAAAATCTGCCTCCTATGTTCTTGTCGAGTGCGACCTCGGGATTAGGTCGGAGTGACATCATCCGGTACATTCAAGAACTCAACGAGGAGCTGAGTACTTCGATTGCCGAACTCTAGGCAACGCCTGGACTACCCAATCAACTTCTGCTTTTCCGCAAAATAGCGAGCGAAATCACGCATGTCTTCGGCCATGGAATCTTCATTCGTGGCGCGCTGAAAACCGTCCGCCATGGCGAGTAAGGTTTGGTGGTAAAATTTCTTCATGTCGTCCACCAACATGTCCTTAGTCCATAAATCAATCCGCAAAGCTTCTTTCCCTTTGCCATCCCAAACGGTAAGCATAAAGGCATCGGCCACCGCTTGGTCCACCCCGCCTTCGGGAGCCTTCCAGGTGATTTGTTCTGGGACGCGATTATCATCGAGGGCGATGTTCAGGGTAATGGTAGAATCCATGAAAAGAAAATTAGGGGCGGTACCCCGATTGTTGAAAGAGCGACTGGGCATTTTCGTTGGCCATTATCTCCCGAAGGGTAGCCTCAGGGTGTTGCCGCCAGTAAGATTGTAAAATTTGCCAGCCGAACCACACGCCCGCTTTGCCGGGAATCTCGCGGTCCTTCGGGGTGCCAAATTTGCTAAATGGGGCGGGTAAAATGAGTTTGCGTTTGAGATCTACATCATCCTCAAAAAGCCAGCGCTGACTGACAAAGATGCCCCATAAATCTGCTTCATTCTCTTCCATAAAGGATTGATCTCCCGTAGAATAGTTCAAGGCCCGGCGCGCGGCCTCCTCTCCCAAGGTGGCTTGAATAAAGAGCACTGTTTTCGCTTCGGAGAGCATGCCGGACAGGAGGGTATAGTCGCTTGTTAATCCTTCCGGGTAGTGCCAAGAAGCGATGGCCTTAAAGATCTCGACGACGGCATTTTCGGGCTGATGCTGTTGAACCATGTAGGCGCTTTCATGGGCGTAGGCCGGGTGGTTAGCACCTAGATAGCGGTCCAGGGGCAAGAAAATAACCTCCGGGGCAATGAGCACCATGGGCTCCTCGTTCCGGCTTACATAGGTATAGAGCCTTTTCGCAGGGTAACGGTCGGATGCGCGGGGTCCCATGTGCGCTTGGTAGTGATCCAGCCCGGCTTGAACCATCGCAATCAACTCGGAATTTTGAAGCGCGGGCTCCTCGGACTGCACGGTCTTTACATCCTGGTACAGCGCTTTCACTTCAGGGTCCGTCAAGTAGGGCAAGAGGTCGTCGCGCCAGTCGCCGTCTTGGACACTTGGAATAAAAAGTTCGGGGTATTTGGGGGCCAAATGCTCTAGCGCGGGCAGTAGGGAAGCCGAATCTAGTGGCAACACGGAGTCCGCAAAAGCCACAAATTCAATGGCTTCTGATGCTACGGGAGCCACATCCCAAGGATCATTTTGACAGCTGCTGAAAGCTGTCCCTATCCCGAGTAGGAGTAGTAAATTTGAACCGATACGTTTCATTTGCGTTCCAAAAGTACTCCGCAACCCATGAATGCTTCCACTATCACCTCGCACATTGTTGAATGGATGAAATCCTATGCCCTCGAAGCGCGGGCTAAGGGTTTTGTGGTGGGTGTTTCGGGGGGGATTGATTCGGCGGTCACCTCGGCGCTAGCGGCCCGTACGGGCCTCGCGGTGCACCTCTTAGAAATGCCCATTTATCAGCCCGAAAGCCATGTGACACGTGCTTGGGAACACATGGATCTTCTGGCGAATCAATTTGAACATGTCTACAAGCGCCGGGTGGACTTGAGTCCGGTCTACGAAGCGCATATAAAGGCGCTGGACCTGGATGAGTCGGAAAGTCAATTCCTGGCACTCGCAAACACCCGCGCTCGTCTGCGCATGGCGACCCTTTACGCAGAGGCGCAAAACCATGGGCTCCTTGTTGCTGGTACGGGCAATAAGGTAGAAGATTTTGGCGTCGGATTTTACACGAAATACGGCGATGGCGGCGTGGACCTCAGCCCTATTGCCGACCTGATGAAAACCGAAGTCTATGCTTTGGGCGCTTCCTTGGGCGTTCCCAAAGCCATCCTAAAGGCCGCCCCAACGGATGGACTTTGGGCAGACGACCGAAACGACGAAGACCAATTAGGTGCGACCTACCCAGAGCTAGAATGGGCCATGGAATTTGCCGAAAGTATGGGCTGGGATGCCACCACGCCAAAAGAAGCCGATGGGCGTTTCTTAGCCGGCCGTGGACTCACGGTGCGCCAAGGGGAAATCTTCCAGATTTTTGCGCGTTTTCACCGGGCGAACCGGCATAAAATGCAGCCAATACCCGTCTGTATCATTCCCAAAAGCCTGAAATAAGGCTATTTAGTCGGCCCAGCCTGCATCCACCCAAAGGGGATTTCCGGTGCAGGCACTAGGGAAGGCGATATCTAAGATTTTGCACAGCGTTGGCGCAATGTCCTTGATACCGATGCGCTCGTTGTGGCGCGAACGGGGATTGAAGCCGTTGCCCATAAAGACCACAGGGACATGCGTGTCATAGGCGTAACCTGAGCCGTGGGTGGTACCGTCGTCGCTGTAAGAGAGGTGGCCAGGGTGCAGGGCAAAGTAGACTTGGCCGCCGCGCTTGTCCGTGCCGTTTCGACGCAACACGGCAAAGGGATCCGGCGAAACCCGAATTTCCTCCATCGTCCATGCCTCCGCGATAGCGGGGTGCTTCAAGAGCGCGTCGCGCGTTGCTTCCATCCAATCATCGGCTTCGGCATCGCCCAAAAGGGTCATGTCCAAATGCACTTGCTCGTTGCTAAAGTTTAACACGGCTTCCAAAGGAACGCCCTCGGCGGCAATCAAGCTGCGCAGCTCGGCCTCCAGATCCGCGGGGTACCAGTTGGCCGTCGGCATAGCATCCTCAACCAAGCGGGGGTTTTGGGCCGCACCATGGTCCGCCGTGAGTACCACGATGTAGGAACCAGCACCCACCATTTCGTCTAAGCCCTTGAAAAGTTCGCCAAGCTGGGCATCCAAGCGCAGATACATGTCCATGGTCTCATGGGAACGAACGCCGGTCGCATGGCCGATGTAGTCCGTGGCGGAAAAGCTAATCCCCAGAACATCCGTGGCCCCCGAGGGATTTTGGCCCAATTTCTCGGCCTTCACAACGGTTAAAGCGACGTCCACTAATATTTGATTGCCCGCAGGGGTAGCCTTCAATGCTTCTATCCCTCCCGCCTTATAGAGTGCAGCAAGGTCATAGGGGAAATCCGCAGAAGCCGCTCCCTTGGGCGCGCGCTCGTAGGCGTTGGTATACGTAGTGGGGTAAAGGCTGCGGTCGTGCGAATAGTCCCAGCTGCCCTTCATGTAGGATTCGGGGCTGTATTTCTTGTTGAAGCGCTGCATCCAAACGGGCAGTTCCTCCATGTAGGCGGTCGACGTGATGAATCCAGAGGCGTCCAGCCAAAAGGCACCATCCCCAAAGTGCCCAGCGGCGGTAATGGCCCCTCGGTCCTTCAAGGAGAAGCCGTAGACTTTGGAAGCGCCATCGCTGGCCAGTTCCAATTCATCCGTCCACGTGCTGCTTTTGATATTCTTCGGGCCGCGCTTTCCCTGAGTGGCATTCGGGTCCAAACCCACCCCAACGGCCCACACGTCTGCATCTTCCACACAGTACATGAAGTTGCGAAATTCAGGCTGATACCAGTCATTGGCGATAATGCCGTGGTAGCGGGGATCCGTACCTGTGTAGATCGAAGTATGACCAGGACCAGTGTACGTCGGAGCGTAGGTGTAGTGGGCGTTATAAAAGACTTCGCCGTTGGTCAAAAGCGTCGCAAATCCGCCTTCATAGAGGTCTGCCCAGCGGGTCAAATAGTCTGCCCGCATCTGATCCACGACGATGGAAACGACCAACTTTGGCTTTTGGGCCTGTACGCCAAGAGCCAGAACGATACCGAACGCGAGGCTCAGTTGCTTTAAAATTCGCTTCATACGAGTAAAGTTAGGGCGCAATCGCGTCCCAAGCCTGCTGGCAGCTGCTGAGTTGCGCTGTAGCCTTCTCCCACGTCTCAAAGGCGGCTTCAGAGCTCTTTTGCAAGCCCTCATAGCGCTGGTAAAAATCTGGCTCCGAAGACACTTTTTTGAATTCCACTGGGTTGGCCATCAATTGATCCACGGCATCTAATGCGGCATGCGCGTGTTCAAATGCCTCCTGCGCTTTTTTCTCCTCGCGTTCAGCCTGGCGTAGATTTTTCTCCGCCTCCTTTACCTCTTCACGGCTTGCCGATTGGGGTGCCTTTGATTTGGCGGCAGCCTCTGCTTTTTGCTGTTTTTTTGCATCTTGCTGAAGTTCCACCTCGCGCATAGATTGCATTTTACGCTGCTCCAAGAAGTACTCAATACCGCCCAAATATTGTTTGATTTTCCCCTCCTTGAATTCGTAGGTCAAATTGGCTAGTCCATCGAGAAACTCTCGGTCGTGTGATACCACCACCAAAGTGCCCTCATAAGACTCGAGGGACTGTTTGAGGACATCCTTAGCTTGCATGTCCAAGTGGTTCGTTGGCTCGTCCAAAATCAACAAGTTGATCGGGTGAAGCATCAACTGACATAGGGCAAGCCGTCCGCGCTCACCCCCAGATAGGACACTCACCTTTTTCTCTACATCATCCCCTGCGAACATGAAGTTGCCGAGTAGCTTGCGTGCAGATTTCCGCAGCTCCTCTGGAGCTGCTTCCTCAATCGTGGCGAGAACCGTTTTGCTTCCATCGAGGGCCTCCGCTTGGTTCTGAGCGTAGTATCCCAATTGCACTTGGTGCCCCCACTCAAGTTTTCCTTCATGTACGAGTTTTTCTGCCAAGATTTTAACCAACGTCGATTTTCCTTGGCCGTTTTGACCCACAAACGCAACTTTTTGGCCTCGCACCAGCTCCATATCTAAACCACGGAGCACGTGTTTTTCATCGTAGTGCTTGTGAATGCCCTCCATGCGCACCATCACCTTCCCGGAGTGAGGGGCCGGTGGGAATTTGAAGCGCATACTCCGAGTATCCTCATCATCCACCTCAATGATGTCGACCTTATCTAATTTTTTGATCAAGCTCTGCGCAAAAGAGGCTTTAGACGCTTTGTATCGGAAGCGTTCGATCAACTGCTCCGTTTGCTTGATTTCTTTTTCTTGGTTGGCTTTGGCTTGTCTTTGCTTTTCGCGGATCTCTGCGCGAAGGCTGAGATACTTGTAATACGGACATGGGAAGTCATAGCTCTTTCCCAAAACGATTTCGATGGTTCGCGTAGTAGCGTTATTCAAGAAAGTTCGGTCGTGCGACACAAGAATCACCGCTTGTGGACTGTCGCTCAAAAATTGCTCCAACCAGAGAATACTCTCGATGTCCAAGTGGTTCGTAGGCTCGTCCAACAGCAGTAAGTCGTTGTTCTGCATGAGGATTTTGGCCAGCTCCACGCGCATCTGCCAGCCCCCACTAAAGGTGCTCAATGGCTTTTGAAAGTCCTCCGATTTAAAACCTAAGCCCATCAATACGCGCTCCATGTCCGCTTGGTAGGTATAGCCACCGTGTAGCATGTATTCCTCTTGGGCATGCGTCAAATCCTCAATCAGCTTCATATAGCTGTCCGATTCATAATCCATGCGAGTAGCGAGCTGCTCGTTGTAGTATTCCATGTCGGCCTCGAGCTGCTTGATTTCTTTAAAGCTCGAAGCGGCCTCCTCCCACACCGACGTGCTGGGTTTTGGCGGAATGTCCTGCGTTAAAAATCCAATTTTGAAGCCACTCGGAGTAGAAATCTTCCCCGTATCAGCCGCATAATGGCCGGCAATGAGCTTTAGTAAGGTCGACTTTCCCGCGCCGTTTCGGCCCACGAGGCCAATTCGTTCTCCCGGATTAACCAGAAAGGAAATGTCTTTGAAAAGGTCTGTGCCGCCGAAGGCCAGACCCACTTGATGTACACTTAGCATTTGGGTGACAAAAGTAACATTCCCCCGCGAGGCAGCATCCTACATTTGTGAAGAACTTACAGAAGAAACCTAATTAGACTACCATGGTTGGCAAAGGCACAAAGCTTTACTCGATTTTGCATAGCAAATGTCCAAAATGTCAGGAGGGAGATCTTTTCTTAGATCCAAATCCGTATCATTTGAAGAACATGGACAAAATGCATGTCAATTGCCCGGTTTGTGCCGAACCTTCTGAGCCAGAGCCAAATTTTTACTACGGGGCGATGTATGTTTCGTATGCCTACACCGTCGCATTATTTGTAGCGACGTATGTGATTTCTGCGCTGATCCTGGGGCTCGCCATGTGGTCAACCATCGGGCTTCTGACCGCCCTCTTGGTTATTTTAGGCCCTTATCTATTCCGATTGAGCCGTGTTACGTACTTAAACTTTTTTGTGCGCTACGATAAAGATGCGGCCCCTAAGGCATAAGGTCAGCCAGGAGCTTCTGGCTCAAAAGTGGCGATGTCAATGCTCCACGCGACCCGAGCCCATTTAAGAAACCCATTCGGTGATGCTGTGGATGCCAAGCCCAGCGTGCTTGACGATCTTGCATTGTAGGTCGAATGCCTTTCCATTGATCCAAAACTTCGACCGGCTGATCAAACCATGTGCGAAGCTTTTGAAGGATCTCTTCTCTTGCCTTTGCAGTCACTGGGCCCTCCAAAGCATCCCAAGCATAGGTAGATCCTGCTTGGTAGCTACCATCTCCATCCGGCAATAAAAACACATTCTTGTGGAGTGCATCCACTATGGGTGCGCCTTCCCATGCAATTCTGAGTCCCTCCCCACGTGTGGCGGCAAAAGGAAGGGGGCCAAAAAAGGCTTGCGTCCATTTCCCCGGATACCCTTCAGCCAGCAGCAGGGCATCCACCGTGCAGGATGTATTGAGTTCAAACTGGCCATTCTTCAGGACCTCGATGGATTCAACGTTTAACGCTTCAAGGTGATGGTGCTGCGAAAAGAAAGCACGTGACTCAGTTAAATAGCGTGTGACGCGCAATCGTGCACTCCCTCGCACTTCCGCTTGCTTGTGACCCACAAGTTGGGAATGATGGAGGGGCTTGGCCGGGCCGATGAAGGCATCAAAAGAGGGAGACAAGGCCAATTCATCCCATGTTTTCTCCGCGGTGATGTCGGGTAGCACCTCATGTATGCTCCCAGGATAGAATAATTCCAACCCCAGCGTCTTTTCTACGAGCGCATAAAAGTCCTGCATGCAAGCGAGATGGTCTGCAGCGCCTTGCACTAAACGTTTCCTTTTTAATACCAAAGGGTTAATCAAACCAGCTGCCACCCAGGAGGCACTCTGATGGAGGCCTCGGTCAAATAGCCGCACCTCATGGCCAGCCCAATGCGCTTGCCAAGCGAGGGCGGTCCCTGCCAGTCCTTGTCCAATGATTCCTATGGTCATGTGGTGAAATAAAAAAGGCCGCAAATGCGGCCTTTTGAGTACTATCATTCAGTTTAAAACTGCCACAGCGTATGCTCATAATCGCGAAGCTCTTCGCGGAGGCGACGAGACTCGAGCAACTGCTCCATTGGGCGGTTTTGCTTGTAATCTTTGATCATACGATCATAGACGTTGTCTTCCTTATACACTACAGAGTTGAAGTAGCGCATTTGTAAAATTTGATCGAAAGTCAAACGACGCGTATTGTTCTCAGGATTGTACGCAATATTCGTAGACAAAGCTTGACGTGCGTCTGGGAACCAAATCCAGAAGATGTTGTAAATCTCAGAGGTTTGAGGGTCCTTCACGACAGGGGAAAGGCCAATGATGCGGCTCTTCATTTCGCCACGTTGCTTGTCGAAGTACCAGTCAGATTTAATCTCCCATGCAATGACGTTCGGAGCCTTCAATTCAATTGAGTCTACTGCAAGAATAACGCTGGGATCATCAGGGTCGCGCAGTGTGTCGACACGGATAAGAATTTGAGCGACTTCTTGAGGAGTCAAGTACATTTCGAATAAGTCGTCTCGGTATACCTCACGAATGCTGCCTTCCGTCATGATGGCGTCCTTAAGGACATCAAACATAGACTTGCGGTCTGGTAAGGGGACTACAGGGTAGTAGAGTGGGTGATTCAACTTCTCCTGAACGTGTATACGCTCCCAATGGCGCGTAGACCACATCATGTCGTCCTGACGCAAGAATGGGTAGGGAACCACTCGGGTATTGGCAAAGTGAATGTCGCTACGGGGAATCAAGCCATCGTCCTCTGGGGTGATGACTTGCCCGAATGCAGCCACAGAAATGGCGAAAGCGACGAGGCTAAGAAACTTTTTCATAATTACTGAACGTCAATTGAGATGATACCCACATTGGAAACACGTTGGCCCTTAGGCGTGGTGGCTACAATTTTACGGATACTCACAGTGCTACCTGGACGTAGACGTGTGATAAGTTCACGAGCGGTGCTAGGAATGGAATTGCCTTGAACCTGAATAGGGGGTTGACCATCCATCTTCAATTCAAAAGCTACAACTTTCAGCGGCAAGTCAAATGGGAAGTCTTGGTATTCGGCTTCAACAGTGGCCTTACTTAAAAGGCTCGCAGACATAATGCCTTCAGACTTCTTGTAAACCATACCAACCGCTTGGGGTAAGCCTTTGATACGGAATTCTTTCGATCCTGCATTTCGAGTCTTGCCATCGGGCTCCTTAACACGAACGTTGATGACGACTTCTTTACCAGAAATCTTCGTGACATCCGCTGTATAGTTGCCATTGCTGCCACTCACACCTGGACCACTAACGATAAGGTCTTTCGGAGCTACACCGGGAACAGAAATCTCGAGTGGATTGTCTACGTTGCGGTATAGCACGTTCATCTTAGATGGTGAAATAACGACCATAGGAGGAGCTACGGTGTAGACCACGTCATAGGTATAGACGGTCTCACTGCCTGGAAGCTGCATGGTACCCGTCAATTTCTTTTCTCCAACCCCGGAGGCAGGGAGTTTAAGTTTACCCACGCCGTTTGCAATTTCAGAAGGCGTGATTCCAGCAAACTCAGGATTATTTCCACTGTTGTAGGCCGCTAAAAAGACATCAGCTTCGTAGGTGCCGCCCTGGGTAACAAAAGTTCCGTTAGTTGGCATAACCACCGCACGAACCCCGTCAAATTTGATGGTAGCCGCATCAATCGTCGCATAGAGGTGCTCTACAGATTTGGCTTCCATTCGACGAACACGAGATTGGAGGTCTGTGATGAAAGGAATAAGTCCGGCAAGAGGTAATTCAGAGAAGGTGGCCATTTCCCAGGTCATCTTTTTGCCTTCTTGTTGGACATCTGAAAAATCAAAAGCTTGATTCAATTCGTTTTTCAGGTTTTCATCATCACCGGCTACGGAAAGCAAGTAATCACGATAGGTCGTTAACTGGGCTTTGATTTCTTTAGCGGCACCTTGACCTCCGATGCTCTTGTCGTTCAACAAGTAGTTCTCTGGAATGTCGCGGTTATCGGCGCCATTCAGGCGACCGTCCTCTTCTTCGTCAATTCCTCCCGTAAGTTCGATTAAGTCATTCCGTGTCTTCTCCAATAGACCGAAAGCAATGCCCGTTTGGTTGCGTACTTCTTTGGCCACTTCCCAAGGTGCTGCAGCACGGGGGTTGTCTTGAAGTTGCGCTTCAAAAGAGCGGTAAATATTCTCCGTACCCTTTGCCACGGTATTCACCGTTTCAGTCATGCCTTTGTCGAGCTTATGAAGAACCAAAAGAATGTCCTTGGAGACGTTGAGCGCTAGCATCGCGGTCAACACCAAGTACATCATGTTGATCATTTTTTGACGGGGAGACAGATTACCTGAAGCCATGGAGGGTAGTTATTCGTTGGGAGGGTTGTGATTCAGTAGGTAAGGACTGGTTTAAGAGCGATTTCCGCCCATCGCAGCCAACATGTTGCCGTATACTCCATTGAGTTGGCCCAAGTTGCTCGCAAGCTTAGTCACTTCTTCATTCAAGTTCTCCGAGGTAGCCATGGAGGAGCCAAGCTTCTCCATTAAGTTGTTCTGAACCTCCACTTGGTTGGTTGTATTCTCAAGTTGCACTGCATACAAGGCATTCAATGCTTCCATGTTCTTAGCGGCCGAATTCAATTGATCTGAGTACGCTGCCGTAGCGCCAGCGGCATCCACTGCAGAGTTCAAAGAAGCGGCTGTATCGCTCAAGCGACGCATGCCATCACCGAGGCTAGCTAATAATTCTGGGCCAATTTTGGCTTCTTCCATCATGCGGTCCATCTCCTGAGTCAATGTGCCTTTGCGGCCACCTTTACCAGAAGCTTCGCCTCCTTCAAATTCAGGGTAAACAAGAGACCAATCATACTCTTTGACTGGGGCTTCGAAAGCAGAGATAGCAAAAATGACTGCCTCCGTAGTAAGACCTACGATAAGCATCAAATCGGCGAAAGGCAAGTGCAAAATTTTGAACAATGCACCCATGATTACGACAGCTGCTCCCAAACCATAAAGTTTGGTCATGAAATTCTTGAAGCGCTTACCGTTTACGTCAATTAAAGCCATGTGAGAGAAGGATTAGAGTTGAGAATGAGTGAGGGTTGATGTTTTTTAAAAGTCACGTGCATCGCGACCCAAGAAGCTCTGTACCGTGCGGAAGCCGATATAGGACTTATTTGTGTCTTGATATTCGTAATCGCGCGCTCCAACCTGCATGTATGAAGCAATGTCTTTCCAAGATCCACCGCGAATCACCTTGCGCTTGAGCGTTTCGGGATCACCGCTTTGGGCATTGTATTTGAAGTCAGGGTTAAAGTCAGCGACATAATAGTAGCTGGCTTCGTCCCAAGCAGTACTTGTCCATTCGGCTACGTTACCAGCCATACAGTATAAACCATATCCATTGGGTTCGTAGGAAGTTACTTTCACGGGGTGGAAACCACCATCGGCAGTTAGGTTACCGCGTGAAGGTTTGAAGTTGGCCAAGAAACAGCCCTGGCTGTTGGTTGTGTATGGGCCACCCCATGGGTAGGTCGTCAACTCAAAACCACCGCGTGCTGCGTATTCCCACTCTGATTCTGTGGGCAGACGAAACTCGTTTTCTTGGAAATCACGATTGTCCTTTAAGTACTCGTTGCGGTAACGTGTGCGCCAGTTACAAAAGGCCATGGCTTGCTTCCAGTTGATGCCAACTACAGGGTAATTGTCATAGGCTGGATGCCAGAAATAGTTATCGTGCATCTGCTCGTTGAACGAGTAGGTAAAGTCGGCCAACCACACCAACGTGTCGGGGTAGATGTTCACGATTTCGCTTTCAAAGAAGCTAGAGCGATCAGAGATCGCCTTACCATCTTTGATGTAATCCTTGTAGGAGAAGGTACGGCCATCGCCATCGGCATCGTTGAAGTCGTATTGGACACGATTAGATTTCTTGGCTGCTTTCTGCTTGTCAATCCAGAAGTACAAGTAGTTTAATTGACGAGCATCCAACATGCGGCCGCCGAGATAACGCTCTTCGGGCGCGAGGTACATTGATTCGATGACTTCCGTGTATTCGATAGAAGGGTAACGGCGGGTATCCCAAACCAATTTGCGGCTCCAATCGAGGTGTGTTTGCATCGAATCGGGATATTCCAAACCAACATACTCCTCGAAGTACGTAGGGTTGTTCATGTCCGCATAACTGATATAATCGTAATCCTCAACCAACCCTTCGGCCAAGCGATAGCGCAAGATGGAATCGCGCACCCACTGGATGAATTGACGGTATTCATTGTTTGTAATCTCCGTTTCATCCATATAGAAGGAAGAAACACTCACCGTTTTGGTTGGAGCGGTTAGTGTGGAAGGGACATCAATGTCAGAGTTACCCATATTGAATGAGCCTTGGGGAACGTAGACCATTCCGTAGGGATCTGATGGGTAAAAATCCGGACGGTTTTGGACGCCGACGAGTTCGCCGTGGTCCGAACCAGAACACGCCGCCAAAAGGGCGACGCCAGCCAAGGAGGCCAACCGGAAGAAGATGTTTGAGTTCTTCATAGGTACTTGCTTAACGCATATAAGGGTGCGATATTACAAAAATCTTACGTTTCTATAGCTTCCAGGGATCGGTTCAGGGATCTCAATGTTGAAGCAATAGTTGAGGAAAATCTCATGACTACCTGCACTGTAACCGCTCAAAGCGGAGGTCGTAATGTCGTAGGAGTAGGCCAAACGCAATGATGGAAGTAACTGATATCCAGCCATTAAGCTGATTGCATCCTGATTCCGATACCCAAGTCCACCGTATATTTTATCCTGCAACAACGCATTGACATTTAGGTCAACAGAGACATTAGAATTTAAATCAGATTTTAATAAAATAGTTGGCGTCAAAACCAACTGATAGTCCGGAATGGACAAATGATAGCCTCCTGTGAGGTAATAATGCATCTTGCTCTTGTAGCGAGCAGCGCCTCCAAAATTGGCTTCACTCTGCAGTAATCGACTCGTTGAAAGACCGGCATACCATAGGTCCGTATTGTAGTATGCGCCAAAATTTAATTCTGGCGTCATGGCCGTCATCCCGCCGCGAAGAACACTTGGATCGCTTGAGCCCGCAGTTCCGTCGGGATAAATCCATTGCGCGGTCTTCACATTTTTATTGCGGAAATCCACAGATAAACCAAGACCAAGCGTACCAGGGCCTAAATCTAGCTGGTAAGCATAGCCAATCGCGGCAGAAATGTCCTGAAAGAAGCCGATTTGGTCGTTGACAATGTTCAGCAAAAGACCTCCGTGGAGAACTGAAAGAGGAATGTCGGCATTGATGTTCTGCGTCGTTGGCGCATTGTCAAAACCTACCCACTGAGACCGATGGCCAACATTCAAGCAAATCGCATCGTTGCTTCCAGCTACGCCAGGGTTAAAACCAATAGTGTTGTGGTAGTACTGCGTGAACTGTACGTCCTGCTGTGCCATAGCCACACCGGAAAGACCAGTTAAAAGGGCGGTTGAAAGGAATATGCGTAGAGTCATGCAGGGGAGTTTGAGGCCTAAAAATAGAAATAATCCGCCACCCTTTTGCGAAATGGCTAAAAATTTAGAGGGCTTTATGCACGGCTTTCCACCAACGGTCCGGGATTTCCCCTTGTTGGGCGGCCTCGTAATCTCGTGAGGAACAGGGCATCAAGTGCTGCCTAGCATCCTGTCCTGGGTGGGAAGGAACTTCCATCCACCATCGCCCGCTGAAAGGAGATTTGTAAAAAATGAGCTCTTGACTTTGCGATTCGAGCAAAACCGTGAACCGTGTGTAGTCCGTTTTACTTCGCATGGGGTAGTCCCCCTTCCGCCATTGAACGCCTTCCAAAAAGTACCAAAATGCCTGGGCAATCAACCGGGCGTTTTGGCCAGTCGGATCCAGCTGCGGGTTGTAATCGAAGTAGCCGATAGCGGTTAATTTATCGCTCATTCCGGCATAGCGAAGCATAGCACAGAGTTCTTCGGCGGTCAAACCATTGGGCGATGGATGGGATTGCCCTGGGCCATCTGCCATGCGCAGGACATGATTGTTCACCAAAAGCAAGTCGGCATCGCGCACCAGGGGCTCGATTTCTTGGACTTGACCACGAATTTCTCCCAATCGATGGGCATGAAAATGCATGCGTTCAAAGAGGTCCAAAACTTCTGGGGCCACATAGTAAGCCTGATGGCCAATGTGCGAGAGATTATAGAGGGAATAGGGCTTGGCCGTCAACATGTGGCTGAGCACATTTTGATCGGATAAGGGATCGCTATCCTGGCCCAAAGCTATTCGGCTGTGCGCTACCGCGACATTGACCATTTGCTCCAAGTGAGAATAGGCGCGATAAATGGCCAAGCTCAAATCGGAACTCCCGCCGAGTACAAAGGGAATACACTGACATTTTAAGACTTCAACACAAAGTTCTTCCAAGGCCGTCATGCTGTCGATGGTGTCGCGCCCGGGGAGGATGTCACCGAGATCGGCGACTTTGAAATCCCAAGAGCCCGGAAACAACGCATATAATTCTTTGCGGACGGCGCGTGAAGCATCGCGAACGCCACGCTGCTCCGAACTGCCACGGTCTTCTGGGACGCCAATGAAGGCTATGCGAACCTCTCTTAAATCAGGAAACCCTCGTTCTTCCGTATGGACGATGAGACTTTGACCCAAGGTGCCGGGGAGGGCGTCTTCAAGCCAAGTGTTTGGGATAGGTTGGAGGGCATTTTCCCACATGGTTTAGCTCTTTTTGGCCTTGCCTTTGCTGGTTGCTGGTTTGCGTCCTGCAGCCTTGCGTCCACGCCCTGAGGGTTTGCGATCACCGGCGGCAGCGATCAGTTCCAAAGCGGATTCAGCCGTCAAGCTAGAGGCCTCGGTGGTTTTAGGGATGGGGTAGTTGGCGCCATTGTACTTCATGTAAGGACCATAGCGGCCTTGAGTGACCACAATGGGTCCTTCGGGCCCCTCAAAAGTGGCTAATTGTGCAGCGGCGGTCGCTGCTGCCTTGGCTTGAATCAACGCAATGGCCTCAGCTTCTGTGACGGAATAGGGGCTGAGCTCCTCGGGCAGACTGACAAAGGTCTTTCCTACCTGTACGTATGGACCGAAACGCCCAATGCTCGTCTTTAAAGGTTGTCCTTCGTAGGTGCCTAGGGTCCGTGGTAAACTAAGGAGGGGGAGCGCTTCTTCCAAAGTGATGGTTTCGACGGACATGCCCTCGGGAATGCCTGCAAAACGCGGCTTCTCCTCATCGGTGGTTTCACCGACTTGCACGACTGCGCCAAAGCGGGCAATGCGTGCATAGACAGGCTTTCCAGTTTTTGGCTCTTCGCCCAAGAGACGTTGACCACTGGCCCGGTCCGCATCAGCTGATTTGGCAATCAACCCGTTGAAGCCTTGGTAGAAGTCGGCTAAAACCTCAGTCCAGGGCACTTTGCCATCGGCTACGAGGTCAAAATCACTTTCCATTTTGGCGGTAAACTGGTAGTCCATGACCGTCGTGAAATGCTCGTTTAGAAAGTCCGTCACAATGTTCCCCATATCCGTGGGAACCATGCGGCCCTTATCTGAACCAGTTTTTTCGGTTTTATCCTCCCACACCCATTGACCCGCGCTAAAAGTGCCCACGGCATAGGCCCGCTCAACGCCTTCATTGATTCCTTTTTGCACATATCCGCGCTTTTGAACCGTGGTAATCGTCGGCGCATAGGTGGATGGGCGGCCAATTCCGAGTTCCTCAAGTGCTTTGACCAGGGTGGCTTCTGTAAATCGGCCTGGAGGGCGGGTGAAACGTTGCTGAGCTGTCGCGCGAAGCAACGCCACGGGGTCGCCCTGCACGAGGGTGGGCAGCAAGCCAGCGTCTTCCTCTTCTTCATCGACGCCTTCGCGGTAAACTTTGAGGAATCCGTCAAAAGCAATCATTTCTCCTTTAGCGACAAAGCGCAAACCGGCTGAATTTTCCAATTGAGCGGTGGTTCGCTCCAATTTGGCATCGGCCATTTGGGATGCCATGGTGCGCTTCCAAATGAGTTCGTAAAGTTTCTTTTGACCTGGGTCCAAACCTGCAGTGGCCAAATGCAGATTGGTTGGGCGAATCGCTTCGTGGGCTTCTTGTGCGCCTTTGGCTTTGGTACTGTATCGGCGCATCTGAACATAGTTCGCGCCGTAATTGGTTGTGATGCTGTCTTGGGCTGCTGCGAGGGCGTCTTCACTCAAATTGACTGAATCTGTTCGCATGTACGTGATCAAACCATTTTCATACAGGCCTTGCGCTAAGGACATCGTTCGATTTACTGAATAGCCCAATTTTCGCGAGGCTTCTTGTTGTAATGTAGACGTGGTAAACGGGGCTGCAGGCCGGCGACTCGCTGCTTTCTTTTCCAAACTTGCGACGTGGAAAGGCGCGTTCCCAAGGCTAGCCAATGTTTTCTCTACCTCGTTCCGCTCGCCAATGCCCTGGGGCATTTCAGCCGCAAAGGCGGCGCCGGCCGGATTGGTAAATTGGCCTTGAATTCGGAAGTCGCTCTGCGCTTCAAAGGCTTGAATTTCACGTTCGCGCTCCACGATGAGTCGCACGGCGACGGATTGCACACGACCGGCACTCAAGCCACGCTTGACCTTTTTCCACAAGACAGGGGATAGCTCAAATCCAACAATGCGATCTAAAACACGGCGGGCCTGCTGAGCGTTGACCAGATCCATGTCGATGCGGCGGGGCTCATCGATGGCCTTTAAAATGGCCGTTTTAGTGATTTCGTGAAAGACAATCCGGTTGGTCTTCAGGGCGTCGAGCTCTAATGCTTCCGCTAGGTGCCACGCAATGGCTTCCCCTTCGCGGTCCTCATCGGATGCGAGCCAAACCGTTTCAGATTCTTTGGCGAGCTTCTTTAATTTTTTGACCACATCCTTTTTGTCGGCACTTACGGCATAGTTCGGAGCGAAGTCTTTCTCTAGATCGACGCCGAGATCTCTGGAGGGTAAGTCCCGGATATGGCCAAAGCTGGATTCTACTTTAAAGTCCGGTCCTAAGAACTTTTCAATCGTCTTAGCTTTTGCAGGGGACTCAACGATAACCAGATTTTTTGCCATGGGATGGATTTTAAGGCCACAAAGTAAAGGCCACATTTTTATACAATCGGCAGAAATCGTTTACTGACATTTTGTCATAAACTTCGGACGTAGTCCGTAATTTCGCATTATGGAAAAGAACGGCGTAGAGCGCGAATTGTTGGAAGAGTCCCGTCAAGGCGAAGCCTTGGTGCTAGAAGGCATAGGCACTGGCAAGAAATTATACATGGAGTCATATGGCTGCCAAATGAACTTTTCGGACAGTGAAATTGTGGCTTCAATCCTTCAAAAGGATGGCTATGAGACCACAAATTCATTAGAGGAGGCAGATCTCATCTTGCTGAATACCTGTTCGATTCGTGAAAAAGCGGAGCAAACGGTTCGTACTCGTTTGGACCAGTTCAATACGTTAAAGAAAGAAAATCCCGAATTGAAAATTGGGGTGCTTGGCTGCATGGCCGAGCGAGTGAAAGAAAAATTTTTCCAGGAGGAAAAACTGGTGGATTTGGTCGTTGGCCCCGATGCCTACCGCGACTTGCCAAATCTCCTGGAAGAAATGGACGGTGGCCGCAAGGCGGTGAACGTCATCCTGTCGAAAGAAGAAACCTACCACGATATCGAGCCGGTACGGCTGGGAGGCAATGGGGTTACCGCCTTTGTTTCGATTACCCGTGGCTGTGATAACATGTGCACGTTTTGTGTCGTTCCGTTCACACGAGGTCGTGAGCGCAGTCGAAATCCGCAGACCATCATCGATGAATGCATTCAGTTGGGTGCCGAAGGGTACAAAGAAATCACCTTACTCGGCCAAAACGTGGACAGTTATCTCTGGTATGGCGGCGGCTTGAAGAAAGACTTTACGAAAGCAAGTCCAATGGCGCAGTCCACCGCGGTGCATTTTGCTGACCTGCTGCACATGGTGGCCAAAGCGGTGCCTTCGATGCGGATTCGCTTTTCGACCTCAAATCCACAGGATATGAAGGACGATGTACTGCATGCGATTGCCGCCCATGAAAATATCTGTAAGTACATCCACCTGCCGGTCCAAAGCGGCAGTTCTCGCATCCTGAAAGAAATGAATCGGGGCCATAATCGAGAAGAATACATCGCCCTGATTGACCGCATTCGGAAGATCATTCCAGGCTGTGCCATATCGCATGATATGATTTCTGGATTTCCAACCGAAACAGAAGAGGATCACGCCGAAACGTTGAGCTTGATGGACTATGTCAAGTATGAGTTTGGCTATATGTTCTTTTATTCGGAGCGCCCAAACACGTATGCAGCGCGCAAGATGGAAGATGATATTCCGTTAGAGGTTAAAAAACGACGTTTGGCCGAAATCATTTCTAGACAACAGGTGCACAGTGCGGAGCGCACGGCGAGCTATGTGGGCCGCACTTTGGAGGTACTCGTCGAGGGCCGCTCCAAAAAATCGGAAGCCGACCTCTACGGGCGAACTACCTATAATACCGTGGTAGTCTTCTCGCGAGAGGACTACAAACCGGGCGATTTAGTGCAAGTAGAAATAGAGCGCGCAACACCGGCTACACTCATTGGAAAAGCAAAAGGGTACGCATCATGAAACAGTTGTTAGTTCTATTCATCGCTCTGTTGAGCTTCCAAGCCATGGGGCAAACCCGTCTCGCGAATGGCACTTGGGAGGACACGAGTTTGGAATTCGTTTTGATCTCGGAAAGCATTCAACAGGATGGCTCGCTTTCCTTGTGTATTGCCAAAGGGGATAATTGCATCGAAAATCTCACGGTGGGTTTCACGGTGCGGGTTTATGATGCCGCCGGTAAGGAAATTTGGAATTCGGTTTGGTCCGGCCGAAGTATGGATATTCAGTTCAAAAACCCCCTGGCTAAAGCAAATAAAGTGGTGGTAGAAGCGAGTGGCGATTTCGTGGTAAACACCCTGACGGCCAACCGCATTTCGACGCGTCAGCCTTTAAAGTTGACCTACTTGTTGAACGAAACTTCCGAAAGATGAGTAGCATTCAAGAAGTCAAGCAACGATTCGGCATTATTGGCAGCAATCCGGTATTGGATCGAGCCATTTTTAAGGCCATTCAAGTAGCCCCAACGGATATTTCCGTCCTCGTCACAGGTGAGAGTGGGGTAGGAAAAGAGGCTATCCCCAAGATCATTCACCACCTTTCGCACCGAAAGCATGCTCCCCTCATTGCCGTCAACTGTGGCGCCATCCCGGAGGGGACGATTGATAGCGAGCTCTTTGGTCATGAAAAAGGTGCCTTTACGGGCGCTGCGGGGGCACGAAAAGGGTATTTCGAGGAGGCTGATAACGGCACGATCTTCATGGATGAAGTGGGCGAGCTTCCTCTAGGCACCCAAGTTCGATTGCTTCGCGTTCTCGAGTCCGGTGAGTTTATTCGTGTGGGCTCTTCAAAGAGTCAAAAAGTGAACGTTCGGGTGGTCGGAGCGACCAATGCGGACATGCTCGGAAGTGTGGAAAAAAATGAATTCCGAGAGGACTTGTATTACCGTCTGAACACGGTCGAAATCCACCTCCCTCCGTTACGTGAACGAAAGGGAGATATTCATTTGCTCTTCCGCAAATTCGCCCAAGATTTTTCTCAGAAGTATCGCATTCCTGCGGTTCGATTGAATGAGGAGGCAGTGCGCGTTCTGGAGTCATATCGGTGGCCAGGGAACATTCGCCAGCTTCGAAATTTGGTTGAGCAGCTCAGTGTGGTAGAAAGCGATCGAGAATTAGGCGCCGAAGTACTCCGCAGTTATATTCCTGAGATAGACCGTTCCAATCTTCCTGCACGCAGCGATAAAGCTGTTTCCTCTGCGGAGTTCAATACGGAACGCGAGATTTTGTACAAGGTCTTATTCGACATGCGGGCGGACATTGCCAACTTAAAGCAAGCGGTTCAATCCATGGCTTCGGGACACAGTCCAGATTTGAGTAGTCATCCGGCACCAAGCCAAACAGGCTTAGCCCGACTCGATGCGTTTAATCATCCTCCGGTGCCTGCTCGCGAAGAGTCTTACACGCCCGAGATTATGTCCGAAGAAGAGACATTAGATGTTGAATCGGCGGAGGAAGGCGCGGATCGATTGTCACTGCAAGACTTGGAGATCGACATGATTCGCAAGGCGATTGAGCGTCATCGCGGAAGACGAAAAGAAGCGGCCGAGGAGCTTGGGATTTCGGAGCGAACGCTGTACCGAAAAATCAAACAATTCAAATTAGGATGAGGATTCGCTGGATGTCATGCTTTCTTGTGTTGTTCTTGAGCGCTTGTTCTGGAGGATATTCCTTTACTGGCGGGGATGTGGGCGAGGCAAAAACGTTGAGTATCCAGCGTTTTGACAACAATGCGCCCCTCGTAAATCCCAAGCTTTCGCAGCAGTTCACCGAAACCCTGCAGCAGGTGATGGTCCGCCAGACCCCTCTTTCTTTGGTTCGGGTGGACGGAGATCTAGACTTTTCAGGCGCGATTACCAGCTATGAGGTGCGCTCCGAAGCTCCGAGTGCAAATGATCAGGTGGCACAAAGCCGATTATCTGTCACGGTCCGAGTGAATTATGTCAACCACCTGGATGACAGTAAAAATTTTGAACAGTCTTTTTCAGTGTATCGAAATTTCCCAGCCACGTCGGATTTGACCTCCGTGGAAGATGCATTGGTCGATGAAATTGTGCAGGAATTGGCGGAGAAAATTTTTAACCGTTCCTTGGTCAACTGGTAATGGCATTACAACGACAGGACATTCAGAATTATTTGCGCAAAGACGGGGCGTTGCCTCCCTCTGCGGAATTATTCGAGTTGGTTGAAAAGCATCCCTATTCCGCCATCTTACACTTTATCTATCTCCGAAGCCTTCAAGAAGAGGATAGTTATAAGTTTCCCGCCCAATTGCATCGCACAGCGGTGTCAACCATGAATCGACATGCACTGTTGGATTGGGCCGAGGCGCCATTGATTCCGGTAGAAGTTCAAGCGGCGGCATGGAAGCAAAAGCAAGGTTCCGAATCATCCAAAGCCCATGCAGAGGCTCCGGCAGAGGCTCCGGCAGAATTGCCTATTGAGCCTGTGAAGGCCTTGCCAGCTGAGGAAGACAAAGTACATGCGGAAGTAGTGCCCGCAGCGGCGCCGTCGCCAGCACCTGCATCATCGCCGCCTACGCCTGCAGAACCCATCTCCTTCCCAAGTAAGCCTGCCTCAAGAACGAAGCTTTCCGAGATTAATCTGGATGCGCTGCCCCCAGCTGTTCGGGAACAAGTCTTGCGTAGTCGGGCCATTCAGGCGCAATATTCCAAGACTTCGGGGTCTGAAGCGATCCCTCAAGAGCCAAAACCCATCCCTGCGGTGGAGGCCAAGCCCGAGAGCAAGAAGGTTCCGGAGAAAGAGGATGCGCCGGCATCCACCAACACGTCCTTGGAGCCCGCAGGGAAGCTGGAAAAGGAATCGACTCCAACACCAGGGGGCCAGTCGGCTGCTCCGACAAGCACGGAAGTTGCTTCAAAGCCCGTTCCTCCTGCGGCCTCAAAGCCCGTTCCAAAGCCTGCTTCGGAGTCCTCAACGAAGCCCGTTTTGGAGCCTAGGGTAGCCAATGTAGCGCAGGCAAGCGTGAAAAAGCTTTCAGGTTCCAAGGAAAAGGCCAAAAAAGCGGAAAAGAAACCCGAGGCCAAAATGCCATCGGATCCAAGTCTTTCGCCATTTGCGAATTTCTTGATGGGTCTCCAGTCTTCAGTTACTGAAGACGCCCCTCCTGTGGTTCCCAAGAGTGAGCGTGATCCGGCCATGGAGCGAGCAATTTTGGAGCAATTCCTTCAGGTAAACCCCAAAATCAAGCCAGTACGTGATGCGCCCATGGGGGAGAATTTGGCGCTAAAAACACCGAATGTGAGTGGGCTTGTCACTGAGACATTGGCGAACCACTACTACGACCAAGGGATGACGGAAAAGGCCATCCAAGCATATGAGATTTTGAAATTGAAAGTTCCCGAGAAAAGTGCCATCTTTGCGGCCCGCATTTCAGAAATGCGTAAAACTCAATCTTCTACAAAATGACATACTTATTGATGTCGCTGATCGCCATCGTCAGCATCTTGTTGATCCTCGTCGTGTTGGTTCAAAACCCCAAAGGAGGCGGTTTGAGCGGCGCATTTGGCGGTTCTTCCGCTTCTATGATGGGCGGCGTAAAGCGCACGAACGACTTCCTAGAAAAGGCTACTTGGACGTTGGCCATTGCCTTGTTGGTTTTGGTTATTGCGGTCAATGTGATCAACCCTAACCAAGGTGCCGAGGCGCTGCCTGAATCGCAAGTCAACGATGAAATTGACAACGCAGCCCCTTCGTTCCAAACGCCGATTCAATCTTCGGCGCCAGCGACAGAACTACCTGCCTCTGCGGAGTAAGCGGAAAAATTGTCACTTCCTATATGCCACCTTGTCATCAGGGTGGCATTTTTTTTGGTCAAAATGGGCTTGGCACAGCGTGTGCAATAGTCCACGCGGCATAACGCCTAAGTTTAATTTCAATCAAATCATTCATCACATGGCAAACTTGACCATCAAACCATTGGCTGACCGGGTCATCGTGGAACCCGCTGCGGCCGAGACCAAGACGGCATCGGGACTCATTATCCCGGATACGGCCCAAGAAAAGCCCCAAAAAGGGACTGTCATGGCCGTAGGCAACGGTAAAAAAGATGAGCCCATGACGGTTTCCGTTGGCGATACGGTGCTTTACGGTAAATACGCCGGGACAGAGTTCAAATTCGAAGGATCAGATTACCTCATTATGCGTGAGTCGGACATCCTCGCTATTATCTAATTAGAAAAACTACAATACGATGAGTGCAAAAGACATCAAATTTGACGTATCCGCTCGGGATGGCCTGCGCGCTGGGGTGGATGCCTTGGCCAATGCCGTCAAAGTGACGCTGGGACCTAAGGGTCGCAACGTGATTATTGAAAAGTCCTTCGGAGCGCCTTCAGTGACCAAAGACGGTGTGACCGTTGCGAAGGAAATCCAATTGGAAGACAAGATTCAAAACTTGGGTGCCCAAATGGTGAAAGAGGTCGCGTCCAAAACCGCAGATGTGGCCGGCGACGGTACCACGACGGCGACGGTTTTGGCCCAAGCGATCGTCAACCACGGCCACCGCAACGTTGCAGCTGGCGCCAATCCCATGGACTTGAAGCGCGGAATTGACAAGGCCGTTACGGCCGTTGTTTCTGAGTTGAAAAACATGGCGAATGAAGTGGGTGACAACAATCAGAAAATTGAGCAGGTGGCTTCGATTTCGGCCAACAACGATCCTGCTATTGGTTCTTTGATCGCTGAGGCTATGGCCAAGGTGAAGAAGGAAGGTGTAATCACGGTAGAGGAAGCAAAAGGCACAGAGACCTATGTAGACGTCGTGGAAGGCATGCAGTTTGACCGCGGGTATTTGTCAGCCTACTTTGTGACTAATACGGACAAGATGATCGCCGACATCGAGCATCCCTTCATTTTGATCTACGACAAGAAGATCAGTACGATGAAGGAGTTGTTGCCCATTTTGGAGCCCGTCGCTCAGACCGGTAAGCCTTTGGTGATTATCGCTGAAGATGTGGATGGTGAAGCGTTGGGAACCCTCGTGGTGAACAAGATTCGCGGCGCCCTGAAGGTCGCAGCAGTGAAGGCTCCAGGTTTTGGAGATCGCCGCAAGGCCATGTTGGAAGATATCGCCATTTTGACCGGTGGTACAGTAATTAGTGAGGAGCGTGGCTTCAAATTGGAGAACGCTACGTTGGATATGCTTGGCACCGCAGAGAAAATTTCTATTGACAAGGACAATACGACCATCGTCAACGGTGCAGGTTCTGCCGAAGATATCGCCGCACGTGTGGGTCAAATCAAGTCTCAGATTGAAACCACAACCAGTGACTACGACCGTGAGAAGCTGCAAGAGCGCTTGGCCAAGTTGGCGGGCGGTGTCGCCGTCCTCTACGTGGGTGCAGCCTCTGAGGTGGAAATGAAAGAAAAGAAGGATCGTGTGGACGACGCTTTGGCGGCTACGCGTGCAGCCATCGAAGAGGGGATTGTCCCTGGAGGCGGTGTCGCTTTGGTGCGCGCCAGCCACATCTTGGAAGGGATGCAAGGCGAGAACATTGACGAGACTACCGGCATTAAGATTATTGCCCGTGCCATTGAGGAGCCTTTGCGCCAAATTGTAGCCAACGCAGGCCTGGAAGGTTCCGTTGTTGTTGCCAAGGTAAAAGAAGGCAAAGACGACTTTGGTTTCAACGCCAAAACGGATGAGTACTGCAGTATGTACGAGGCAGGAATCATTGATCCCACCAAAGTGACTCGGGTAGCGTTGGAGAATGCAGCTTCGGTTGCTTCCCTCTTGCTTACCACGGAAGCTACGATTGTGGAGATTCCTAAGAAAGAAGCCCCGATGCCGCCAATGGACGGCGGAATGGGTGGAATGATGTAATTCCCCCGGGGTTCGCACAGCCCCGATTGAACTTCAAAGAAGGAAACCCGGCCCTCGAGAGAGGCGCCGGGTTTTTTATGCATTTGGAAAAAAAGGGTGAAGGCTAGAACAACGACTGGCTTTGGCTCGCATAGTAGAGCATAGCGCCCCCAAGAGGTAAGAACAGATTGTCAAGGCCATAGGCCAAGTAGGCCTCGAGGATGGTTAGTAAGAGCAGACCTATCAAGAAAGTGAGGTGAATAGGCAAACCAAAGAGCAGTCCTAGACCGATGCCAAGGAGGAAAAAGGTGAGGGAGCCCGCGAGTGATTTCCCTGCCATGCCGGGCCATTTGAGGGAGGGGATTTTACCTCCCCATTCGGCGCCCACATCGAGAAAGCCCAGGACTAACATGCCAAAAAAGTACCCTTCATCCCCTTCGAAATTGGGCCCACCCCAGGTGTGGATGCCTACTTCCTCTGCTCGAAAGAAATAGACATAGCCCGTCACCAGGCTAATGCCCAATGGGAATACGACTTCCCCCCATGTTTTGCGCGGTACATCGTGGATGCTGCTCAGAATCTTGAGGTATTTTGAAAGGGCCAGGGTGCCGGCAAAAAGGAGACCCATGAGGCAAATTTCGACGGGGGAAATCAGGAAGGGAAGCACACAGGCTACGAGGGCCGACGCGATGTGCAGCATTTTGCGCGTGAGCACTGGGGAAACTCCTCCAAGACGTTTAACCGCTTCGGTGCCGCCAAATAAGAGGAGGTACACTCCGGACATTAGAAGGAAGTTTAAACTAATCATTCGGCTAAAGCTTCAAATTCATAGGAGGCGTAGGTTCGGAAAACGGTTATGTCTGGATCGGGCATTCGATTGACCCGATTTTCGGATTGCACGAGGGCATAAATACAGCGTTTGGCTCCTGCTTCCTGTGCGCGCACATGCAAGGCACCCGCGACGGCGTTTCCAATTTTTTTGGCTTGGAATTCAGGGAGCAAACCGATGGTTTTGAAAATCAACGTTCCATCGTCCAGATAAAACAAATAGGCAAAGCCGACGCGGCGGTCATCAATTTGGACCCAATACAGCCAGGGTTGACCCCCATGGCTTTCGCCTAGAGACTTGGCCCAGCCTGTGAACTCATCGGGATTCAAGGTCTTGTAGCCCCAATTGCCCCGGAAAATCGCTTCAATCATGTAGTGCAAGGCGGTCCATTCTTCCTCGTGATCCATGCGAAAGGGAGTCAGGTTAAATCCTTCGGTATTCCAGTCTGTCAAGAAGGACTCGGAGATCGCAATTACCCTTTGATAGTCGGTTCTATAGGCGGATCGGTAGTGGGTAATTTTACTCGGCTGTAACTGTTCCATCCAAAGCCCATAGTGGGCTTGATTGCGCCATTCTCCGGGAAAAAGGGCTTGATCATCGCTCCACGTGATGAAGCGATACGGCAGGAAGGTTGAGCCTTGTAAAGGGCCAACCCAGCTACCTGGGAATGCCAATCTAAGCTCCGACCATTCGGATTGAAACGCGTCGAAATCTTGGCTTTTACTTTCAAAAAAACCAAAGGCCCATTGGTCGTTTTCCATGCGGTACAGTCCGCAACAAAAGTGGCTGCCGTCATACCAGGTGCAGTCCGGTTGATTCAGGAAGAAGGACCAACATTGGCGCAAAACGGTTTCGTTTGGGTCGTAGTCCGCATAGTGTGCATAGAGCTGTTGACGCAAGGCGAGGTAGTTGTCGGGTGGGTTCTGGTTAGGTCGCGTCATGGGGAGGGGAGATTCGATGAATTTTTGATTGGGTCGCATCGAGGTAAATGGATTCGCCGCTGCGAAGCTGCTGTGTGATATCCGGCACGGCAATGAGGGTGGGAAGTCCCAACTCACGGGCCACGATAGAGGCGTGGGAAAGGAGTCCGCCTTGCTCCACGATGAGCGCCTTCGCCTGTCCAATGACGATGCTCCAACCTGGGTCCGTATGTTTGGCGACCAAGATATCAAATGCCGGATAAGGCCCGGGTTGGAAAGTGGGCATCACTAAGACTCGGCCTTCCATCTGGCCTGGAACTACACATTGACCACTCCAGTGGTCGCATTGGGCGAGTTCGGGACGATGGATGGGGGCAGGATCCCCCGGCATGGCTGCAAAGGAACGAGGGTAGACGTCGTCGAGGTGTGCCTTGGCCTGCTCCTTTCGCTCGGCGATCAGGCGCTTCCAGCCGGGGTTCGCCCCCTGCTCCCATTCGGAAATCTGTAGCCAAAACACATCTTCAGGAGCATCCAACAGGTTGCCTTGCGCGTAGTGATGGCCAGATTCCAATAGAATTTTTCGCAACCACGCGAAGGCCGAAGAACGCAGGAGCCGGAGTCCTTCTCGTTGTTGGATGAATTGGCGAAGTTTGCGGATGCCCCAGGGGTAGCCTTTTTCTGAGGGCCAGCGCGGGGCTGGGAGGATGGGTTGCTGAGCGAGGGCTTCGAGGGTCTCTGCCAAGACGTCAAAGCGGTCGAGGGGGCTGGGGTCCTCTAGTCTTAATTCATTGGGGAAGCGACCACCAAATCGATGGAGGTACTGGGTCCACCCTGCGCCGGCATCAGGTAGCTTCTGGAGGCCCTGTTCAAAGGCGAGGGAATCCCGTTGCTGTAGGGATTGTCGGAGGATGGGCTGCGCCCAAATTTGGTGTGCATGCGTTTGGAAGGCCCGAAGTTGTTGTCCACTGGGGGTATCCATCGTCAAATAGGTCCGCAGGGCATCTTCCGAAAATTTCTTTTGCGCCCATCCCAAAAGGGTCATCAGGGCGGTGTCGTTTTCGACGGTGATGTACCATTTTCGGAGCCAATCATTTTCGAGACTTTTCCATAGTTGAATCAGGGTTTCCGGCTGATCGGCCCTCCATTCTCGTGCCCCGAGTCGTTCAAAATCGACGAGAATCTGGCGGGTAAAGCGCTCACGAACCCGACGAAAAGTGAGCAGTTTCCACAGAACGATGGGTCCGTAACAAAGCTTTAACCAGAGATTGGCCTGAAGAGATTCGGGGAGGAAAGGCTGGGCCTTTGTTTCGGCCGAAATCATGCGTTCCAAATTCTCTTTATTGCGCCCATAGCCGGGTAAAAATGCCATCATCGCATACCAATGGTTCATGACATAGTACATGCGTCCGTGGTAGGAGGACACGAGGTTTTCAAAGATGTTGGAATGCCGGGAGAGCTTTTGGCGAGAGACCCCTGAAGCCGCGAGGAGATCCTGGTAGACATGTTGGTAAAGGCGCTGTGCTACGGACGCGGTCATTGGCCGAACGGTTCCCGCATAGGATTCTGCCAAATTGGAATTATCCAGCAGCCAGGGTTCCTGGTGCCATTCTCGCGTAACTGGGCGCGCTTGGAGAACGTAGAGCCGCCCGTTAGCATAGGACCACTCGAGGTCCATGGGGCGGCGGTAGGTATTTTGGACGCGTCGGTAGAGGCGGTGGAGGGCCTTCGCCAGGGCGGGCGTGAAGACACTGTGATCCACCCTGAATTCCTGGGTACGGCCGTCGTGCCATCGCCAGCCGGTATAGGCACTTGGTGCCTGACGGCGGTAGATTCTTCCGCTGGGATGGCAACCGATTTCTTCGACGGGGAGGCCTTGGACTACGTACGCGCACAGGCCAGGGGCGAGATTGAGGAGGTAACGTTCTTCATGGGTGAAGAGTACACCGGAAACATTGGGGTCGGCCAAGAAGGCTTGGACCACCACCCCATGATCCTCTTCTGTATCCGGCAGGCTTTGGGCCACGCGAAGACACGCAGCGGGTAATTCCTCTAGCGTGACACCTAACAAGGTTAAGAATGCGCCGGCGGCGGCAGTTTCTTCGGTGTCTTCCGCGGCGGAAGAACTCCGAACGGCAAAGCGGTCTGGATGGCCTAGCTGGGAGGCGATGGCCTTGAGGTCAAGTTTCTGATCTACCAGAAGGTCCCGAGCATGCAGTGAGATAAACGGTAGTCCCGGAAACCCTGCATCCCGCAGCCGGGTGAGGCCTTTGGCCTTGTTGCCGATGGGAATGGTTAGAACCATAGCGCCATTTGACATAGGACGTAGGCCATCACGGCGGATAGTTGCAAAAGTTGGCTATGGCGCCGTATCGGGTTCTTTCCATAGAGGAATAGGCCCGCCAACAGCATACCTAAGGCGGCGGCGAGCAGGCCGCGATTGAGCGGCAACCCAGTGGAGTCAAAGGCAAAAAGAGCAGCTAGGGTGAGCAGAAATACGAGGACTGCCGAACCTTTTGGGCCAATCCGGGAAGAATAGCTGTCTCGGTAGCTGGTTTCTTCTTCGGGCGTTAGACATTTTCGAGCTACTTCGAGCTGGGCACTCAAAGCCAGAATACCCCAGCCGTGGGACCAAATGGCATTTGGCCAGTCTACGCTCTGGGTGAGTGCTGCATAGGCTATCCATTGCAATAACACCATTTGGAAAAGCATGACCAAATTGTAGAGCCAAAATCGCGGCTTGAGCCATGCCAACGGGCCAACTTCATAGCGAGCGATGATGGAATAAAGGAGTAAGCCGGCAGATAGCACCCCGGACAAAGGGTCCAAAGCCACATGAATACTGATGAAAATCCCTCCGTTGGCATAGCCCAGACGGGTGAGTTCCTGTACCGTGATGAGCCCGCGTTGGAGTGGGCGTTCGGGATGATGGAGGTCATCAACTTCTTTGTCGCGCAATTCATCAATGATCCGGGTGTGCAACATGAAGGACAGCCCGGCAACTCCCAATGCAGCATATTTCCACCATGGGATTTCCGGATAGCCGAGACCTTGGAGCACTGCCGCGGTAGAAAGCAGGACGGCGGATGTGGTCACCAAAAGAATTCCCAGGGGGAAACGCTCTTTTTGGTATTGCCAAAATCTATGTGCAAATGAGCTCATGGTCGGTGGTAGATATGATAGCGGTGATAAAATGGCACCCGATCCGGGAAAGGAGGTGCGATGCGGCACCAAGATTCAAGAAAAAATGCCGGGGGCGTCGTTTGAAAGCGATGATCCCAAAAAACCAAGGTAGAACCTGAGGTGGTGGATTGATTTATGGTTCGAAAGAAGTCATCTATACCCTCGGAAGGGTAGCCCTCTAAAATATCTGAAGCATGGATAAATCGGGGTGCTGGAGGTAGTTTTTGGAGTGCCTGCTGCAAGCCCTCGGGATGGAGGAGGATCCTAGGTTGCACATCGTGCAAATCTCCTTTCAGGTAGGGGAGGTCCCCATGTGCATGACCACCAAACAAGAGGTAGTCTAAATAGGGATTGTCGGCCAGGCGGTGCGTGGCTAAACACTGCTCAAATTGGGCTAGGTAGTTGGGGGTAACCGCGGAACGACCTTGATTCTGGATCAATCCGGGATGGCGCGCTTTGGTATTGACGCGTTCGGGGGAGAAATAGCGTTGGGCGAACCATCGCCAACGCTTCGATTGCCACTGGGAACTATGGTAAAAATCAAGTTGAGATGGAATATCCGTTGTTTCATAAAGCGCTTCTCTTGTTCTCCGAGAAACCAATACGGGGAGCAGCGTTCGGCTAAAGGTTCGCAAATAGCCTTCAAGTCGGCCGGAATGCAGCAATCCTCCTTTGAGCGCAAATGCACCTGCACCAAAGAGGCGATCCCGATGGGGGCTGTCCAGGGCAAGGATTTTTTGCTCAATGTGCTTCAATTGGGCGACTTCTGTGTCATAAACGTGAATCCTGGGAATGCCGTGGTGTAATAATTCCAGGGCGTGGTCTCCACCCGAGGCAATTAAGTGTACCTCATCGCAAGGGAAATCACTCCATGCTTTCCACAGAAGGCGAGGATCTTCCCATGATTGGGCATAGTGGAGGGTGGCCATAGGATTAAAGGTCTGCTTTTCTCCGTGGATAGTTTAGGGAAAAATTGCAAAAAGTGAATCGGGATTTAGGGCATTTCGCCATGGAGCGTTGTACATTTGCCCGCCCGGTCCGAGTGGTGAAATAGGTAGACACGAGGGACTTAAAATCCCTTCTTCAGTGATGGAGGTGCGGGTTCGATTCCCGCCTCGGGCACAGTAACTTAGAG
>Ga0209652_1000133_pt1 | contig 61034 bp, 63 predicted proteins | sample SaaInl74LU_5_DNA_FD_184641 | JGI IMG/M metagenome (GOLD analysis project Ga0209652, IMG submission 184641) | Marine microbial communities from expanding oxygen minimum zones in the Saanich Inlet - ESP_74LU_5_DNA (SPAdes) (version 2) | ecosystem: Environmental > Aquatic > Marine > Intertidal zone...
AATGGCGGGCTGTTTGGGCATGAACACGGTCTCCTTTGGTCGATGCCCGCAGCCTACCACATCACGCCGAAACCGGCAGGTTTTTCAGACTTTCCTTAAGGCTTGATCCAGAGCTGAAGCGCAGTGGACGAGGGTTGTGTCGAAAACAGCTACGTCCACATTGCTCTGGTTCAGCAGCATGCCGACTTCTGTACATCCGAGGATCAAACAGTCCGCGCCAGAATCGCTCAAGCGGGCCGCGATACGCATAAACTCAGCTTCGCTGCTCTGGGTGGTGATGTTTTTGCAAAGCTCTTCATAAATAATGCGATGCGTGGTTGCTCGGTCAGAATCGTTGGGCAGGACCGGCTCAAGACCGGCGCCCCTAAGACGCCCCGTGTAAAAGTCTTGCTCCATCGTGAAAGCCGTTGCCATGAGACCGGGACGTCGCAGCCCCGCATCATGAATTGCGGTGGCGGTTGCATCGGCGATGTGAAGCAAAGGGACGGAGAGGCCATACATCATCTGGTCAGCAAGCTTGTGCATCGTGTTGGTCGCAAGGATCAGGATATCGGCACCGCCACGCTCAAGCGCTTTAGCCTCGTGATTCAAGATCTCTCCGGCTTTCTCCCAATCGCCTTTTGCCTGAAGCGCTTCAATCTCGGCAAAATCCAACGAGCGAATGAGGAGTTGGGGGGAATGCAGCCCGCCGAGACGCTCTCGGGTTAGCCTGCAAAGTTCCGCATAATATATCTGCGTCGAAGCGGCGGACATGCCACCAAGTATACCAATCGTTTTCAAACCTGCCTCGCCGGAAGTGAACAGTTGTCAGTCAGCTTTACGCGAAAGCGGACATCTGGGTCCACAATTGCCAAGTCAGACAAGTCCCGCATAGCAGACACCCACCCCGATACACCCGACATCTCCCCCGAAACGAAAACGGGCGCGTCCGTTTCCGAACGCGCCCGCCTGTCATCTGGCAAGTCAGAGGGGGCGGATTACTCCGCCGTTTCTTCGCCTTGCTCGGCCAGTTCCTTGCCGGTGGCCTGATCGACCATCTTCATGGCCAGACGCACCTTGCCGCGATCGTCGAAGCCCAACAGCTTGACCCAAACCTCTTGCCCTTCTTTCAGGACATCGGAGGGGTGGTTCAAACGGCGGCTTTCGATCTGGGACACATGGACCAGACCGTCACGCTTGCCGAAGAAGTTCACGAAGGCGCCGAAATCGACGATCTTCACGACCTTGCCTTTGTACACACCGCCAACCTCGGGCTCGGCCACGATCGAATAGATCATGTCATAGGCCTTTTGGATGGCTTCGGCATTGGGGCTTGCGATCTTGATGATGCCATCGTCGTTGATATCGACCTTGGCGCCCGACAGCTCGACGATCTCGCGGATCACCTTGCCGCCTGAGCCGATCACTTCACGGATCTTGTCGGTCGGGATCTGCATCGTCTCGATGCGGGGCGCATGGATCGAGAACTCACCCGGTGCCGTCATCGACTTGGCCATTTCGGCCAAGATGTGCAGGCGGCCCGCCTTGGCTTGGGCCAACGCGGTTTTCATGATCTCGGAGGTGATGCCCGCGACCTTGATGTCCATCTGCAACGAGGTGATGCCCGCTTCGGTCCCTGCGACCTTGAAATCCATGTCGCCGAGGTGATCCTCGTCGCCAAGAATATCGGTCAAGATACCGTAAGAGCCGTCATCTTCCAGCACGAGGCCCATGGCCACACCGGCGACCGGCGCTTTGAGCGGCACACCCGCATCCATCATCGACAGCGACCCACCACAGACCGAAGCCATGGAGGAGGAGCCATTCGATTCCGTGATCTCGGAGACAACACGGATCGTGTAGGGGAAATCCGTCGCCGCAGGCAAAACCGCCTGCAACGCGCGCCATGCCAGCTTGCCATGACCGATCTCACGACGGCCGGGCGAACCCACGCGGCCAACCTCGCCCACCGAATAGGGGGGGAAGTTGTAATGCAGCAGGAAGTTGGATTTGAAATTGCCATGCAGCGCGTCGATGAACTGTTCGTCATCGCCTGTGCCCAGCGTGGTGACGACCAGACCTTGGGTCTCGCCGCGGGTGAACAGCGCCGAACCATGGGTCCGGGGCAGCACGCTTGTCTGACAATCGATCGCACGCACGGCATCGAGGGCGCGGCCATCGATCCGGCGGCCATTCTTGACCACATCGGAACGCATGACCATCGACTCGAGCTTTTTCATCGCCGAACCCAGATCGGGATCTGCAAGCTGCTCTTCGTTCAGCGTGGCCTTGATCGCCTCTTTGGCGGCGGCAACGGCGGCGACGCGCTCTTGCTTGTCGGTGATGGCATAGGCTTTGCGCATCGCGGCTTCGCCGGCCTTTTTGACCACCTCGTAAAGCGCCGCGTAATCGGGCGGCGCGAAATCGAAGGGCTCTTTGGCGGCATCTTCGGCCAAAGCGACGATCAGGTCGATCACCGGCTGGATCTGCTCATGGGCAAAGGTCACCGCGCCCAGCATCTCATCCTCGGTCAGCTCATAGGCCTCGGACTCGACCATCATGACCGCGTCCTTGGTGCCTGCGACAACCAGATCGAGGCGCTGCTCGGGGTTGTTGCGCAGGTTCTGCATGTCGTCGACGGTCGGGTTCAGCACATATTCGCCATCGACAAAGCCCACGCGGCAACCCGCGATCGGCCCCATGAAGGGAACACCCGAAATCGTCAGCGCCGCCGAGGCCGCGATCATCGCCACCACATCGGGATCATTGACGAGGTCATGGCTCAACACCGTGCACATCACGAGCACTTCGTTCTTGAAGCCGGGCACAAACAGCGGGCGGATCGGACGGTCGATCAAGCGCGCGGTCAGCGTCTCTTTCTCGGTCGGACGCGCTTCGCGCTTGAAAAAGCCACCGGGAACCTTGCCCGCGGCATAGTATTTCTCTTGGTAATGGACCGTCAGCGGGAAGAAATCCTGCCCCGGCTTCATCTGCCGTGCGTAGGTCACATTGGCCATGACGGAGGTTTCGCCATATGTGGCGATGACCGAACCATCGGCTTGGCGTGCAACACGCCCCGTTTCCAGTGTGAGCGTCTCTTCGCCCCACTGAATGCTTTTCGTCGTGATATTGAACATATATCGTTTCCTATCGGGGAGCTCTCCCGGCCCCTGCCGGGTCTCCCATACCTATGGCGGCCCCATTGCCGCCGACCCCTTCATCATGCCATGCGCCGGGGTCAAAGCGTCACGTCTCAGATGCGCGCGCTTTAGCGTGTTTTTGGCGGTTTGGAAAGCGAATTAGGCCCATCGGGCATCACGACAGCGCCAAGACACAACGCAAACGGCCCACGCAATGGTTGTGCGCGGGCCGTCATTGAATGCATTATGCGTGTTCGCCTTAGCGGCGGATGCCCAAACGGCCGATCAGGGCCGTGTAGCGGGCCTCGTCCTTGGACTTCACATAGTCCAACAGCTTACGGCGCTGTGCGACCATCATCAGAAGGCCACGACGCGAGTGGTTGTCCTTCTTGTGGGTCTTGAAATGCTCGGTCAGCGTGGTGATGCGGCTGGTCAGGATCGCAACCTGAACCTCGGGCGAGCCAGTGTCGCCTTCCTTGGTCGCGAACTCGGTCATCAAGCGCTGCTTTTCTTCGACGGTAATCGACATCGGGGTCTCCTGTTCAAAGGGTGCTGGCACAAGCCGGGATGTCGTCCAGCAGGGCCCGTGGAGGCTACCCACACCAGAAGGGCGCGGATGCGAGGCTATAGGCCGGGCGCGCGCGCTTGGAAAGAGGGGCTTTGCGCCAAGCCCCTCAAAATCGGCGAAACCTCCCCATGGATGGGCCGAAAAAGCCACAGAATCGACCAATCAAAGGGCTGCATTAGCGAAATATGGTCCGAAAGGGTTCAGCTTTTCGAAAGCTGGCACGATCATGATCATCGGAAGTGAGATGCGAATCATCGGCTGAAAGCGACCTGCGGCAAGCCTTATCGCAGCGATACGACCCTGTCAGAAGACGGTCCTCGGCGCAGCAAGCGCCAATTGTCACGAGTTTTTGTGTAACGAGGTACGGACGATGCTGGCGGCTGGTGGGTTACTTATCCTTATGGCGATGGGCTATGCGCTCGGCGGCATGATCATGGATGGCACCGATCCGACGGACACGCCGCCCGATGACGCCCCACCCGCGCAAGATGATGTGACCACCACCCAATCGCACCAACAGGCCCCATCGCTGGGCGATCTGCTGCGCGATGGCGATGACCCGGTCACAACGACAGGGGGCGCGGGCGATGACAGTCTGACAGGCGGCATGGGCGACGATACCCTTTCAGGCGGGCCGGGTGACGACACGCTTGACGGCTATGCGGGCGACGACCTGCTCGATGGTGGCACTGGTGATGATGTGCTGCGCGGCCGCGAAGGGATGGATAGCCTTTTGGGTGGCGGCGGCGATGACGCGATCACGGGGGGGCCGGGTGCCGATTTGATCGAAGGCGGGCAAGATGATGACGCGCTCTTCGGCAATGAGGGGGACGATACCATCCTCGGCCAGGGTGGTGCGGATGAGATCTATGGCGACGAGGGCGATGATAGCGTCATCGGCGGCGACGGGACCGACTTCATCGTCGGGGGGGAAGGTCACGACACCCTGTCGGGCGGCGCTGACGGCGATCTGTTGTTCGGGGGTGAGGGCGATGATCACCTCGCGGGTGGTGACGGTGACGACTACCTTCAGGGCGGCTTTGGCGCTGACACGCTGTCGGGCGGCGCGGGCAATGATCGGCTTGATGGCACCTTTGCCGCCGGCGATTCGATCTTCGGCCCACATGACGAGGATCAGGGTGACCTGCTCGATGGTGGCGATGGCGATGACGTCATCATCGTCGGCGCGCAGGATATCGCCACAGGCGGCGAGGGTCAGGACAGCTTCATCACCGGTAGCTTCATCGAAATGGCGGCCGTGGCGGGGCATGTCACCGATTTCGACCCGACCCAGGATGTGATCGAGGTGATGTTCGACCCCGAGGCGACACCTGATCCGGTGATCACGGTCGCGGATTTCGCCGATGGCGACGGGGCCGATATCTTGTTCAACGGCGAGGTGATCCTGACAGTCGCGGGGGCACAAGGGCTTGATCCGGCGGCGATCATCTTGCGCGCCATCGATCTTGATACGGCTGCGGAAACGGCCTGAGCGGCCATTCAACCCAAGAAATGCGGCAGCATGTGCTCCAGCACCGCATCAGGTGCTTCTTCCATCGCGAAATGACCGCAACCGGGGATGCAGCCGCCGCTGACCGTATCGGCCCATGCCTGCCAGATCGCCAAGGGATCGCCCGTGCGCGCTGGAAAGCCGCCCGCGGCCCAAACGAAATGTAGCGGTGCTGCGATCTTGCGGCCTGCTGCGCGATCCGCCTCATCCAATGCACGATCGATCCCAGCCCCTGCGCGATAATCGGCACACATCGCCGCGATCCGCGAGGGGTCGGTCGCTTGGCGCAGGTAGCTGTCCAAGGCCGCAGGTGCAAAGGCGGATAGATCGCCCGTCAGTGACCAACTGGCCAATGTGCGTTTGATATAGCCCGGCCCATCGGCATTGATCAGCGTCTCCGGCAATGGCGCTGGTTGCGCCAAAAAGGTCCAGTGATAGGCGCGCAAGGCGAGTTCACGATCCCATGCGCGCCAGAAATCAGCCGTCGGCACGATCTCGATAATGCCCAGTCGCGCAATCCGCTGCGGATGGTCCAGCGCCAAGCGATAGGCCACCCGCGCGCCGCGATCATGGCCAATGACATGCGCCCGTGCCACGCCCAGCGCATCCATCAGCCCAACGATATCGCGCGCCATTTCGCGCTTGGAATAGACGGTGTGCCCTGCGTCATCGGGCGGTGCATCACTCTCGCCATAGCCGCGCAGATCGGGAATGATCACATCGAAATGCTGCGCCAAGCGGGGCGCTATCCGATACCAAGTCATGTGATTTTGCGGATAGCCATGCAGCAAGATCAGCGCGGGCCCCGCGCCACCCCGATGCACCGAGAGCGTAACACCATTGATGGCCATGCGTGACTGGCGAAAGCCTTCAATGCCCGACATGGTCGATCTCCCATGGTTGGGGTTGGACTGCGTAGCCGATGTAAAGCGGATGCTTGGGGTGGCCGGCTTGGCTGAGCCCAAGATGAAACAGCGCGACCCCCGCATCGCGCAGCATCACCGCCACCTGCGCACCGCGATCCAAATGCGCACCATGCGTGCCCCAAGCACAGATGACGCGATCAGCCCAAGGCACTGAAGCCAAGATTGCCGCGTCATTATCAGGCCCGACCGGATCAACCGCGCGGCGCATGTCGCGCGGGTCGGTGGCGCGATAAGCAAAGATGTTGAGGACGCGAAACGCCCCAAAGCCCAGCGCCCGCGCCCGTCTTTCACAACGCTCGACCGTAGGGTCGTTCTGCACCTCGGTCGCGGTCGAAGGGTTGAGCATCACGAAAAGCGCCCGGTCCCCATCGGGGTTCCAGACGCGTGTCAGCGTATAGCGATAGCGTTCGCAATCCGAATATTCGGCAACGGAATGCGCATCGTCCTTGAGATGGTGCCGGGTGATCATGCGGCGGTTATGCCGCCAAAGCCCGCGAAGGAAAACCGCAATCCGGCCCTGACATCGGGCCGAAAGCACGCGCAGTCGATCAGACGTCGCCGTCCAGATCGCCGTCGGATTCGACACGAACGATCAGCCCCGAGGCCATATCAACGGTGACATCATAAAGATAATCGCCATCGCGAACTTCGGCCTCTGCGCCGGATTCGTCGACACCGATCGAAACAACCTCGTAGCCGAGCGATTCAAGGCCCTTGCTGATGGTCAGCGTATCGGTCCCAAGAAACATGCTGGTTTGCGGTGGGGTTGCCTGTGCGACGCCAGCAATTGCCGGAAGCGCCAACGCAGTTGCAGCGAGTATGCGGAACATTCTGATCTCCTTTATGCCGACTGATGGCGCAACAAAGCATCCAGCAGGGCGAATCTCTTTCACTGCCCTGATGGATATCGCTGCAAAATGGTCGGATCATGGAGGGATCTGGGCTTTTTGTGCCGCGGATGGCCCCAGTTCTGCCATGTTTCGCTTTGCTACAGGTTGAACACCCGCTCGGGATGCACCTCGCCTGCGCGCAGGCGGCCGATGGCCAAGGGTTGGCCCGCGTAGCTGACCCAGACCAGATCGCCATAGCTGGCCGCACCCGGCAGCACTTGGCCGGCATTGCCGTTTTTCAGCCGCGCGGCCCCTGCATCGGTTGCGCAAAGCATGGGCAACTCGCCCAAGGCCAAGGCCACAGGCTTGAGCAGCGCGTCGATCTCGGGCGTGCGGGCCAAAGCCTCGACTTGCGCCATGCTGACCGCATCCTCGATATCGAAGGGGCCAACCCATGTGCGGCGCAGATAGAGCACATGGCCCAAACAGCCCAAGACCTGCCCCAGATCGCGCGCGATGGACCGCACATAACCGCCCGAACCACACACGAAATGCAGATCGGCATGATCGGCATCTGGCATGCCCACCAGTTCCAGCGCATCGACGTGCAGATCGCGCGCCGCCAGATCCATGGTCTCACCACCGCGCGCGATATCATAGGCGCGTTCACCATCGATTTTCACCGCCGAGAATTGCGGCGGCACCTGCCGGATATCGCCGATGAATTGCGGCAAGGCGGCACGGATCGCGGCCTCGGTCGGGCGCAGGGGCGATGTCGCGATCACATCACCCGCCGCATCATCGGTGGTGGTGGCCGATCCCCAGCATGCGCGGAAATCATATCCTTTCAGCGCCTCGCCCAGATAGGCGATGGTCTTTGTCGCCTCGCCCAGCGCGACGGGCAGCATGCCTGTCGCATCAGGGTCAAGCGTGCCTGCATGACCGGCTTTCTTTGCCTCAAAAGCCCAGCGGATCTTGTTGACCACGCTGGTCGAGGTGATGCCCGCTGGCTTGTCGACCAAGAGCCAGCCGGAAACTTCACGCCCCTTGCGATTGCGCCCCATGACCTGCTCCCGTGATCGGTGGAAAGAGCGGCGGGCTATCCGCCTGACGCGGCCCCGTCAACTGCCGCATCGATGACCGTGCCGATGATCGGCCCAACAGGCAGCCCGATATCGGCGCGCCCAATCTCGGGCGCATAAAGCCGCGAAACCCGCCCATCGAAATAAAGCGCCTGCGACAGGCCCAGATGATCGCGGAAAAACCGCGCGAAATGGTGGAAATTGACCGGCGCATCCGAGATCACCAGATGCACGATCTGGCCCGACGCATCCACACCCACACCATTGCGCAGATTGCGGCTGTCGCTCTCGGGCAAAAAGCGCGGATGCAGCGCCCCATCGATCACCAGCATCGGCCCCGATTGCGTCGCATCCCGGCAGCTGGGCGGCGCGGCGGCAAAGGCACGGCTTTCGATGATCTGCGCGCGCGCCTGCGTCAGGCACAGCACCCCATTAGGCAAAAGCCCGAAATTGCCCGGCCCTGCGCGCGTGACGATGCGCATCTGCTCAATGCCATCCTCGATATAAAGGCCAACGGGCGCACGGTCCGGGTGAAACATCCCGGCATTCATCGCCATGCCCAAGCGCTTGCCCGGTGCCAATGCAGTATCGATGGGGGCAAATCCGCCATAGATGGCACCGGCCTGATCGCGCAAAAACAATCGCAGCTCGGTTTGCTGCAGATCGATCCGGCAGCTGGTAAAGGGCGCGCCGTCAAACACCACTTGCGTGCAGGCCAGCGCGCTGGTCGGGGCAAGCCACAAGGCCGCGATGATGGCAAGCGCGCGCCTCATTCGTGATCCTCTGCATCGCCCCCTTCGATATCGCGCATGACATCTTCGCGGGCAAACAGGGCGCGTGTCTCATCCATCCGGTCAAAAGTCTCGTCGATCACGAAACGCAGATCGGGTGCATATTTCAACGTCATCTCGCGCATGATCTCGCGGCGCAATTCGCCACGGTTGCGCTTGAGCGCTTGGATCGCATCCTCGCGCCGCGCACCGCCCAGCGGCATGACATAGACGGTCGCGATTTTCAGATCGGGTGATGTGCGCACCTCGCCCACGGTGATCGACATGGCGTTCAATTCCGGGTCATGCACGTCGCCACGCGCCAAAACGGCGGACAAGGTGCGCCGGATCAACTCGCCCACGCGAAGCTGTCGCTGCGAGGGGCCTGCGCCCTCGGAATGCCGGTTCTTTGCCATGCTACTGCCTGTGCTGTTCCATCCCGCACTTATGGGATGGCGGGGCTTGTCGCAAGCGACGGCTTTGCCAAAGCGTGCCGATCGGCTATCAGCGGCCACGACAGACGGAGGGATATGACATGGCCGACAGTGTCGGGATCGCGGTGATGGGTGCCTCGGGGCGCATGGGGCAAATGCTGGTCGATACGATCGCGGCAAGCGACAAGGCGCATCTGATGGGCGCGACCGAGCGGCCCGGCCATGCTTGGATCGGCCGCGATCTGGGCGAGGCGATGGGCCGCGCGGCCCTTGGCGTGATCGTGACCCAAGACCCGCTGGAAGTGATCGTCAAGGCGCAGGCCGTGATCGATTTCACCGCACCCGCCGCGACGCTGGCCCATGCACAACTGACCGCACAGGCGCGCTGTGTGCATGTCATCGGCACCACGGGGCTGAGTGCGACCGATATCACGGTCCTTGATGCCGCCGCCCGCCACGCCGTGATCGTGCGTGCCGGAAACATGAGCCTTGGCGTGAACCTGCTGACGCGGTTGACCCAGCAGGTCGCCCGCGCCCTCGATGCCGATTTCGATATCGAAATCGTCGAGGCCCATCACCGCCACAAGGTCGATGCCCCCTCCGGCACAGCGCTGATGCTGGGCGAGGCCGCGGCCACGGGGCGCGGCGTGGCGCTGGGCGATGTGAGCGACAGTGGGCGCGACGGGATCACCGGGGAACGCCGCCGCGGCGATATCGGGTTCAGCGCGATCCGTGGCGGCGATATCGTGGGCGAGCATGATGTGATCTTTGCCGCACCGGGCGAACGGATCATCTTGCGCCATGTGGCCACCGACCGGGCGATCTTTGCGCGTGGTGCGATCAAAGCGGCGCTGTGGGGCCAAGACAAGGCACCGGGCCATTACGACATGATGGATGTCTTGGGCTTGGCATAAATCCGCCGAAAGCTTGAATTCCGGCGTTCGGTTTCTAGCTCGCTCATCATGTACCGTGCATCCGAGAGCGTAGCATGATCCGCCATTTCACAATCCTTGCGATTGCCGGGCTTGGCCTTGGCCTGATCGTCGGTCCGCGCACGGCCCAGGCCGAAGAGTTTCGCGTGGTCGACAGCGACACCCGCTTTGTCGCGCTGATCGAAGGGCGCGAATTGCGCCGGTTGGGTATTCGGCTGACCGTCACCCCCACGGGCGAGATCCAAGGCCGCGCCTTTGGCGGCCCTGTGACCGGGCAATGGCGCTGGGAAAACGGCTATTTCTGCCGCGACCTGTTTTGGAACGACACCGATCTTGGGTATAATTGCCAATTGGTGCAGGAAAACGGCCCGACACTTCGGTTCACATCCGACCAAGGGGCGGGCATGTTCGCCGATCTGACGCTGGAATAGGGGCCGGCGTCAGAAATCGATCGCGATGCCCTTTTTCTCCCAATCGCCATAGCGCACAGGCTCGGGGCCGTCGCGTCCGCCAAGCTCGGGCGGCAGCGCGACCTCCTTGGCTGCTTTGCGGCGCGCGTCGGCCTCGGCCAAGGCACGTTGGGCCGCAGGGGGCAAATGCGAGATGTCGCGGGCCTGTGTGTCATCGCTCATATCGGAAATCCCAAGGACATTCTTGTCGTTAGCTCCTTGGTGATATACGCCCCTGATCCTCTGGAACAAGGGAAAGACGCATGAGCCATGGGGCAAGACAAGCAGCGCTGCGCGCACTCGACGCGGTACTGCGTGAACGGCGGATGCTGGCGCATCTTCCCGGCGACGGGCGTCTTGCACCCGGCGATCAGGCGCGCGCGGCCCGCCTTGTCGCGCTGACTTTGCGCCATCTCGAACCGCTCGATGCCTGCCTTGCCGCCTATCTGGACCGCAAGCCGCAACCGGCCGCCTTGGCGATCTTGCGGCTGGCCGCTTGCGAATTGCTGATCACCGGGGAAGATGCCCATGGCGTGGTCGATAGCGCCGTGACAATCGCCAAACAGCAAAAACCAACCGCACGCAGCGCCGGGATGATCAATGCCGTGCTGCGCAAATTGGCGATCGAGGGGGCCGAACGTTTCGCCGCCCAGCCTGCGCAGCGCCTGCCGGGCTGGATCGGCGGGCCGATCAAGAAACGCTGGGGCGCCGAGGTCTTGCGCGCGATCGAAGCCGCGCATCTGCCGCTGCCGCCCATCGACCTGACCCTGAAACCGGGCATCACCCCTGACCTGCCGCAAGCCGTGCACCTCCCCACGGGAAGCCTGCGCATGCCGCCCGGCACGCAGATCAGCGCATTGCCGGGCTATGCCGAGGGCGATTTTTGGGTGCAAGATGCGGCCGCCGCCCTGCCGGTGCGCCTTTTGGGCGATGTCGCGGGGGCGCGCGTGCTCGATCTTTGCGCGGCACCCGGCGGCAAGACCATGCAGCTTGCGGCTGCCGGGGCGGATGTCACGGCGCTGGATATCTCGGTGTCGCGGATGGGGCGGGTGTCCGAAAACCTTGCCCGGACCGGGCTTTCCGCCAAGCTTGTCACCGAAGATGCCCTTGCCCATCACGACGGGCCTTATGACGCGATCTTGCTTGATGCACCCTGTACCGCCAGTGGCACGATCCGCCGCCATCCCGATTTGGCCCATGCCAAACGCTGGACCGAGGTCGAGCCGCTGACCCGGCTGCAGATGCAGCTTATCGATCATGCGCTGACGCTTTTGGCACCGGGCGGGCGGCTGGTCTTTTGCACCTGTTCGCTTTTGCCGGTCGAAGGCGAGCATCAGGTGACCGCTGCGCTCAAACGGCATGGCGATCTGCGGGTGATCCCCGCCGATGCGGGGGCCTTGGGCGGTAATCCGACATGGCAAAGCCCCGAGGGTGGACTGCGCCTGCGCCCCGACTTCTGGCCCGATCTCGGCGGAATAGATGGGTTTTACGCTGCCGTCTTGACCCGCGCGTGACAGCCGCCGACGCCGACCCTATCCTTGGCCCAAGACCCGGAGCGCGCAGCAAAGACCCATGTCCGACAGTCCAGAGTTCAGCACCGTGATGCAGCCCATGCAAGGGCGGGGGCGCATGCGCCTGTCCGACCGGATGGCGGTCTGGCGCGCGGGTGTGTCAGGGCCGCGTGTGACGGGCTTTGTCTGGCAGCCGTTCCCCGAATTCACCGGCTCCGAGCAACAGGGCGAACGCTTGGTGGCGGGCGATCTGCGTGTGGCCGGTCACGGCGTCGCCTTGGCCGGGCGCATGCCTTGGCAGATCGACGCCGCACCCGAGGCATTTATCGACGCGCTACATGGTTTCGCATGGCTCGATGATCTGGCCATTCTGCCCAATGGCGCGGGGCGGGCGGTTGCACAAAGCTGGCTGGCCGATTGGCTGTTGCATCATGGGCGCGGGCGCGGTCCGGGCTGGTCGCTGGCGCTTGTGGCACAGCGGCAGATCGCGATGATCAGCCATGCCCGCTTTCTGACGCAGGCCATGCCGCCCGAGGATAGCCGGCGCTTTTTTTCGGCCCTTGGCCGTCAGGCAGGCCTGTTGCAAATGCGCATGTCACGGGCCGGTCATGGGCGCGCACGGCTTGAGGTGCTGGCCGCGCTTGTCCACTCCGCCCTGACGCTGGGCGGTATGCAAAGCGCGCTCAAACCCGCGTTGAACGCCATGGCGCAGGCTTGTGCCGAAGATATCGATGCAAGCGGCGCACTCCGGTCGCGCAACCCGGACGAACTTTTGGCTGTTTTCGCGCGGCTGACGGGGGTCGCGGCACTGCTCAGGCAGACGGGCAAACCAGCCGACCCCGCGATCGACATCGCCATTGCGCGGATCGCACCCAGCTTGCGCAGCCTGCGTCATGCCGATGGCAGCTTGGTGCGGATGCATGGCGGCGGGCGTGGCGCGCCGGGGCTGCTCGATGCGGCGCTGGCACGCGCCAATCTGCGGCCGAGCCGGATCAAGGGTCTGGCCATGGGATACGCGCGTTTGGGTGGCAGGCGCGTGTCGGTGATCGTCGATGCGGCACCGCCGCTTTTGGGGCCGGGAAGCCATCGGTCGCACGCCGCGACATTGGCCTTCGAGTTGGTGTCAGGGCGCGAGCCGGTCATCGTATCGGCGGGTTCGGGCCATGGGTTCGGGCCCCAATGGCACCGCGCGGGACGTGCCACCGCCAATCATTCCACCCTGTCCTTGATGGGCTATGCCAGCGCGCGGTTGGCGCGCGGCGCCACCCGCGCCGATCCTTTGCAACAAGATTTCGTCACCGGCCCCCAGATCGTCGAAGTGCAACAATCCGAGATGAAAACAGCCGAGGCGATATCGCTGAGCCATGATGGCTGGCGGGCCACGCATGGGTTGGTGCATCTGCGCGCCCTGCAACTGGCCAATGACGGCAGCCTGTTGCGCGGCGAAGATGGGCTGGCGGCAATGACCGCCGCCGATCGCATGACATTGGACCGGGTCCGCGCGCGATTGACCGATGGCAATGACCTGCGCTTTGCGGTGCGGTTTCACCTGCATCCCGATGCGGTGGCCAAGATCGATATGGGCGGCACGGCGGTCTCGATCCAACTGCCCAACCGCGAGACTTGGGTGTTTCGCCATTTGGGCGATGCGGTTTTGAGCCTTGCGCCTTCGGTCTATCTTGACGAAGAGCGCATGCGCCCGCGCGCGACAAAACAAATCGTTCTCTCCGCCGCGCTGAGCGGATATGGCAGCGCGGTCAGCTGGACACTGGCCCGTCCCGTGGGGCTTTTGCCCGCGCCCGGCGACGACGCACAAGAAGATTGAAAAGGACCACGCCCTTATGACCCACCTGCCCATTCGCAGCGCGCTCATCTCTGTTTCAGACAAGACCGGGCTGATCGCCTTTGCCACGGCACTGGCCGCGCGTGGGGTGGCCCTTTTGTCGACGGGCGGCACGGCCCGCGCGCTGCGTGACGCGGGGCTTGCGGTCAAGGATGTGTCCGAGGTGACGGGCTTTCCCGAAATGATGGATGGCCGGGTCAAGACGCTGCACCCGATGGTGCATGGCGGGCTTTTGGCCCTGCGCGACAACGCAGACCACCAAGCCGCGATGGAGACCCACGGCATCGGCGCGATCGATCTGTTGGTCGTGAACCTTTATCCTTTCGAGGCGACCGTCGCCTCGGGGGCGGATTACGATGATTGCATCGAGAATATCGATATCGGCGGCCCTGCAATGATCCGAGCAGCGGCCAAGAACCACGCCTTTGTCACCGTGGTGGTCGACACCGAGGATTACGCCGATGTGCTGGCCGAGCTTGACGCCCATGACGGCACCAGCCTTGCCTTTCGTCAGCGCATGGCGCGCACCGCTTATGCACGCACCGCGGCCTATGATGCGGCGGTCTCGACTTGGATGGCGGCCGCCCATGACGACCCTGCACCGCGGCGTCGCGCCTTTGCCGGGGTTCTCAAACAGACCATGCGCTATGGCGAGAACCCGCATCAAAGCGCGGCCTTCTATGTCGACGGCAGCGCGCGGCCCGGTGTGGCGACAGCCGTCCAGCATCAGGGCAAGGAACTGAGCTACAACAACATCAACGACACCGACGCGGCCTTTGAGCTGGTGGCCGAATTCGCGCCCACCGATGGGCCTGCCTGCGCGATCATCAAGCATGCCAACCCCAGCGGCGTGGCGCGCGGCGCGACGCTGGCCGAGGCCTATCAAAAGGCTTTTGATTGCGACCGCACCAGCGCCTTTGGCGGGATCGTGGCGCTGAACATGACGCTTGATGGCGCGACCGCCGAAGAGATCGTGAAAATCTTTACCGAGGTGGTGATCGCCCCCGATGCAGATGCCGATGCACGCGCCATTTTCGCGGCGAAAAAGAACCTGCGCCTGTTGACCACCGGCGCGCTACCCGATCCGCGCGCGCCTGTCTTGGCCTATAAGCAGGTGGCAGGCGGGCTTTTGGTGCAAGACAAGGATACCGGGCAGATCGACCCTGATGAGCTGCGCGTCGTCACCCAGCGCGCGCCAAGCGCCGCCGAGCTGGCCGATCTGCGCTTTGCTTGGACCGTGGCCAAGCATTTGAAATCCAACGCGATCATCTACGTCAAGGATGGCGCGACCGTCGGCGTCGGGGCGGGTCAGATGAGCCGGGTGGACAGCTCGACCATCGCCGCGCTGAAAGCGGGCCGCATGGGGGCCGAGCTTGGCCTGCCAGACACGCCTGCCAAGGGGTCGGTTGTTGCGTCCGATGCGTTTTTTCCCTTTGCCGATGGGCTGATGGCCGCAGCCGAAGCAGGCGCCACCGCGATCATCCAGCCCGGCGGGTCGATGCGCGACGACGAGGTGATCGCCGCCGCAGATGCCGCAGGGCTTGCCATGGTCTTTACGGGTATGCGCCATTTCCGGCATTGAGGGGCAACGGTGTATGGTGCGCCCGATGGCGCACCCGACATCCGCCGAAAACACGCGAGGGCGCATGAAGCTTTTGACGATCTCCGCCGCGATCTGGTTCGCGCTCGACCAAATCTCGAAATACATCGTGGTCCATGCGATGGGCCTGATCGAGCGCGGCATCATCGAGGTGGCCCCACCCTTTCTGACCTTCAAGATGGGCTGGAACCGGGGCATCAATTTCGGCCTGATGTCGGGGGGGCCAGAGCTGACGCGCTGGATCTTGATCGCCGTGGCGCTTGCCATCTGTGCATGGTTGGTCTGGTGGGCGCGTCACGGGCTGACGCGGCCCATCGCGCTTTTGTCGGCAGGCGCGATCATCGGCGGCGCACTGGGCAACACCATCGACCGGGTGCTTTACGGCGCGGTCGCCGACTTCCTGAACATGTCCTGTTGCGGGATCAATAATCCCTTCGCGTTCAATATTGCCGATATCGGCATCTTTGCGGGTGCCTTCGGCTTGCTGATCTTCGCCAATGACACCAAGATGGCCGATGACGAAAAGATCGACGGTGACGGGGCCTGAGAATTAGGCTAGACCCCAGCCGCAAGGATGACGAAGGACCGTTTCATGCCGCGCCTGTTCTCAAGCCTGACGCTTTGTGCCGCGCTTGTGGTTTTGGCCGCATGCGGCGGGGGTGATCCGCGGCTGATGAATATCCGCAACACCGAAGCAGGCCCGGATGAATTTTCGATCCTGCCGACCAATCCCATCGTCATTCCAGAAGATCTCAGCGCTTTGCCCCCACCCACGCTGGGCGGTACCAACCGCACCGACCCCGACCCCGAGGGTGACGCGATCCGCGCACTCGGCGGCGACCCCTCGGGCGGCACGCGGCAGGCAGGCGATATCGCGCAATATGCCGCGCGCTTTGGCGTCAGCCCCGATATCCGCACCGTCTTGGCCGCCGAAGACCTTGATTTCCGCAGCCGGAATAACGGGCTGTTGCTTGAGCGTTTGTTCAACACCAATGTGTATTTCAGCGCCTATCGCGAGATGTCCTTGGACCGCTACGCCGAGTTGGAGCGCCTGCGCCGTGCGGGTGTGCGCACACCCGCCGCACCACCCGAAGGTCTGGTAAACGAATAACCCCGCTCACGGCTGCGTCAGCAATGGTTGATGCCGCCGCGCCGGGGGTTATCTATGCGAAGACCTTTTCCAATCGGGAGACGCTTTATGCTGCACCGGCTTGCGCTAGCCCTTGGGCTGACATTGACCCCGATCATGGCCCAAGCTGCCGGTGATGTGGTCGAGTTCTTTCTCGACAACGGCATGCAAGTGGTGGTGATCACAGATGATCGCGCGCCCGCCGTGACCCATATGGTCTGGTATCGTGTCGGTGCCGCCGATGAGCCGCCCGGCCAATCGGGGATCGCGCATTTCGTCGAGCATTTGATGTTCAAGGCCACCGATGACATGGCATCGGGTGAGTTCAGCGCCGTGGTCGAGGCCAATGGTGGTTCTGACAACGCTTTCACCTCGTGGGATTATACCGGCTACTTCCAGCGCATCGCGGCGGACCGCCTTGGCCTGATGATGCAGATGGAGGCCGACCGGATGCGCGATATCATCTTCCATCCGGTCGAAGTGGCAACTGAACGCTCCGTCATCCTCGAAGAACGCGCACAGCGCACCGACAGTTCGGCGGGCGCGCTGTTTAACGAACAGATGCGCGCGGCCTTGTTCTTGAACCATCCGTATGGGGCACCGATCATCGGTTGGCGTCACGAGATGGAGGCGCTTTCGCGCGATGATGCGCAGGCGTTCCATGACATCTGGTATCACCCCAACAATGCGATCTTGATCGTGGCAGGCGATGTCACCGCCGAGGCGGTGCGCGCGCTGGCCGAAGAACATTACGGGCCGATCCCCGCCTCTCCATCCTTGCCTGAACGCGCGCGCCCGACCGAGCCGCCCCATATCGCCAACCGCCGGGTCAGCTTCACCGATGAACGCGTCGCCAACCCCTATGTCTCGATCCAGATGCTCGCCCCCGTGCGCGAGCCCGGCGATCAGGCCGAGGCCGCGGCGCTTGTCATTCTGGCCGAGCTTTTGGGCGGTGGTGGACAAACCTCGCTTTTGGCGCGTCGCCTACAGGTGGAAGAGGAACGCTCGCTCTTTGCGGCGGCCTATTACGATAGCACCAGCTTTGATCCTTCGGGCTTCAGCTTGGTCAACGTGCCTGTGCCCGGCCTCTCGCTGGAGGAGGCCGAGGACGATCTTTGGCGCATCATCGATGATTTCTTGTCCGAAGGCATCGACACCGCGCATTTCGCGCGCATCAAGTTCCAGATCGCAGCCAGCGAAATCTACGAAGAAGACAGCACCCAAGGGCTGGCGCGTCGCTGGGGGATGGAGCTGACCACAGGGCTTGGGCTTGCCGATATCGAAAGCTGGCCTGAGATCCTCGCCGCCGTCACGCCCGAAGATGTGATGGATGCCGCCCGCCGCCTTTTGACCGATCCCGTCCATGTGACGGGGCATTTGATGCGGCCTGCCGCCGCGACCGCGGAGATAAGCCAATGATCAAGCGCCTCATCGTAGCGGCCTTTGCCGCATTCTTCGCATTGCCCGCCACCGCCACCATCGAGATTGACGAGGTCACATCGCCCGGCGGCATCTCGGCATGGTTGGTCGAAGACAGCTCGATCCCCTTTGTCGCGCTCGAGTTCTGGTTTGTCGGCGGTGCAACACTTGACGCCCCCGCAGCGCGTGGTGCGACCTACATGATGATGGGCCTGCTGGAAGAGGGCGCGGGTGATCTGAACGCGCAAGACTACGCCGCCGCCGTCGAAGGCTTGGCGGCCAGTTTCTCATTTGACAGCTATCGCGACGCCGTTGTGGTCAGCGCACGGATGCTGACCCAGAACCGGGACGCGGCCGCCGATCTGCTGCGCGCGGCCATCACGACGCCGCGCTTCGATCAAGATGCGATCGAGCGGGTGCGCGGACAGGTCTTGGCCATTATCCAATCCGATGCGCGCGACCCCGAAGAGATCGCCGCCGCCACCTTCAACGCGCTGGCCTATGGCGATCACCCTTATGCCTTTGCGCAAGAAGGCACCGCCGATACCGTCACAGGCCTGACCCGTGACGATATTGTCGCGGCACATGGCGCGGCGCTGACGCGCGACCGCGTCGTCGTCGGCGCGGCAGGCGATATCTCTGCCGCCGAACTGGGTCAGTTGATCGACCACATCCTTGGCGATCTGCCCCAGACCGCCCCGCCGCGCCCCGACCCCGCCGATTTCGCATTAAGCGGTGGGATCACGGTCGTGGATTTTCCCAGCCCGCAATCGGTGGCGTATTTCGGCCATGCAGGCATCGACCGCGATGATCCCGATTTCTTCGCCGCCTTCGTGCTGAACCAGATCTTGGGCGGGGGCGGCTTTCGCTCGCGGCTGATGGGCGAAGTGCGCGAAAAGCGCGGCCTGACCTATGGCATCGGCAGTTTCCTCTCCTTGGCCGATCTGTCGCCGGGGCTTTTGGGGCAGTTTTCATCCTCCAACGATCTGGTGGGCCAAGCCATTGATGTGGTGAAAGAACAATGGGCCGATCTGGCCACCAATGGCGTCACGCAGGAAGAACGCGATGCCGCGATCCGTTACATGACCGGCGAATACCCGCTGCGCTTCGATGGCAACGCCACCATCGCGGGCATCTTGGCGGCGATGCAATCCGACGACATCCCCGTCGATTACGTCACCAACCGCAACGCCTATGTGGAGGCTGTGACGCTTGAGGATCTCCGCCGCGTGGCCGCCCGGCTCTTGCGCCCGGATGATCTGCATTTCGTCGTGGTGGGCCAACCGCAAGGGTTATCCCCCGGAAACTGACCCGCTGGCCCTTGGCCCGACTCACGCGCACATGCTAGGTTTTGGGGTATGTCGCTTGATGACCCCAAAATAAGCCACCCCATCATCCGCCAATTGGATGAAACCGCGATCAACCGGATCGCGGCGGGCGAGGTCGTGGAGCGCCCCGCCTCCGCCGTAAAGGAATTGGTCGAGAACGCGCTTGATGCGGGCGCCACCCGCGTGCTGATCGAGGTGGCCCATGGCGGCAAGTCGCTGATCCGCGTCAGCGATGATGGCTGCGGCATGGGGCCGGATGACCTGCCGCTTGCACTCTCGCGCCATGCGACATCGAAGATCGACGGCAGCGATCTTTTGAACATCCAAAGCTTCGGCTTTCGCGGTGAGGCGCTGCCCTCGCTCGGTGCCGTGGGGCGGCTGAAGATCACCAGCCGTGCGCAAGGGCATGAGGGGCATGAGATCGCCGTCAATGGCGGGGTGACCGACCCCATCCGCCCCGCCGCCCTCTCGCGCGGGACAATCGTTGAATTGCGCGATCTGTTCTTTGCCACGCCCGCACGGCTGAAATTCCTGCGCAGCGACCGGGCCGAGATGCAGGCGATCACCGATGTCGTCCGCCGCTTGGCGATGGCCGAACCCGCCGTTGGCTTCACCTTGAAAGACATGACAGATGCGGGCCGCGTGGTGCTGCGCGCCGATCCCGAAAGCGGCGATCTGTTCGATGCGCTGGCCGGGCGCTTGCGCGGGCTTTTGGGGCGCGAATTCATCGACAATGCGCTGATGATCGACGCCGAACGGGATGGGCTTTGCTTGCGCGGCTATGCGGGCCTTCCCACCGCATCGCGCGGTGCCGCCGTGGCGCAGTTCTTCTTCGTCAACGGCCGGCCTGTGCGCGACAAGCAACTCTATGGCGCGCTCAGGGCGGGCTACATGGATGTGCTGGCGCGCGACCGCCACCCGGCGGCGGCGCTCTTTCTCGACTGCCCGCCCGCGCGGGTCGATGTGAATGTTCACCCCGCCAAGGCCGAGGTCCGTTTTCGCGACCCCGATCTGGTGCGCGGGCTTGTCGTCGCAAGCTTGCGCCATGCGCTGGCCGGGGCCGGGCCACAAAGCGCCACCACCATCGGCGACGGCATGCTGGGCGCTTTCCGGCCCGAGGCGACAACGCCGCGCATCTACCAGATGGACCGCCCCAGCCAGACCAGCCTGATCCGCGCGCGCGATTGGCAAGCCCCGCATCTGGCCGAAGCGCCCGCCCCCTGGACCCCATCTGCCCGCGTCGAAGAGGGCGCAGCACTGCCCGAGGCGACCACCCGCCCCTTGGGTGCCGCCCGCGCGCAGCTGCACGAAAACTACATCATCGCCCAGACCGAGACGGGCATGGTCATCGTCGATGCCCATGCCGCCCATGAGCGGCTGGTCTATGAGCGCCTGAAACGCCAGATGGAGGAAAACGGCATCGCGCGTCAGGCGTTGCTGATCCCCGAAATCGTCACGCTGGGCGCGGATGCCGAGCGCCTGCTGTCCCATGCCGATGACCTTGCAGCCCTCGGGCTGATCATCGAACCCTTCGGCCCCGGCACCATCGCCGTCCGCGAAACCCCGGCCCTTTTGGGTGCTGTCGCGGTTGAGCCGCTCTTGCGCGACATTCTCGATCAGATCGACGATCTCGGCCGGTCCGAGGCATTGCGCGCCCGCCTTGATGCGGTTCTCTCGCGCATCGCCTGTCACGGATCGGTCCGCACCGGCCGCCGGATGAGCGGCGAGGAAATGAACGCCCTTCTGCGCGAGATGGAGGCGACGCCGAAATCGGGCCAGTGCAACCATGGGCGGCCCACCTTTGTCACGCTGGCGCTATCCGATATCGAAAAACTCTTTGGGCGGAGCTGAGCCATGGAAAACGCGCCACTCTTTGCCTTTCTCGACGGCTTCGCCGCCGATCTGCGCGCCACCTCCCCCTTTGGCGCGGGGGTCGATCCGCTGCCCGCCTATCTGATCTTGGCGCTGTTGGTGCTTGTGGCGCTGATGATCGCACTCATCCGGCGCGGTGCGCGGCTAAAACGGGCCGAGGCGGGGCTGGCCGAGATGGAGGGCCTGCGCCGCCAGATGGCCGTGGGCGAGGCGCGCGCCGAACGCCTGCCGCTACTCGAACAAGCCCTGACCGAGGCGCGCGAAGAGCGCGACGGGCTTTTGGGCGCGCTCAACCAAGCCGAGGCCAAGCTTGAAACCGTGGAACGCAGCCACACTGCCCGGCTTGAGGAATTGCGCGGGTTGAACGAGGCGCTGCAAGGCAAGTTCAAGACGCTGGCCAACGAAGTGCTGGAAGGCAATTCCAAGGCCTTTCTCGACCGCGTCACCGAACGCTTTGCCACCCATTCCGAAACGGCGAAGGCGGAACTCGACGCACGGCAAAAGGCAATTGACGGGATGGTCAAACCGCTCAGCGAAAAGCTGGGGGCCTTTGACACCATCCTGCGCGAGATGGAAAAGCACCGCACCGACGCCTATGGCGCGATCCGCGAACAGGTCGAACATCTGAGGCTGGGCCAAGCCCAGCTTTCGGGCGAGACCCGCAAGCTGGTGCAGGCGCTGCGCGCACCCAAAACACGCGGACGCTGGGGCGAGATGCAGCTGCGCCAAGTGTTCGAACTCAGCGGCATGGCCGAGCATGTCGATTTCGAGACCGAGACCAGCCACCGCACCGAAGGCGGGCTTCAGCGGCCTGACGCCATTGTGCGCATGCCGGGGGGGCGGTCTTTGGTGATCGACGCCAAGACCTCGCTCGATGGTTATCTCGATGCTTTGGAGGCCGACACACCCGAGGCGCGCGATCTCGCCATTACGCGCCATGCGCGGCAGGTGGCCGATCATGTGCGGCTTTTGTCATCCAAGAAATACCACGACCTTTTGGCCGATACGCCCGATTTCGTGGTGATGTTCATTCCGGGCGATGTGTTTCTCTCAGCCGCCGTGGAAAGCGACCCCGGGCTTTTGGAACGCGCGATGCAATCGCGTGTGGTGATTGCCACCCCCTCGACCCTGATTGCGCTGCTCAGGACCATCGCCTTTGGTTGGCAGCAAGAGGCGATTGCCGAGAACGCCGTCACCATCCACCGCGAGGCAAAGGAGCTTTATGGTCGGCTCGCCGTTTTCGCCGCCAACCTGCAAAGGGTTGGCGTGGCGCTGAACCGCTCGGTCGACAGCTACAACAAGGCGATGGGCTCGCTCGAGGCGCGCGTGCTACCCTCGGCCCGCAAGCTTGAGGCGATGCAAGTCGTGCAAACCCCCTCGCCCGATCTGGCCGAGGCACCGCGCGTGGAAACCGTGCCGCGCCGCCTGACCGCGCCGGAATTGCTGGGCTTGGACGAGGGTGACGACTGAATAGCGGGGTGGTGCGCCTGAAGGCGCACCCTACGATAATGTGCCACCGCGCGTTGTAGGATGCGCCTTCAGGCGCACCTCCTTCAGACCCGCTCGATCGCGATCGCCGTGCCCTCGCCCCCGCCGATGCAAATCGCAGCCACCCCGCGCTTGAGATCGTGCCGCTCTAGCGCATTCAAAAGCGTCACCATGATCCGCGCGCCTGATGCCCCGATGGGATGGCCCAGCGCACAGGCCCCGCCATGCACATTCATCCGCTCGCGCGGCACGCCCATCTCATGCATGAAGGCCATGGGCACGACGGCAAAAGCCTCGTTCACCTCCCACAGATCGACATCATCGACCGACCAGCCCAACTGATCCAACAGCTTGCGTGCCGCCGGGATGGGCGCTGTCGCAAATAGACCCGGCTCCTGCGCATGGCTTGCATGGCCCAAGATCCGCGCGCGCAGCTGCAACCCCTGCGCCTCGGCAACATCGCGGCGCGCCATGACAAGGGCGGCCGCCCCATCCGAGATGGAGGAAGCATTGGCCGCCGTCACCGTGCCATCCTTGCGAAAGGCGGGCTTGAGCGTCGGGATTTTGTCGGGCCTTGCATTGCCGGGCTGTTCATCGACCGCGACCATAACATCGCCCTTGCGCGCAGTGACCGTGACCGGCACGACCTCGCCTGCGAAAGCATCGCTTTCAATCGCCCTCAACGCATTCTCGAGCGAGCCCAAAGCATATTCATCCTGCGCCGCGCGGGTGAACTGGAACGCTTGCGCGCAATCCTCAGCGAATGTGCCCATCAGCCGGCCCCGATCATAGGCATCTTCGAGCCCGTCGAGGAACATGTGATCTTGCGCCTGCCCATGCCCCATCCGCGCGCCACCGCGCATCGCAGGAAGAAGGTAGGGGGCATTCGACATGCTCTCCATCCCGCCTGCCACGATGAGGCCGGACCGGCCCAGCGCCAGCGCATCCCAAGCGAACATCGCGGCCTTCATCCCCGAACCGCACATCTTGTTGAGCGTGGTTGCCGGCACCTCCTTGGGCAATCCGGCCTTGAACCCCGCTTGTCGCGCGGGGGCCTGTCCTTGACCCGCGGGCAAGACACAGCCCATCAACAGCTCATCGACCAAAGCCGGATCTGCGCCAGCATCCGCCAACGCCGCGGCAATCGCCGCCCCGCCCAGATCAGCCGCCGTTGCACCGCTCAGCGCGCCTTGAAAGCCGCCCATCGGCGTGCGCGCCGCCCCTGCGATCACCACCTCATGCATTACCACCTCCCGACTGCCGCGCTCACCGATTGGTAAGGATTTCGCATTATCCCGAACCGAACATTCATGCGGAGATTATGCCATGAACATGAGTTTCGAAAGTCGCAGCATGATCGGCATCCTGAAGGTGGATGAAAACCGGATCGACGCCAGTGTCGCCATCGCCTTCAAGGACCGGTTTCGCGATCTTGTCTCGGGCAGTAGCGGGGATGTCATTCTCGATCTCGCGCGTGTCGATTTTATCGATTCCAGCGGGCTTGGTGCGATCGTGGCCGCCCGCAAGCTCTTGGGCGGTGATCGCAAACTGGAACTGGCCGGGCTGACGCCCGCTGTCGACAAGGTAATGACGCTGACCCGGATGCATACGGTCTTTCCGATCCATGCCGATGCCGAAGCCGCCGCCGCGGCGCGAATCGATCCTGCACAGGCCAGCACATGAATGCCGATGAACGGGGTATGGGGCCACGCGCGCTGATCAGCCCGCATTTTCCCGCCCAGGATACCGCTGTGCGTGACGCCCTTCTGCGGGTCGATGCCACCTTGCGCAGTGAAGGGATCGGCGATGATTTGCGCGACCGCACGCAGATCGCATTGGCCGAGGCCTGCAATAATATCGTCGAGCATGCCTCTCCCTACGAGCGCTGCGACGACCCGGCCATCACGCTCGATATCGCCAGTGATCGGGGCGGCATCCAGATCACGCTGCGCGACAAGGGTGGGCCGATGCCTGATGGGCGATTGCCTGCGCCTGACCTTCCGCCGCTCGACCTCGATGATCCGCTGTCGTTGCCCGAAGGGGGGTTCGGCTGGCCGATCCTGCGCAGCATGACGCGCGCCCTCAGCATCTCGCGGCGCAATGGGCAAAACATCCTGCGCTTCCGCCTGCCCGCTGCGGAATTTCCCGGCGCGCAGGGGCAAAATGCCTTGTGATTGCCCGATTCGCTCCGCATTGCCGCCCGGATGCCGGGTGATAACGATCGTGTAGCTGCAGAGGCTTCCCTCGGCGTCGCGTATCATAGCCCCCACCCAGTGCGCGGCGTCGAGGTCTTGCAGCTACCACCCCCGCACGCGCTCCGCTTCCGCACGTCAGCGCCTGTCTTACGGTGCATCTTTTTCACCTGCCCTTGCCCTTGCCGCTGCCCCCGTTAGGTTGCCCGGCAATCGCTGCGCGAGGGAGGGACACATCATGCGCGACTTTCACCATCCCGGCCGGTCGGCCGCTTTCGCCGAAAACGGCATGTGCGCCACCTCGCACCCAATCGCGGCTCAAGCCGCCGTCGACATCCTCAAGGCGGGTGGCAACGCCGTTGATGCCGCCATTGCCGGTGCCGTGTTGCTTGGCCTGTGCGAACCGGCCATGACCGGGATCGGCGGCGATTGCTTCGCGCTGATCAAACCCGCCGGCACCGAGGAGATCATCGCGATCAACGGATCGGGCCGCGCGCCCGCCGCCCTTTCGGCCGAGGGGTTGCGCGCCAAGGGCCATAGCAAGATGCCTGTCTTCGGCGACCCCGCCGCCGTGACCATCCCCGGCGCGATCGATGCCTTTTGCCAAATGTCGCAAGACCACGGCAAACTTGGCCTTGATGCCGTTCTTGCCCCCACCATCCGCTATGCCGAGGCGGGCGTGCCTGTCGCCCCGCGCGCCGGGTTCGACTGGGCCCATCACCATGACAATATGAACGCCACCGCGCGGCGTTTCTACCTGATCGGCGATGCGCCACCGCGCGTCGGCCAATTGTTCCGCCACCCCCAGCAGGCCGAGGTGCTGCGCCGCGTCGCCACGCATGGCCGCGCTGGTTTCTACGAAGGCGAAGTGGCCGAGGATATGGTCACCTCGCTGCGCGCCTTGGGCGGTGTGCATACGCTTGAGGATTTCGCCAATACGCGCAGCAGCTATGGCACACCCGTCAGCGGCAATTACAAGGGCATCGAACTGGTCGAGCATCCGCCGAACGGCCAAGGGGCGACGGCGATCCTTTTGGCCAATATCTTGGCCGAGTTCGACCTGCCCTCAATGGAACCCTTCGGCACCATGCGCGCCCATATCGAGGCCGAGGCGACGAAACTCGCCTATGATGCGCGCGAGCGTTTCGTCGCCGACATGGATCACATGACGCGGCTTGCCCATATGCTCGACCCGGCCACGGCCAAGAAACTGGCCGCCCTGATCGACCCGACCCGCTGCATCGACAACCCCCGCACGCTGAGTGCCGAAGCGCACAAGGAAACCATCTATATCACCGTCGTCGACAGCGACCGCATGGTGGTGTCGCTGATCTATTCGGTGTTCAAGGATTTCGGCTCGGGCATCGCGTCGGACAAATTCGGCATCTTGTTCCAAAACCGTGGCGCGGGCTTCACGCTGGAAGCGGGCCACCCCAACGAGGTTGGTGGCGGCAAGCGCCCGATGCACACGATCATTCCCGCCATGCTCAAGCAAAACGGCCGCGTGATTATGCCATTCGGCGTCATGGGCGGCCAGTATCAGGCCACGGGCCACGCGCGGATGCTGACCAACATGGTCGATTACGGCCTTGGCCCGCAGGAGATGATCGACGCGCCGCGCTGCTTTAGCGAGTTCGGCGATATGAAGGTCGAGAAAGGCTATAGCGACAAGGTGCGCCAAGAACTCAGCGATCTTGGCCATAAGGTGTCGACCCCCGATGTCGGGATCGGCGGCGCGCAGGCGATCGCCATCCATCACGATCTCGGCACGCTCGAGGGTGGGTCTGACCCGCGCAAAGACGGCATCGCGCTGGGGTATTGAGCGATGGCGATCACCCCCATCAAAGATATGGTGATGGCCGCGAAAGCCGCCATCACCTCGCTCTCGACCGATGCGGCGGCGACCGAGGTGGCCGAAGGCCGCGCCGTTTTCGTCGATATCCGCGACCCGCGCGAGCTTGAGCGCGAGGGCAAGCTGCCCGGCGCGATCCATGCGCCGCGCGGCATGCTGGAATTTTGGGTCGACCCCGCCAGCCCCTACCACAAAGAGGCGCTGGCCACCGACAAGCGGCTGATCCTTGTTTGCGCAGGCGCGTGGCGCTCGGCTTTGGCGACAAAGACGCTACAGGATATGGGGCTGGAAAACGTGGCCGAGATGGAGGGTGGCTTTTCCGCATGGAAGGCCGAGGGGCGGCCCATCGACTGACCCCGCAAGGGTCAGTTCAGCTGAAACTCCAGCGGATAGCGCCCATCGCGGAATTCCCCGAACAAATCGGGCAGGTCGGGGTGATCGACCGGCTCGCCGCTATCATCGGGGACAAGGTTCTGCTCCGAGACATAGGCGACGTAATAGGTCTGATCGTTTTCGGCCAGCAGATGGTAAAAGGGCTGTTCTTTCGCCGGTCGCGCCTCTTCGGGGATGGCGGCGTACCATTCATCAGTGTTGGAAAATTGCGGGTCGATATCGAAAATGACACCCCGAAACGGGTGTTTACGATGGCGAACCACCTGACCGAGACCGAATTTTGCCGTGCTTTTCAGCATGAGGCTGAACCCCCTTGAACACGCTTCCTATCGCGCGCATGGGGGGATTGTCCATGAGTCGCGCATCGCGGGAAGGAAACAGATTGTGGAAATCGCCCTAACGGTGCTTGCAATTGTGGCCCCTGTTTTCCTGTTGGGCAGTGCCGGTTTCGTCTGGGCAAAGGCGGGTTATGACTATCCGACCGCCTTTGTTACCCGCATCGCGATGACGCTGGCTGTGCCTTGCCTGATCTTCACCGCGCTGATGCAGGCCGATATCGCTTTGTCCACGCTTGGCGCGCTGACCTTGGCCAGCCTTGTGGCCTATGTCGCGGTGATCGGGCTGAGTTGGGGGGTGGTGGCCATGCTGCGCCTTGACCGCGCGGCTTATGTCGCGCCGCTGGCATTCGGCAACACGGGCAACCTGGGCCTGCCCTTGGCCTTGTTCGCCTTTGGCGAGACAGGCTTGGGGCTTGCCGTGGTGGTTTTCGCGGTGATGGCGATCTTGACCTTCACCATTGGGCTTTGGCTGGTGGCCGGCGGCACCTCGCCTGCGCGGATGCTGCGCGAGCCGATGTTATGGGCGACGCTGTTGGGCGGGTTATTCCTGACCATGGGATGGGAAACGCCCGAATGGCTGACCCGTTCGCTCAGCTTGATGGGACAGATGGCCATTCCGCTGATGCTAGTCACACTGGGCGTGGCCGTCGCGCGGCTGAAAGCCGGGCGCATCGGGCGCGCGCTCTGGATGTCTGCGGCAAAGCTCGCCCTTGGCATCGTGGCAGGCGTCATGGCCGGGCGCGCCTTCGGCCTCGACCCCGTGGCCTTTGGCGTGCTGGTCCTGCAAATGGCCACGCCGGTGGCCGTCACCTCCTACCTTTTGGCGGAACGCTATGATGCCGATCCCGACGCGGTCGCGGGCCTGGTGATGGTGTCGACCTTGATGTCGGTCGCCACACTTCCGATCACATTGTCATTTCTGCTCTAGCCAGGGCCAAAGCCGCCATTCCCTTAATGGCGATTTCAAGCTATAGTGATGCCAATAGAACCGGAAAATTCGGGCACGAGCAGGTATCATGGAACGACGCGTCTTCATTACGGGCGGGCTGACTCTCTTGGTTGCGGGCTGCGGCTCAAGCGGTGCGCGCCATAGCGCGCCACGCAACCTCGATAATGCATGTCGCCTATCCGCCGAGCGGCCGCAGTACCTGCGCGCGATGCAACGGACCGAACGGCGCTGGGGCGTGCCGGTGCATGTGCAGATGGCGACCTTTCACCAAGAAAGCCGTTTCGTCGGCAACGCGCGCCCGCCGCATCGCTATGCACTGGGCATCATCCCCATGGGGCGGGTCAGCTCTGCTTATGGCTATAGCCAGGCGCTTGATGGCACTTGGGATGATTACCGCCGTGCCACGGGGCGGCGTTTTGCCCGGCGCACGGATATCGATGATGCCGCTGATTTCATGGGCTGGTACATGAACCGCACGCGCGATCGCAATGGCGTGGCGTTGACGGATGCGCGCAATCAGTACCTTGCTTATCACGAAGGTCATACGGGCTTTGCGCGTGGCAGCCACAACTCCAAGCGCTGGTTGCTGACGGTCGCGGACCGTGTCGCAGATCGCGCCGAGATGTATCGCACACAGCTGGCCAGCTGCCGGGCCTAAACCCGATCAGTCGCGTGCGCGCGACGCGATTTCTTGCGTGATATTGAACAGCGATGCGGACAAGCGCGCGCCCTGCACCATGTTGCCCAGCACAAGCGTGGTCTGTGACCCGGTGCTATCGGTGATAATCCATTGCCGCAACTCGATCGGATCACCGGTGAAAACAAGCTCGATCGTGCCGATTTCGGGGCGATCGGGGTCTTGCGCCGTGACCCGTGTCGCGATGCCATCGAAGGCATGACCGACCACCTTGCCCGACGCGGCCAAATCGACATTCCGCGCCAAGATCAGGTTCAGCGGTGTCTGGGCCAACGGATATTGCTCGGGCGGCGTATTGGAGCGCCCATCGAAAATCGCCACCTGCTGGCCACCGGCGATGACGATCAACTCACCACCTTCATAGTCAAAGCGTATCCGACCGGGTCGATGCAGGTAGATGTCGCCAGTCGCGACCGTGCCATCGGCATTGATCTGGGTAAAACTACCTTCGGCGGTCGTCAGCCCATTGAGATATGCGGACAAGGCCCCCAGCGATAACAGATCAGCGCGCGCCGGCATCGCGGCGGCGAAACTCAGGGCAAGGCAAACCAACAAGCGTTTCATGACATCAAGATAGGCCTTTCCACCGCCCCATAAAGGGGGCACGCGCCGTCATCACGCAAGCGTCAATCCTGTTCCGGGACCAAGATCTCGCGCTTGCCGACATGGTTGGCGGTGCTGACCAGCCCAGCATCCTCCATCTGCTCGACCAAACGCGCGGCCTTGTTATAGCCCACGCCAAGCTTGCGCTGGATATAGGAGGTCGAACACTTCCGGTCCTTGATCACGATCGCCACGGCTTGATCGTAAAGCGCATCCTCGCCCTCGGTGTTGCCGCCGGTATTCAGGCCCAAGACCGCGTCGATATCGCTTTCGCGGTCGTCATCGGGGCCTTCCAACACGCTCGAGGCATATTCCGGCGGCCCAAAGGATTTCAGGTGGCGCACAATCTCCTCGACCTCTTCGTCGCGCACAAAGGGGCCGTGGACGCGGGTGATCTTGGCACCGCCCGCCATGTAAAGCATGTCGCCCATGCCCAATAGCTGCTCGGCACCCTGTTCACCAAGGATGGTGCGGCTGTCGATCTTGGATGTCACATGGAAGGAAATCCGCGTCGGGAAGTTTGCCTTGATCGTGCCGGTGATCACATCGACCGAGGGGCGCTGTGTCGCCATGATCAGGTGAATACCACTGGCGCGCGCCATCTGCGCCAAACGCTGGATGCAGGCCTCGATCTCTTTGCCGGCGACCATCATCAGGTCGGCCATCTCGTCGACGATGACGACGATGAAGGGCATGGTCACGGGCTGGAATTCCTCGGTCTCGAAAACCGGATCACCCGTCTCATCGTCAAAGCCGGTCTGATAGGTGCGCTTGAACAACTCACCCTTGGCCAAGGCTTCACGGACGCGGCCATTATAGCCATCGATGTTGCGCACGCCCATCTTGGACATTTTGCGATAGCGCTCTTCCATCTCGCCCACGACCCATTTGAGCGCCACGACCGCTTTCTTCGGGTCGGTCACAACCGGGCTCAGCAGATGTGGAATGCCGTCATAGACGGAGAGTTCCAGCATCTTGGGGTCGATCATGATCATCCGGCATTCTTCGGGCGAAAGCTTGTAGAGCAAGCTCAGGATCATGGTGTTGATCGCCACCGATTTCCCCGAACCGGTCGTGCCCGCGATCAGCAAATGGGGCATCTTGGCCAGGTTCGCAATGACCGGGTCGCCGCCGATATCCTTGCCCAAGGCCAAGGGCAAACGCTGGTTGCCGTCGCCAAAGCTACGGTGGCTGAGAAGCTCGCGCAACAGCACCTTTTCGCGGTGTTCATTGGGCAATTCGATCCCGATGACCGAGCGGCCCGGCACGGTCGAGACGCGCGCGGACAGGGCCGACATGGAGCGCGCGATATCATCGGCCAGACCGATGACGCGCGAGGCCTTGAGGCCCGGCGCGGGTTCAAGCTCGTACATCGTAACCACGGGGCCGGGGCGGACGCTGACGATCTCGCCCTTCACGCCGTAATCATCCAGCACCGATTCCAGCATCCGGGCGTTTTCTTCCAGCGCCTCATCGCTCAAATGCGGGCGCTGGATCTGGATCGTATCGGGGTTTTCCAACAGGGCAAGCGACGGCGGCTCATAGACGGCATCCGCCTTGGCCTGAAGCGGCAGCGAGGGTTGCGCATCGGCGATCGCCTGCTTCGAGGGGGCCGGCTTGCGCGCCATGGCGCGCTGCATCACGCGGCGCTGCAATTCTGTCTGGGGCAATGCGGGCGCGGGACCACGCGGCGCAACATCCTGCGCGATCAGCGCAGCTTGATCCATCCCGTCGTTTTCATCGTCGATGAAGATATTGTCGCTGTCATCTTCCATCGTCACCGGCGCGGGGGGAATGGCGCGCGCACTCAGCGGCGGCTCGGCCCGATGGGCGGCGGTCAAGGGCGGCTCGGCCCGAATGACGGGCTGGCCCGCTGCGGCGGCACCTGCCGCACCTGCGGCCAAGAGACCCGCACTGGCGGGCACGACGGGGGTGCGGCGCGCTTCGGCCTCAACGGGCTGTGGCGGCGGCGCACGGCGCACGCGATCGCGTATCACATCGCTGATGCGGGCGCGGATGCGCTCTTGCTCGGCGCTGCTTTTCACCGGCTCTTCGACGACAAATTCCATCGCATCCGCTTCTGCGCTGCGGGCACGCAGCATGGGCACGCGCGCCAACAACCCGCCTGCACGGCGGACCGGGGTCTGTGCCTGCGCAGGCTGCACGGAAAGCGGCTGAACCGGGTGCAGTGCGGGATCAGCCATCACATGTTGCGTAGCAAGACCTGAGTCACGGCGCTCTTGGCGCAGGCGGGCCAACTCGGTCGCGACACGCCCTGCCCCATAACCCGCATTGCGCAAACCGCCCGAGACGAAGGCACCGATCGCCACCAAGCCCAGCAAGAAATACCGCACGCCAAGCCGGAATTCCGCGCGGTCGACACCGAGAACGAAGCCCGACATCAGCATGCACAAGACAAAGGCCAGCGCTGCGACAATCTTCAATCCGACTTGCGGGGCCATCGGCAAGGCACTCAACAGCGCACCGACCACAGTGTCACCGAACAACCCGCCAAGCCCGAAGCTATGCACCCAGTTTTCCGGCGGCGTGAGGCTAGCGGCATAGATCGCAGCCAGTGCCACCGCGATCGGCAGAAAGGCGATCCGGCCCAGCGCGCGCTCGTGACGATTGCTGCGCAGGAACCGCATGCCCCAAACCACTGATGCGATGGGCAGCAAGACCGCGCCATAGCCCATGATCATCATCAAGATCGCAGCGACCGACGCCCCGACATGACCCAAAAGATTTTGCGGCACCGCATCGGTCGCCGCCATGAAATGCGGATCATCCGGCGCATAAGACCACAGCATCGCGGCAAGCGCGGCACCAAGGCCCAAAAGGGCGAAACCAAGCGCCTGCTGCCCAAAACGCATCAGCATTTCATGGGTCTGATCATCAAGCAGGGGGTCACGCTGTCTGGTCTGATAGGCCATGCTCGTTCGTCCTCATTCGCCGTAAAGGCATGACCGCAACCGGGTCAGCCCATCGCGCATTTCATCTTCGGGCGCGACCATCGCCACGCGCAGCCTGTCTGCGCCGGGGGTCACACCATCAACCTCGCGTGCCAGATAAGCGCCGGGCAAAACCCGCACGCCTGTCTCACGCCAGAGTGTCAGCGCCGCCGCTTCGCCATCGACGACCGGCAGCCATAAAAAGAACCCCGCTTGCGGGGGGGTATAGCCGGGGACATCGCCGAAGATGTCATCGGCAATCGCGTATTTCGCGCGGTAGAGCGCGCGGTTTTCCTCGACATGGGCCTCATCGCTCCAAGCGCGGGTGGCCACCGCCTGCAACGGCAGGGGCAAGGGCGCGCCTGCGTAATTGCGAAGCTGCTTCATCCGCGCGATGCTTTCCGGCCCACCGGCCGCGAAACCAGACCGCAGCCCCGGCATATTCGAGCGTTTGGAGAGCGAATGGAAAATCACCACCCGCTCGGGATGCGCACCCATCTGGGCGGCGATCTCTAGCGCGCCGGGGGGCGGTGTATCGCGATAGAGCTCGGAATAGCATTCATCGGCGAAAATCTGGAAATCATAGCGCTCGGCCAGCGCGATCAGATCGCGCCACCATCCCGCATCGGCCACGGCCCCTTGCGGGTTGGCGGGCGAACACAGGTAGGCGATGCTGACCCGCTCCAAGATCTCGGGCGGCAGGCTGGCGTAATCGGGCAAATCGCCCGTCGCAGCGGTTGCCGCCACATAAACAGGCTCGGCCCCCACGGCCAAGGCCGCCACGGCATAGACCTGATAGAACGGGTTGGGCATCAAGACGACCGGCACCTTACCGCCCTTGGTTTCCGGGCAAAGCGCGAGACAGGCGTTGAACAACCCCTCGCGCGTGCCGTTCAGGGGCAGGACTTGGCGGTCCGCACTGACATTCACGCCATAGCGCCGCGCGATCCATGCCGCGATCGCGGTCTGCAATTCCGGCGTGCCGTCATTGGCGGGGTAGCGCCCGATACCTTCAAGGCTATCGGCAATCACATCGCCGACCCAAGCCGGAAAGGGATGGCGCGGCTCACCGATGGTCATATGCACGACAGGGCCACCCGGCGCATAGGCGTCGAGTAACTTCCGCAAACGCGGGAATGCATATTCGGGCAGGTTCGAAAACCGCTCGGGAAACGCCATAGGACTGCCTCAATATCGGGGTCATGTCGCCCCGTTTGATTGCAGGCTACAGCGTCCCGGCCCGGCGGTCCAGAAAAAGCATCGCGATGTCGCGCGGCTGTGGCCTTCAGGCCAATACCGCCTCGGCCGCCGCCCCCAAACGCAAGAGCCGCTCATCACTCATAGCTGCGCCCAGCATCATCAATCCGCAAGACGGCACACCTGTGGGTAGGGTCAAACCGCACAACCCCATCAGATTGCCGACACGCGTATTGCGCAACGTGATCAGGTTCTCGGTGACGTAGAAATCCGGGTCTTGCATCAGCCGGTCCACATCGGGCGGCAGATTGGGCACGGTGGGCAGCAAGACCGCGTCAAAGCCCGCAGTCTCGCGCGCCCAAAGCGCGCGCAGCACGTGAAGCCGCCGCCAAGCCGCAACATAATCGGGCGCGCTGAACGCCTGACCGCCGCGGAAACGTTCAAGGATGCGGGAATACATCTTTTCGGGTGCGGCCTCGATCACATCGCGCCATGTGCCATAACCCTCGGTCGCAAAAAGCACGGGCGACAGCGCCATCGCCTCTTCGATGCCTGCCACTGTGCCGGTCTCGATCCGCGCGCCCGCTTTCGCCAATCGCGCGACTGCCGCCGAAAAGGCGGCGCCGGGTCCCTCGCGGACATCGCTGGAATATGGCTCCAGAACCAAGAACCGGCGGCCTTGTAGGGTTGCGCCACGCAGATCGGCGGGCTTGCCCCCCTCCATCACGGCCAAAAGCTGGGCGCAATCCTCGACCGTGCGGCACAGCGGGCCGATGGTGTCGAAGCTTTCGGCCAAAGGCACGACACCTTGCAGGCTGAGCCGCCCATGGGTGGTTTTCAGGCCCACCAGATCATTCCACGCCGCCGGAACGCGGACCGACCCGCCCGTATCCGACCCGATCCCCGCCGCCGCCAGCCCAAAGGCGACCGAGGCCGCCGCCCCGGAGGAGGAGCCGCCGGGCGCCAATGCCGGATCATGCAGATTGGGCGGCGTGCCGGGCTTGGGGTCGGTATTGCCACCATAGGCGGGGTTTACGCCGAGCCCCGCAAAAGCCAACTCCGACATGTGCGTCTTGCCCAGACAGACCGTCCCGGCCTGCGTTGCGCGTTGCAACACGGCCGCATCAGCCTCAGGCACGCGCCCCTCCAGCAGCATGGAGCCTGCTTCGGTCACGATGCCGGCTGTGTCGAACAGGTCTTTCCAACTGATCGGCACACCGTCGAGCAGACCACGCCGCAGCCCGGCCTTGGCCCTTTGACGCGCGCTTTCAGCCTCGGCCAAGGCGCGTTCAGGGGTCATGCGCACATAGATGCGCGGCCCGAATGGATGCGCAGCACCCGCCGCCAAATAGGTTTCGGTCAGTGCGACCGGGTCAATCTTGCCCGCAGCGATCCCGCGCCCAAGGTCACTTGCGCTTTGCCTCAACCAATCCGACATGCCCCACCCCCTGCCCATGTTGTCGCGGGCAAGGCTACATGCGGCGCAAGGCATGGACAATCCCGCAGCGCGACCCATAGTCGGGGGTATGGTGCATGATGCGGATATCCTGATTGTCGGCGGCGGGCTCAACGGAAGCTGCCTTGCCTTGGCCTGTGCGCAGGCTGGGCTTTCCAGCATCGTGATCGACGCCTTGCCGGCACAAAAGCGCGCCGATGTTGGCTTCGACGGGCGCTCTTATGCGCTGGCGCTGGCGTCTATCCGGATGCTTTCCGCGCTGGGGCTATGGGATGATCTCGCCCCACAGGCCCAGCCGATCTTGCAGATCAAAGCCTCCGACGGGCGGGCGGGCGAAGGGGCCGCGCCGTTTTTCCTGCATTTCGACAGCGCCGAGCTAGAAGAAGGGCCGATGGGCCAGATGCTCGAAGATCGCTACCTGCGCCGCGCCTTGTTGCAGGCGATGGAAGATCACCCCGCGATCACCCACCGCCCCGATAGCACCGTCATCGCGCAAACGACCGATGGGCAGGCAAGTGTAAGCCTCGCCGATGGTACGACGCTGACGGGGCGCATCTTGGTCGGGGCCGATGGCCGCCGCTCGGCCACGGCCATACGCGCAGGGATCAAGCGGACGGGCTGGGAATATGGCCAGACCGCGCTGGTGACAGCGATTGCGCATGAATTGCCCCATCACGGCATCGCGCATCAATTCTTCATGCCGCCGGGGCCATTGGCGATCTTGCCATTGACCGGCAACCGCTCCTCGATCGTCTGGTCCGAGCGCGCACAAGATGCCAAGCGCCTGATGGCCGCCGATGACGCGGCTTTCCTCGATCATCTGCGACCGCGCTTTGGTGATTTTCTGGGCGAGATCGCGCTGACCGGTCAGCGTCACAGCTATCCGCTGGGCCTGAGCATCGCCAATGCTTTCGTGGCCGAGCGCTTGGCGTTGGTGGGTGACGCCGCGCATGGCATCCACCCGATTGCGGGCCAAGGTCTGAACCTTGGGCTGCGCGATACCGCGGCACTGGCCGAGGTGCTGGCCGATGCGACGCGCCGGGGCGAAGATATCGCCTCGCCCTTGGTCTTGGCCCGCTACCAATCATGGCGGCGCTTTGACACCGCCGCCTTGGCTGTCACGACAGATGGGGTGAACCGCCTGTTTTCCAACGATAACCCCGCACTCAGGGCGATCCGCGATATCGGCATGGGTGCTGTCAGCGCCATCCCCGCATTGCGCCGGGGTTTCATGCGGCAGGCCGCCGGGCTTTCTGGCGATTTGCCAAGGCTGTTGCAGGGTCGGGCGCTTTAAGGGGCCGCGTGCGCTTTGGGTTCATCATGCGCCCCATGGCGCATTGGCCGCAGCATTATTCCAAGCTGCGCGCTTCGCTTTCGAGCATGATCGGAATGCCGCCCCGGATCGGATAGGCCAAATTGGCCGCCTTCGAGATCAGCTCTTGGCGTTGCGCATCATAGCTCAAGGGGGCTTGCGTGATCGGGCACACCAAAGCCTCCAGCATCCGGCGGTCGATTGTGACCGACGCCTCGCTCATTGCATCATCTCTTCAGTCGAGCCGCCGCGCAGGGCAAACTCGATCAAGGTGACCAAGGTCTCGCGCCGCGTGGTCAGCGATGGCGCTTCAAGCAGGGCCTGCTTTTCCTCGGGGTCAAAGGGGCACAGCATGGAGAGCGAGTTGATCATCAACTCATCCTCCGCCTCTTTCAGGCTGCTCCAATCGGTCGAAAGCGACAGCGCCTCGAAATAGCGGCCGAGCAAATCCAGAAAGCGTGGGCGATCAAAGCCGCGATCAACCTCGGTCGGGCCAAGATCGGCGGAAAAGCCATCCCACGACACATCACAGCGCCGATAGGGGGTGAAGCCGCCTACCTCTTCGCGGATACGAAAGCGCGACATGCCCGACAGCGTGATCAAGTAGCGCCCATCCTCGGTTTCCGAGAATTGCGTCACCCGTCCCGCGCAGCCGATACTATGTAGCCGCTTTTCCTCCGAGCCCGGCACCTCGCGGGGTTGCACCATGCCGATCAGGCGATGCGGCGTTTTCAGCGCATCATCCAGCATCGCCAGATAGCGCGGCTCGAAAATATGCAGCGGCAGCCGTGCGCGCGGCAGCAAAAGCGCACCGGGCAGCGGGAAAACCGCGATGGTTTCGGGTAGGTCGGCGACAGAGATCATGGGCAAGGAACTAGCCCCCCGTTTGCTTCAGGCAAAAATCAGCGACGACAATTTGCGACGACCGTTCAAAGCAATGGGATCTTGTGGCTTGAGCGCATCGAAAATGGTGAAAAGCTGGGTCTTGGCCGCAGCATCGTTCCACTCGCGATCCCGACGGAACAACTCGAGCAGCTCATCGACCGCCTCTTGCACCTGACCGGCCGCATGCAGCGCCGTGGCATGGTCAAAGCGTGCTTGATGGTTGGCCGGGTCTGCCGCGACGGCGGCCTGCAAATCGGCCAGGGGGCCGGCATCGGCGGCTTGTCGGGCCAGCGCGATCTGGGCGCGCACGGCTTCAAGCTCGGGTGATTTCGCGATGGCATCGGGGGCGAGGTTCAAGATGTTCTCGGCCTGATCGATCTGACCCAAGGCCAGATGCGCGCGCGCAAGACCGCTGGTGGCTGCCACATTCTCCGGCTCTTCTTCGAGGATGGCGGCAAAGGTCTGGGCGGCATCATCAATCGCACCCTCGGCCAGCATCTGCTCGGCGGCTTCGATCGCCTCGGCCAGCCCATCGTCACCAACAAGGGCGGTCAGGCGCGCGATGAATTCCTTGATCTGGCCTTGCGGCACGGCCCCTTGGAACATGTCGACAGGCCGACCTTGGTAAAAGGCCACCACCGTCGGAATGGATTGCAGCGGCAGGCCCTGCTGCGCCAAGGCAGCCGCCAAGCGCTGTTCGCGGTCGACGTCGATCTTGACCATCCGTACCTTGCCCTTGGCGGCAGTCACGGCCGCCTCGAGCATGGGCCCAAGCGTTTTGCACGGCCCGCACCATGTGGCCCAGAAATCGACGATCACCGGCACATCGGCGCTGCCATCGATTACATCGGCCATAAAACTCGCCTCGGTGCCGTCCTTGATCAGGTCGGCCGCATTCGGGGCGGCATCTTGGGTCTGTCCAAGCTCCAGCATCGCATATCTCCGTCACATCTGCGCGCGTTCATGCCCTATATGCGGTCACATGTGCCGCGCGCCAAGGGTTCACAGGTCGAATGTCGCAAAGACCGGCACATGATCGGATGGCCGCTCCCATCCACGTGGATCGCGCAAGATGCGGCTACCATGCGCGGCACTGGCGATATCGCGCGTGGCCCAGACATGATCAAGGCGCCGCCCACGATCGGCGCTATCCCAATCCTGCGCCCGATAGGACCACCAGCTATAAAGCGGGCCTTGCGGAATATCGGCGCGGGTGACATCGACCCAGCCACCGGCCTCTTGTGCCGCGCCCAGATGTTCCACCTCGATGGGGGTGTGGCTGACCACCTTCAAAAGCTGCTTATGGTTCCACACATCATCCTCGCGGGGGGCGATGTTCAGATCGCCGACAAGGATGGATTTGCCCTGTGGATCAGCCCCGAACCAATCGCGCATCTCGGTCAGGAAATCGAGCTTATGGCCGAATTTCTCGTTGATGGTGCGGTCGGGCTCGTCACCCCCTGCGGGGACATAGACATTGTGAATGGTCACGCCGTTTTCCAGCCGCGCCGCGACATGGCGCGCGTCACCCTTGGCACAGAAATCGCGCTGTCCCGCATCGGTGAGCGCCAAGCGCGAGATGATGGCCACCCCGTTATAGCCCTTTTGGCCGCGCGCAACGATATGGGGATATCCCAAATCGGCAAAAACTTCGGCGGGGATCTTGTCCACCGGGGATTTGCATTCTTGCAAACACAGCACATCGGGGGCCTCTTCGGTCAAGAGCTTGCCCACCAGATCGGCGCGCAGCCGGACCGAGTTGATGTTCCAAGTCGCAAGGGTAAAGGGCATGGCACGCGCGCTCCGCTGATGTCATCGGCTGTGAGAGGGGTCTAATGGGCCATGGCCCGGATGGCCAGCGCACAGCGAAAAAAGAAAGGCCCGAACCATCGGTCCGGGCCAGTCCAACAGGGAGGTAATATCGTCACTTTGACGCACAACCTGTGGTTGCAACTTGATCTGGATCAAACCCGCGTCAGGCCACCAGCCGGTAGCCCCCGCTTTCCGTCACCAAAAGCCGCACATTGGCCGGGTCGGGTTCGATCTTCTGGCGCAGGCGGTAGATATGGGTTTCCAGCGTATGGGTCGTAACACCCGCATTATATCCCCATACCTCGTGCAACAGCACCTCGCGCGCGACCACGCCATCTTGGGCGCGGTAGAGATATTTCAGGATATTGGTCTCTTTCTCGGTCAGACGGATTTTCTTGGCATCCTCCGTCTCCAACAGCTTCATCGCGGGCTTGAAGGTATAGGGGCCAAGCTGGAACACCGCATCCTCGGACTGCTCATGCTGGCGCAGCTGGGCGCGGATGCGCGCCAAAAGCACCGGAAAGCGGAACGGCTTGGTGACGTAGTCATTGGCACCCGCATCCAGACCAAGGATCGTGTCGGCGTCGCTGTCGTGGCCGGTCAGCATCAGGATGGGGCATTTCACGCCTTGCTTGCGCATCAGGCGGCACAATTCGCGCCCATCCGTATCGGGCAGGCCCACATCAAGGATCACCAGATCGTAAAGCGCCTCCTTGGCGCGGACCATGCCCTGTGCGCCGTTCGCGGCTTCGAAGACATCGAAATCCTCGGTCATCACAAGCTGTTCGCTCAACGCCTCGCGCAGGTCGTCATCATCATCGACCAACAGGACTCTTTTCAACGTCGCCATGGAAAGCTCCTTTCTCACGCCTCTTGACCAAGCTTGGCAAGTTGACAGGCTTTGACAAGCGTTTGACATGCAATCTCACGCCGACGTGTCGCGATCAGGGGAAATGTTTCAAATCCTGCGCGGGCAAAGTATGGATGCGTCATGAGCCTATTGCCAAGCCCAACTGAAACCATTGCGCGCGCGCGGTCCGATCTTCGGGTCGGGCTGCCTGTCGTGATCACCGATGGGGCGCGCGGGCTGTTGGTTTTGGCCGCCGAAACGCTCAGCGCCGCACGGCTGGCAGCACTGCGCGGATTGGCAGAGGGCGCGGTGGTGGCGATCACGCAGCGCCGGGCCGAAACGCTCAAGACCCCCGCCTATGATGGCGATCTGGTGCGGCTGCGCCTACCGCCCGAGATGGGCGCCGATTGGGTGCGCGCGCTGGCCGATCCTGCCCGCGACCTGAGCGCGCCGCTCAAGGGCCCGCTGATTGGCCTGCGCGAGGGGGCGGCCGATCTGCACCGCCTTGCCTTGGGCCTGACCAAATCCGCACAGCTTTTGCCCGCGATTGTCGCGCTTGAAATCGCCGACCCTAAGGCACAGGCAAACCAATTGGGCGCGGCGCTGTTGCAGGCCGCTCATCTTGCACAAGATCTGGCCCTGCATCACCCGCTCTTGCCCGTTGCTGCCGCCCGCCTGCCGATGGAAGCGGCCGAAGCGGGGCGGCTGCATATTTTCCGTCCCGAAAACGGCGGTGTGGAGCATTACGCGATCGAGATCGGCCGCCCCGACCGTGGCCAGCCGGTGCTGGCGCGGCTGCATTCGGCGTGCTTCACCGGCGATGTGCTGGGCAGTTTGAAATGCGATTGCGGCCCGCAGCTGCGCACCGCACTGGCCGAGATGGGCCGCTTGGGCGCGGGTATGCTGCTCTACCTCAACCAAGAGGGGCGCGGCATCGGGCTGACCAACAAGATCCGCGCCTATCACCTGCAAGACCAAGGCTTCGACACGGTCGAGGCCAATCACCGCCTCGGCTTCGAGGATGATGAGCGTGATTTTCGCATCGGCGCCGATCTGCTCAAGCGGATGGGCTTTGACGCGGTCCGCTTGATGACCAACAACCCCCGCAAGGTGGCGATGATGCAGGCCGAGGGCATATCCGTGGCCGAGCGCGTGCCGCTGGTCACCGAGACGGGTCGGCACAATGCCCATTACCTTGCGGTCAAACGCGACAAGTCGGGGCATCTGCTGTGAAAGCGCGCGATATGGTGGTCACGCCCATGGGCCTGCGCTTTTTGGGGCGGGTCTTTCCCATGCGGCTTGGACGCGGCGGCGTCACGCTGACCAAGCGCGAGGGCGATGGCGCGACACCTGCGGGGGTGCATGGGATCGTCGGTTGCCTTTACCGCCCCGACCGCTTGGCGCGCCCCTGCGATTGGGCGGTGCCGATCCGACCCGGTGATCTGTGGTGCGACGATCCAAAACACGAGGATTACAACCTGATGGTGCGCGCGCCCTTCGCCGCCAGCCACGAGGTCTTGCGCCGCGCCGATCCGCTTTACGACATCGTTTTGATCACGGATTGGAACTGGCCCCGCGCGCTGCATAACGCAGGCTCGGCGATTTTCATCCACGCGTGGCGCGGACCAGGGCATCCGACGGCGGGCTGTATCGCGCTGCATCCCGATGACCTGCGCTGGATCGTGGCGCGGATCGGGTTTCAGACGCGGCTTGTCGTGCCAGAGGGTTTGGCCGCGCGCTGAGCGTCAATCATATGCCCGTTCGCCGAAAATCGCAGAACCCACGCGCACATGGGTCGCGCCCAGCGCGATCGCGCTTTCGAAATCGGCCGACATGCCCATCGACAGCCCGGTCAGCCCGTTGCGCGCGGCGATCTTGGCCAAAAGCGCGAAATGCAGGCTTGGCGCGTCCTCGACCGGGGGGATGCACATCACCCCCACAAGCGGCAGGCCCAGCGCACGCACCTGCGCGATGAACCCATCGGCGTCTTCCGGCAGAACACCGGCCTTTTGTGCCTCGGCCCCGGTGTTGATCTGCACGAAAAGATCGGGGCAGCTTCCACGCTCATCAGCCAGACGGGCCAATGTCTCGGCCAGCTTGGGCCGGTCGAGCGTGTGGATCACATCGAACATCTCGACCGCTTGGCGGGCCTTGTTGGTCTGCAACGGCCCGATCAGATGCAGCTTGATGCCGGAAAAGCGCGCTTGGAAATCGGGCCAACGGCCCGCTGCCTCCTGCACGCGATTCTCGCCAAAAACACGCTGTCCGGCTTCCAACACGGCCGCGACCCGTTCGGGCGGCTGCACCTTGGACACGGCGATCAGCGTCACATCCTCGGGCTTGCGTCCGGCGGCGGTGGCGGCAGTTTCGATACGGCTTTGAATATCTGTCAGTCCCATGGGGACAGCTTAGGCCAAAAGAAAAGAGCGGGCGCAAGGCCCGCTCTTTCCGAAAGTTCGATCCTGTCGGATCAGAAGGACATGGTCAGACCAAGATCCCAGACGTCTGCACGTCCAGGATTTCCAGCTGTCGTCGTGCGAGCATCGACACTGCCGACAGCGCCGACAATGCGCAGACCGCCACCGAGGTTGTAGCTGAAGCCGATACCGTAGTCGTCACCGTCGCCGGCTTGATCGGTGTCTGCATAGCTTGCGCTGACGGTGAGGGCGTCGATGGTGTAGCCGATGTTCAGGCCATAGCCCGAGGTTTCAGCGCCAGCAGCAGGGTCTTGCTGTGCCCACAGCGCGGTTGCGCTGATGCCGTTGGCCGAATAGCCAAGCTCGACACCCATCGCGCGGTTGCCGGTCGAATCGTCACGCGCGACACCAGCTTCGATGCTGAACGCGTCGAACTTGTAGCCGAGCAGGATACCGAAGTCGCCTTCGGCGGCGTCGAGGCCGGGGGTGCCACCAACGCCATAGCTCAGCGTCAGGGAGATGCCAGCGATGCTGTGGGCGTAGGTCACGTCAGCGGTGCCTGCGTTGCGCAGTGCTTCGACGTCGTCATCCATGCCGATGCCGTCAAAGCCGAGGTCGGGCAGGCCCAGAGCGTCGGTCGCGATGTCGACTTCACCCAAGGTCACGGTGCCGAAAGCACCCGAGACGAAGATTTCGGGATCGCGGCCAGCGGTCGCGCCTTCGTCGATGTCGAGCGACGCGCCGAAGCTCAGGCCGCTGTCGGTTTCACCGGCTGCCTTGATGTCGATGTCGATTTCATAGTGCAAGAATGCGTCGCCTGCGCCCGTGGACTTGAGGCCGGCAACCGCACCGCCGCCCAAGGTTACATCAGCGGCAGCGATACCTGCCGTGGCCACCAGGGCAGTAGTAGCGAAGATACTGCTTCTCAATTCCACCCCAATAGCATGCGCATTTCATACTATTGCGAATATTCGCGCGAATGTTTTTATATTTTCTCTTTCGTTGTAGTAAATATGCACGATAGGGAATCGGTCGTTCGAAATGCGCTGCAACGCCCGCCGCTGCTATTCGAGCCGATTGCAATGGCTCATGGGTTTTTACCCGCCGCTTCAGAGGGCCGAAAAATGGCGCAGCAGAAGCCGGAAGAAAACAGAATGACGCGCGATACGCGAAAAGGGGTGCGCCGTGGATATGTCTGAACCAACGCATGATAGCGTGATTCGCGGCTTCGCCTTTTGTGAGGCGGCCCCGACGTTGAACGCGTTCTTCGACGAACATTATTACCCCCATGTCTCGGCCACGACGCGGGGGCATCGGCACACATTGCTGACCTATGACAAGCATCTGCGCGACACGCTCGGCCCCTTGGGCTGGACTGATCTGACGCCGCTCTCGGTCAACGCATGGCTGCGCCGTCAGGTGCAGCTAGGACTGAAGAACACCACGATCAACAAGCACATCTTTCTGGTGAACCGCCTGTTCCGCACCGTGCGCGATTGGGGGGCGTTGCCCGAAGGGGCCACTGCGCCCCCATACCTGCGCAAGCTGCCCACGGGCGATTACCGGCAACGCTTTCTCTCACAGGCCGAGATTGGGCGGCTCTTGCGCGAATGCGACCGGATCAATCACCCCTACCTTGCGTTGTTCATCCGCTTCTTGTTGCTGACGGGCGCGCGCAAAAGCGAGGCGCGCACCGCCAAATGGTGCGACATGGATCTGGTGGCGGGGCATTGGCGGGTGCCGATTTCCAAGAATGGCCGCTCGCGCCGGATCATGCTGAGTGCGGCGGCGATCACGGTGCTGGAATACACCAAGGCGCGCACCCGCGAGCTGGGCCAGCCTGTGGGGCCGGAGCATTACATCTTCATCAACCCGCGCACCGGCACCTGTTACAACGGGTTCCACATCGCCTATTTCAAAGCCCGCGATGCGGCGGGCCTCCCCGAGGTGCGCATCCATGACCTGCGTCACACCTATGCCAGCTTGCTGATCAATAATGGCGTCAGCCTCTACGAGGTGCAGGAGTTGCTTGGCCATTCGTCATCGGCGATGACGCAGCGCTACGCGCATCTGCAACCCAACCAGCTGCGCAGCCGCACCGAGATCGTCAGCCAGATCGTCGATGCTGGCATGCGATTCTGACCATAAATCATGGGGAAAAATGGTGAGCCCGACAGGATTCGAACCTGTGACCAATTGATTAAAAGTCAACTGCTCTACCAACTGAGCTACGGGCCCACTCAGGGGCGCCTACCTACGGACGGGCCGGAGACTCGTCAAGCCAAAAACCGGGGCGGGGGATTTCCATGTTTGCGCGCCGGGCGTATATGGCGCGCATGATAGATGACACGCCCCATTCTGGCCTGCCCTTTCTCAAGATGCATGGGCTTGGCAACGACTTCGTCGTGATCGATGCGCGCGGGGGGGTGGCCCCCGTGACCGCAGGGTTGGCGCGTGCGCTGGCCGATCGTCACCGCGGCGTGGGGTTCGACCAGTTGGCAGTGATCGAAGACGATACGGACGCAGATCTGCGGCTGACCTTTTGGAATGCCGATGGTTCGCTTTCGGCGGCCTGCGGCAATGCCACGCGCTGCATCGCGCGTCACGAGATGGACAGGCGCGGTGTCGCGGCGCTGACGCTGCGCACCGAGCGGGGGGTGCTGCACGCTGTCGATGCGGGCGACGGGCTGACCGCGGTCAATATGGGCCAGCCGATGACCGATTGGGCCGATATCCCGCTGGCAGAGGCGATGGATACCCTGCACCTGCCCATTGCGGGCGACCCGGTCGCCACCGGCATGGGCAACCCGCATTGCAGTTTCTTCGTGGATGACGCCGAAGCAGTCGATCTAGTGGCCGAGGGCGCGCGGATAGAGCATCACCCGCTTTTCCCCGCGCGCACCAATGTGCAATTCGCCCATCTGATCGGTCCTGATCACCTGCGCATGCGGGTCTGGGAGCGCGGCGCGGGGGTCACGCTGGCCTCTGGCTCATCCTCTTGTGCCGTGGCGGTGGCGGCCGCGCGGCGGGGGCTGACGGGGCGCAAGGTCAAGATCACGCTTGATGGCGGCGATATCTGGATCGATTGGCGCGATGACGGTGTCTGGATGACCGGCCCCACGGCGACGGTGTTTTCCGGCGTGCTGACGCCCGAATGGTTGGCAGCGGTGCAATGAACGCCAAGCCGCCCGTCTTTCACACGCTGGGTTGCCGTCTCAACGCTTATGAGACCGAGGCGATGCGCGAGATGACAACAGCGGCGGGGCTGTCGGGTCTAGTAATCGTGAACACCTGCGCCGTGACGTCCGAGGCGGTGCGCAAGGCGCGCCAAGACATCCGCCGCCTGCGCCGGCAAAACCCCGATGCCACGCTGGTCGTGACCGGCTGCGCCGCCCAGACCGAGCCGGAAACCTTTGCCGCCATGCCCGAGGTTGACCGGGTGATCGGCAACACCGAGAAAATGCAGACTGGAACCTGGGCCGCGATGGCCGCCGACCTCATTGGTGAGACTGAGCGGGTGCAGGTCGACGACATCATGTCGGTCACGGAAACGGCGGGCCATCTGATCGACGGCTTCGGCACCCGCGCGCGCGCCTATGTGCAGGTGCAAAACGGCTGCGATCATCGTTGCACCTTTTGCATCATCCCCTTCGGGCGCGGCAATTCGCGCAGCGTACCTGCGGGTGTCGTGGTCGATCAGATCAAGCGGCTGGTGGATCGCGGCTACAACGAGGTGGTGCTAACAGGCGTCGATCTGACAAGCTGGGGGTCGGACCTGCCCGGCGCGCCGCGCTTGGGCGATCTGGTGATGCGCATCTTACGACTGGTGCCGGATCTCGCCCGCCTCAGGATCAGTTCGATCGATTCCATCGAGGCCGATGAGAACCTGATGCAGGCCATCGCGACCGAGCCGCGCCTGATGCCGCATCTGCACCTATCGCTTCAGCATGGCGATGATCTGATCCTCAAGCGGATGAAGCGCCGCCATTTACGCGACGACGCCATCGCCTTTTGCGAAGAGGCGCGCCGCCTGCGCCCCGACATCGTCTTTGGGGCTGATATCATCGCGGGCTTTCCGACGGAAACGGAAGCGGCCTTTGAAAATTCGCTCAAGCTGGTCGAAGACTGCGGGCTGACATGGCTGCATGTCTTTCCCTATTCACCCCGCCCCGGCACCCCCGCCGCGCGGATGCCGCAAGTCGCGGGTGCAGCGATCAAGGACCGCGCCGCGCGGCTGCGTGATATCGGGGCTGCGGCCGTTGCGGCGCACCTTGCCACGCAACAGGGCAAGACCCATCGCATCTTGATGGAAAACCCCCGCATGGGTCGGACAGAGCAATTCACCGAAGTTGATTTCAGCACCGATCAGCCCGAGGGTGCGATCATCACCGCCCAGATTACCGGGCATGCGGGCGCGCGCCTCACGGCGTGAACAAGGGGGTAACCGATGCATCCCAACCCAGCCTTTCGCGGCGAGGCAGAGGCGCTGAACCTTGCGTTCGCACGCACACGCGGCTTTGGCACGCTGTGTGTGAACGGCGATCAGGGGCCGATGCTGGCGCATGTGCCGTTTTGGCTGAACGATGATGCCACGGGGGGCGAATTGCATCTGGTGCGCTCGAACCCTATCGCGCGCGCCGTCCTTGGGCCGACGCCCGCCGTGATCGCGGTGATGGGGCCAGATGGCTACATATCGCCCGATTGGTATGGCGACCCGGCACAGGTGCCGACTTGGAACTATGTCGCCGTGCATTTGCGCGGGCAGCTTATGCCCGCCGATGCAGGCGATATGCGCCGCCATCTCGACCGGGTCTCCGCCCATTTCGAGGATCGCTTGACCCCGAAAAAGCCGTGGGCCGTCGACAAGATGCCTGATGAGACGCTGGAGCGGATGATGCGCGGCATCTTGCCCTTCCGCTTCACGCTGGAAAGCGTCGCGGGCACATGGAAGCTGAACCAGAACAAGACCGACGACGCCCGGTTTGGGGCCGCCGCACAGGTGCGCGCCTCGCAGATCGGACATGAGGTCGAGACGCTGTCGCAGCTGATGGTCGATGGCCCGCCCGCGATGGACAGCGACACGCCCTTCCCCTATCTCTAAGGCGAATTCCAGCCGCAAGGGAGGTTGCAGCTTGGCCCTACCACTCGCCCCGATTGCCGGTCTCGTCTTGCGCTACGGTGCAGTCGCGGCCCTTGCCTATGCCGCCGCAAGCCGCGCCCGGCCAAAGCGGCTTGATCCCGCTGCCGAAGCCGCACTTGACCAGACGCCCGAGGGTGCGGCCGTTGGCCATGCGCCGGGTCAGATGAACGCCACCGGCCGCTGGCGCCGCAACATTCGCCTTGGCCCGGATGGGCCGGGCATGGAAATCGACCTATCCGCGCTGGCACGGCTGCGCATAAGGAAAATCGCATGAGCATGGAACTCTTGGGTTCGCCCGCCTCACCCTTCGTGCGCAAGGTCTGCGTGATGATCGCCGAGGCGGGGATTGCCGATGTCCCGCTGGTGCAGGTGACCGCGTCGCCGCTGGGCGGCGAGGATCGGCTGAACGCGGCCAATCCTCTGGGTAAAATCCCGGCCCTGATCCGGCCCGATGCGCCGACACTTTATGACAGCCGGGTCATCACCCGCTTTCTTGATGCGCAGTATGGCGCTGGTTTCTACCCCGAGGCGCGGCTTTGGGATGTGCTGACGATTGAGGCAACCGCCGATGGCATCATGGATGCCGCCGTCGGCCTGACCTATGAAAGACGCTTTCGCCCCGCAGAGATCCAGTTCGCGCAGTGGATGGACGGGCAATGGACCAAGATCGCCCGCGCGCTCGATGTGCTGGAGGGGCAGTGGCTCAGCCATTTGAACGGCCCGCTCGATATGGGCCAGATCGCGGTCGGCAGCGCCTTGGGCTACCTGGATTTCCGCCATGATGATCGCGGCTGGCGCAATGGGCGCGACGCGCTTGCCGCATGGTATGCCGCCTTCGCCACGCGCCCCGCGATGCAGGCGACCCAGCCGGGATGAGAATAGCGACAGCCGACGACGAGAACGCCCGCGCGGCATGCTTCGCGGTCCGGCGTGCCGTCTTTATCGTCGAGCAAAACATCCCCGAGGCCGAGGAATGGGATGCCCATGACGCGACTTGCACCCATTTTCTGGCCGAGGACGACAGCGGCCCCTTGGGCTGTGCGCGGCTGATCGCGCAGGGTGACACGGCCAAGATCGGGCGCGTCGCGGTCATGCCACAGGCACGCGGCACGGGGTTGGGGCGCGCGATCATGGAACATGTAATGACAACGGCACGCGCGGCGGGTTTCACTCATGCGCTGCTTGAGGCGCAGCTTTACGTCATCCCCTTTTACGAAGGCTTGGGCTTCGTCGCCGAAGGGCCGGAATATGATGATGGATCGGGTATTTTGCACAGGGTGATGCGCCGCCAACTTTAGCATGCAGCACCCGGCCTGCGGGCAGTGGGGCAGCGCACCTACCGCATGGGTTGCGCCCTTTGCCCCTTTGGGCGGAAAATGCTGGCAAAGCTGCGACATTTCGGCGTAGATGCGCGCGTTTGTCCGCTGGACGCCTATAACCTTAACTCATAGACAGCGTGCCAGCCGGGCGCGGGGAAGATTCCCCTCGTCCTTTCGGGGTTTGAAGGTCCGGCAACCCACGGACCGAAAGCAAGGGGAGACGCGAAACCGTGTCACACGCCGAAGACCAAAGCGGTGATCGCCGCGATTTTCTATACTACGCAACGGCCGGCGTTGGTGCCGTCACCGTGGGTGCCGCTGTTTGGCCGCTGGTCAACCAGATGAACCCGTCGGCGGATGTGCAAGCCGCAAGCCAGATGCGCGTTGATGTCTCTGGCGTGTCCGAAGGCACGCAGCTGACAGTGCTTTTCTTGGGCAAGCCGGTGTTCATTCGCCGCCGCACCGCCGAAGAGATCGAAGCGGCACGCGCCGTCGATCTGGCCGAACTCGTCGACCGCGATGCGCGCAACCCAAATATCGGCCCGATCGAGGCCGCCGATGAAAATCGGTCCATGCCGGCCTATTCGGGCGAGAACACCGGCGAGTGGCTGGTTCAGATCGGCGTTTGCACCCATTTGGGCTGCGTTCCGATCGGCGATGGTGCCGGTGATTTCGGTGGGTGGTTCTGCCCCTGCCATGGCTCGCATTACGACAGCTCGGGCCGCATCCGTCGCGGACCCGCACCCGAAAACCTTCCCATCCCTGTTGCATCGTTCGTGGATGATTCCACGATCCTGCTCGGCTGAACGAGGGAGACATAGACATGTCTGGAATTCCCCACGACCATTACGAGCCGAAGAGCAACGCTGAAAAGTGGTTGCATCGCCGGCTTCCCATCGTGTCGCTGATGTATGACACGCTGATGATCCCGACCCCCAAGAACCTCAACTGGATGTGGATCTGGGGCATCGTGCTGACGGTCTGCCTCGTGATGCAGATCATCACCGGCATCATCCTCGTCATGCACTACACACCGCATGTCGACATGGCTTTCGCCAGCGTCGAGCATATCATGCGCAACGTAAATGGTGGCTGGGCCATCCGCTACATCCACCAAAACGGCGCATCTCTGTTCTTTATCGCCGTGTATCTGCACATCTTCCGCGGTCTTTACTACGGTTCGTACAAAGCCCCGCGCGAGGTGACCTGGATCATCGGCATGCTTATCTACCTGATGATGATGGGCACGGCCTTCATGGGCTATGTTCTGCCTTGGGGTCAGATGTCGTTCTGGGGCGCCACTGTGATCACCGGCCTGTTCGGCGCGATCCCCTTCGTGGGCGATGCGATCCAGACATGGCTTTTGGGTGGGCCTGCGGTCGATAACGCAACGCTCAACCGCTTCTTGTCGCTGCACTACCTGCTGCCCTTCGTGATCTTGGGCCTTGTGGTCTTGCATATCTGGGCTTTCCACACGACCGGCAACAACAACCCCACGGGTGTTGAAGTGCGCCGCACGTCGAAGAAAGACGCCGATGCCGACACATTGCCCTTCTGGCCCTATTTCGTGATCAAGGATCTGTTCGCGCTCGCCGTGATCATGGCCGCCTTCTTCGCGATCGTGGGTTTCATGCCGAACTTCCTCGGCCACCCCGATAACTATATCGAGGCCAACCCGCTGGTGACGCCCGCATTCATCGTGCCGGAGTGGTATTTCTTGCCCTTCTACGCGATCTTGCGCGCCTTCGACACCGAGGTGTGGCTGGTCATCGCGGTCGACTTCCTGACCGCGGGGATCGTCGATGCCAAGTTCTTCGGCGTGTTGGCCATGTTCGGCGCGATCATCGTGATGGCGCTGGCACCTTGGCTTGATACCTCGTCGGTACGCTCGGGCCGCTATCGCCCGATGTTCAAGTGGTGGTTCTGGATCTTCATCGTGAACTTCTTCGTTCTGATGTGGGCAGGCGCCATGCCGGCCGAAGGGATCTACCCCTATATCGCACTGATCGGGTCGGCCTATTGGTTCGCCTATTTCCTCTTGATCTTGCCGCTGTTGGGCGTGATCGAAAAGCCGCAGGCTCAGCCTGCGACCATCGAGGAAGACTTCAACGCGCATTACGGCAAATCCGAAGGTCAAGGCGGCGCTGCTGCTTCGACCCCGGCCGAGTGAGAGAGAGGACACTGAGTATGCTCAGGAAACTTATCATCGGCTCTGCAACGGCAGCGACGCTGGCCCTGTCATCGGGGGCAGCACTTGCCGCCGGCGGCGCGGGCTACGTCGAAAACTACGCCTTTGCGCATGAGGGCCCCTTTGGCCGCTTTGACCAGACCCAATTGCAGCGCGGTCTGCAGGTCTACACGCAAGTCTGCGCCGCCTGTCACGGGCTGCGCTATGTGCCGCTGCGCACGCTCTCGGATGAGGGCGGACCGGGGCTGAGCGAAGAGGAAGTGCGCGCTTACATCGAGCAGAACTACATCGAAGTCTACGATGCGGATCTGCAGGATTGGCGCGCAGCAACGCCCAACGACCATTTTCCGCAATCGTCGATGGAAAATGCCCCTGACCTCAGCCTGATGACCAAGGCGCGTGCTGGCTTCAGCGGCCCCTATGGTTTGGCGCTGAACCCGCTGTTCAAGGGCATGGGTGGATCGGAATATGTCGCTTCGCTTCTGACCCATTACACCGGGTCGGAGAAGGAAGAGTTCGGCGCGATCCTTTACGGCAACGAAACCTATGGCGGCGGCTACCTCGCGATGGCCCCACCGCTGTGGGATGGTGCCGTGGAATACGGCGATGGCACCGAGGCGACTGTTGAACAGATGGCACTTGATGTGGCGTCTTTCCTGACATGGACAGCAGAGCCCAAGCTGATGGCACGCAAGCAGATGGGCTTTACCGCCGTGTTGATGCTGAGCTTGTTGGCCGTGCTGCTCTATCTGAGCAACAAGCGGCTTTGGGCACCTGTCAAGGCACGCGCCAAGGGCTACCCGGCCGAGTGATCTTGGCCTTCCGCTAAGACAAAAACGCGCCCCAAGGGGCGCGTTTTTCGTTTGCGCCGGTGATGATGCGCCGTCACAGCCATGGCTGCAAAACCGGATCGGGCGCATCTCGCAAGCCCGCCATCGGCGCATCCAACACCAATTTGCCATCTGCCAAGAGCCATAGCCGGTCACACAACCGCTCGGCATCGCGCAGGTCGTGGCAGGCCATGATCAGCGTCAGCCCGCGCCGCTCAGACAGGGATTTGAGCAGCGCCAGCATCTCGGCCCGCAGACCGGGATCGAGGGCAGCGAAAGGTTCATCCAAAAGCGCCAAGGGCCGGTCGCGCAGCAGCAACCGCGCCAGCCCCACCCGCGCCTGTTGCCCACCCGAAAGCGTGGCGGGCCGCCTGTCGCCCATCTCGCCCAAGCCTACATCGTTCAGGCTTTGGGCCACGCGGTCGCGCTGATCGGGCGATAGCCGCAGATCGGGGCGGAGCCCGAGGGCTACATTGTCGAAGACGCTCAGATGCGGAAACAGATTGCCGTCTTGAAACAAGATCGACATCGGCCGCGCGGCGACGACCGCCTCGGTGATATCGGCACCGTCCCACAAGATGCGTCCAAGGTCGGGCTGCAAAAAGCCCGCGATCAACGACAAAAGCGTGCTCTTGCCACTTCCCGATGGACCAAGAACCGCGACCCGCGCGGCCCGATCGACCACTGCCGAGAGCGATAGCGTAAAGCCGTCTTGTGTCAGCGCCAGATTATCGAGTTGCAGCATCCAGCCGTCCCCCACGGTCAAACAACCAAAACAGCCCAAGCGTCAGCGCCATGAGCAGCAGCGCCGCCCCTTGCGCGTCATCGGTGCGATAGGCCCCCATCAGGCGATACATCTCCAAAGGCAGCGTGCCTTGCCCCGGCATGGAGAAGAGCGCGATCACCCCAAGATCGCCCATCGAGAAAGCCGCAGCCAGCCCAGCGCCAAACCCCAAAGGGCGCGCAAGCCGCGGCAAGATCGCGTGGCGCAACCGCGCCAGACCGCCCATGCCCAGCGCATCGGCCAAGCGGCCTTGCGTCGCCTCGGCCGTGATCGCGGCGGGCACCAGCGCGCGCAGGATAAAGGGCAGCGCGACCAGCGCATTGACCAGCCCGGTGACTGGCAAGGCAAGCGCAACCGGGTTGGCGATGGACCGGATCACGATGAACAGCCCCGTGCCGATCACCAAAGGCGAGACCGCGATGGTGAGAAAGGCCAGCATCTCGACCAGCCCGGGCCGGGCAAGCCGCGCGGTCAAAAGCGCGATGGGCAAGGCCAGAGCCACCGCAAGCATGGTGGAGGCCAATGCCAAGAAGATCGAGCGCAGGGCCGCCGCCCAAACCTGTGGCGGCAAACTGGGCAGCGCGGGCAAACCTTTGAGCGCCACGGCCAGCATCGGCAAAAGCAAGAACAGTGCCGCGGCCATGATCGCGGCCGCATCAAACAGACGCGCCCAAGCGCGATCACCGGGCCAAGGCAATGCTGGGCGGTCAAGGCCCGCGCCCACCTCTTGTCGGCGGATCGCGCCAAAGGCCAGCACACCCGCTGTCACGCAGATCGCCACTTGGATCAGCCCTAAAAGCGCCGCGCGCCCAAGGTCGAAATCGAAGCGAAACGCCTGATAGATCGCAAGCTCGACCGTGGTGGCGCGCGGGCCACCGCCAAGGATCAAGGCCACCGCGAAACTCGTGGTGCAAATCAGAAAGATCAAAAGGCCCGCCCCCGGCAGCACCGCGCGCAAAAGCGGCCCCTCGAAATGGCGGCGCATCTCGCGGGCGGAAAAGCCAAGTGCCGTGGCAAGCCGCATCCGTTCGGCCGGGTTCGCCTGCCAGCCTTGCAAGATCAGCCGCACCGCCAAGGGCAGGTTCAAAAACACATGCGCCAGCACAACGCCCTGTAGCCCGTAGATGTCGATCCGGCCAAGACCGACCCCCGCCAGCGCGTCGTTCAACCATCCGGCGCGGCCAAACACCGCCAATAGGCCCAGCACCGCGACGATGACCGGCAAAAGGAACGGCGCACCCATCAAGGTGACAAGCGCGCCACGCCCCCGAAACGACCGCCGCGCAAGCGCGCGCGCCACGGGGATGGCAAGCGCCAAGCTGAACAGCGCCGAAAGGGCCGCCTGCAACAAGGTGAATCGGATCGCTGCCCAATCACCGGGGCCAAGTGATGGTGGCCAATCGGCGCGCGCCATCACCGCGCCAAGCGGCACCAGCACGCACAGCACGACGAGCGCGACCATGGCCGCGCCCGTCCAATGGATCACGCTCAGCGGGCGAGCGCGGCTTGCCATGTGGCCAAGGCCGCATCACGGATCGCGGGGGCCTCATCTTGTGCCACCAGCAGGGCCTTGGCAGGCGCGATCAAACTCTCGAACCCATCGGGCAGTGCGGCAGGGTCAAGGGCGGCAGGATACATCCAGTTGGTCATGGGGATCACCTCTTGAAAGGCGGGAGACAGCATGAATTCCAAGAACGCCTTGGCAAGCTCCGGCTGGTCGCTGCCCGCAAGCTGACCCGCCACCTCGATCTGCATGTAATGCCCTTCGTCAAAGGCGGCAGCGGTGTAGCCTGCATCCTCCTCGGCGATCAAGTGATAGGCGGGCGATGTGGTATAGCTTAGCACCATATCGGCTTCACCCTCGAGGAACAGGCCATAGGCCTCGGACCAGCCGGGGGTGACGGTGACGATATTATCGGCCAACCCCTCCCAGATCGCGGCGGCATTGTCGCCATGCGCGGCCTGCACCCACATCAAAAGGCCCAGACCAGGAGTCGATGATCGCGGATCTTGGATCACGATGGAGATATCCGAGGCAGCAAGTGCTTCAAAGGATGTCGGCACATTGGCCAAATCGGTGCGATGGACAAAGGCGAAATAGCCCCAATCGAAGGGCAGGAATTCCGCGTCGTCCCACGCGACGGGCAGGGTCAACCCCTCGGGCGTGATGCCATGGGCTGCAAATAGCCCTGTCGCACGCGCCGATGCCGTCAGGTTTGTATCAAGGCCCAGCACGATATCAGCCTCGGTGGCGTCCCCCTCCAGCCGCAAACGCGCCAGAAGGGCTGCGCCATCGCCTGCGCCTACGAATTGCAGGTCACAGGCGCATTGCGCCTCGAACGCCGCCTCGATCGCGGGGCCGGGGCCCCAATCCGAGACAAAGCTGTCATAGGTGTAGACCGTCAGCACCGGGGATTGCGCGAACGCGGCCCCCGCAACAACAGACAGTCCCGCAGCCATGATGGTGTGTTTCATTTCTCACTCCTCCATTGCGACGGGCGAAGTGAGGGGCGGGCATATCGTCATGGCCCGCAAACCTTCCCTCCGCCGGTCCTAACCGGTTCAGGTTCAACGGGTCGCGCATCGCTTTGCGCATCTCAGGCCAAACAGGCCACCCCGAGGTAGGCCAACATCTAGTCTTGCCATGCGACAGGTGCAAGCGACTTGGCATTTTCTTCGCTTGCCGTTACGCCCCTTGGCAAGGATGCAAGGGATGATCGCGCGATGAGCCTCAACAGTTTCGGCCACCTGTTCCGTGTCACGACTTGGGGTGAAAGCCACGGGCCAGCACTTGGCGCGACGGTCGATGGCTGCCCGCCCGGCGTGACCATCGAAGCGACGGCAATCCAGCATTGGCTGGACCGGCGCAAACCGGGGCAGAACAAATATACCACCCAGCGCCGCGAACCCGACGAGGTGGAGATCCTGTCAGGTGTCTTTGAGGGGCAATCGACCGGCACGCCCATTCAACTGATGATCCGCAATACCGATCAGCGATCCAAGGATTACAGCGAGATCGCCGAGAAGTTTCGCCCGGGTCATGCCGATATCACCTATTGGCAGAAATACGGCATCCGCGATCCGCGTGGCGGTGGGCGCTCCAGCGCACGCGAAACCGCGGCGCGCGTGGCCGCAGGTGGGGTCGCGCGCGCTGCCCTCGCGCAGATGGTGCCGGGGCTGAGTATCACGGGCTATATGGTGCAGATGGGCCCGCATGGCATCGACCGCGCGCGCTTTGATTGGGACCAGATCGAAGAAAACCCGTTCTGGACACCCGATGCGCAGGCTGCCGCCGATTGGGCCGACTATCTCGATGGCTTGCGCAAATCCGGCGATAGCGTGGGCGCCGTGATCGAAGTGGTTGCACGCGGTGTTCCCGCCGGGCTTGGCGCACCGATCTATGGCAAGCTCGACAGCGATCTGGCATCCGCGATGATGTCGATCAACGCGGTCAAAGGCGTAGAGATCGGCGATGGCATGGCGGCGGCAGCCCTGACGGGCAGCCAGAATGCCGATGAGATCAGCATGGGTGCAGATGGGCCAATCTATCGCTCGAACCATGCGGGCGGCGTTCTGGGCGGGATTTCCACAAGCCAAGATGTGGTCGTGCGTTTCGCGGTCAAACCGACCTCATCCATCCTGACGCCGCGCCAGACCATCACCAAATCAGGCGAACCGGCCGAGATCGTGACCAAGGGCCGCCATGATCCTTGTGTGGGTATCCGCGCGGTCCCCGTGGGCGAAGCGATGATGGCCTGCGTGATCCTTGACCACATCCTGCTGCATCGCGGGCAGATCGGCGAGAATCGTGGCAAGATCGGCTGAGATCGTGCCAGAAATCAGACCTTGAACACGGCGCGCAGCAGATAATCCCGGGCCAAACGGCGGATTGTCTGCAAGTTGAAAACACTGCTTTGAAAGCACCCGATCCCTGCCCCTTTTTCGCCACATTTGGCCATGATTACGTCGGAACTGGGGAAGAAGTTGGATGTTTGCTCATGGGGGTCTCTCAGCGCCCATATAAATCACCGCGCGTGGTCAATCTTGACTGGATGCTGGTTTCGGTCGGGTTGATGGCCTTGGCGCTTTTGGCGGCAAGCCTGATCCGCACCGTGCCATCCTATGCGGTGGCGGAGTTCGGAACGAAGATCGGCGGCCTTAGGGCATTGACCGAAACCGAACGCTTGGTCTTGTTCGAGGATCTCAGCACAAGCCCCGATCCGGATTGGGCGAGCGGTCAACGCGATGACACGCAGGTCGGGCTTGGTGCGATATGGTTGGCCTCGCCCGCGGATGCACCCATGACGCGCCGCATCGCACTTCCGCCGCAAACACAGCGCAGCATCGTAACGATGGAGTTGATTGCGATCGATACATGGGCGCTGGAGCGGCTCGAGCTTTCCGTGGATGGCACCCCGGTTCTGCGCCAAAGCTTTTCGGCACAGCCCGCCCTGATCGCAGCACAGCGCACCGAGATTTTGGCCCAGGACGGTATCGTGCTGCAAAGCCGTTTGGACAGCCCGCAGGAACTGGGCTTTGCCACCGGGCCGGGGCTTGAGGAAACGCGACTATCGGTCGAGATGGCGATCACGACAAACGCGCCAGAGCTGCGATTGTCGATCGTGCCATTGCCCGCGCCCGATGCATCGGTCGATGCACGACCGCCCATGTGGGCGATCGACAATCTTATGGTCATTGCGGCCGACCGCTAGGGCAGGCCACGCAGTTCAGGCCAAAGCGCGATCCAGCAGAGCGCGGATCTCGGGCTCGGCGGTGACAGCGACAAGGCGGCCCAACTCTTGATCGCCGCGCAACAGCACAAGCGTCGAGCGGCGCGGGATACGCAGGCTTTGCGACAGCGCGCCATTGCCATGATTATCCCAATCGATCTTCACGAAGGTCATGGACGCATCATAGGCAGGATTGGCCGCACGCAAGGCCGTGATGACGCGTTCTTGCGCCCGGCAGGTCGAACACCATTCCGCCGAGAAATCTGCCAAGACCGTTTCACCCGCGGCAAGGCGTTCGGTCACAAGGCCGGGTGTATAATCGATCATCGCTTGGGCGGCGCGGCCCAAGGGCAATAGGCCGAGTGCTGCGGCCCCGATGATGAATTGGCGACGCGTGGGCATCATGGATACTCCTTCAAGACATTACAAAGCGACGGATAAATCCTGTAGCCAGACCGGCATCCGGTCGAGCAACCATGCCTCGGCCATGTGATGCCAGCGCATCAAGATGGCGAGGCCGACGAAGAGAAAGACGCCGCCCAAGATCGGGCGCGAGGCACTGGCAAAGCGCTGCAGCGCGCCCATATGCCGGCGCAGCGCATTGCGCGCGCCATAGCCCAAGGCGACGATCACAGTGCCGATACCAAGCGCGAAACCCACCATGATGGAAAAGGCACGAAACAGGTCTTGGCCTTGGGATGCCAGTGAAATGGCACCCCCTAGGGTTGGGCCGACACAAGGGCTCCAGACTGCGCCCAGCATCAAGCCGCCAAGGAATTGTCCCTGCCAACCATCCAGGGTGCTGCGCCGCAACCCGGCATCGGCCCGCCCCGCAAAACCCGCCGTTGCCAAGGCAAAACCCGAGGAGGCTTGGGGGACCAGCAAGATCAGGCCGAAAACCATCATCACCACGGCCCCAGCTTGGGCAAGGCGGTCTTCGGTCAGGCCCACCAGATGGCCCGCGGCGATCACCGCGAAACCCAATGTCACGAAGGCAAGCCCCATCCCCGCAGCCAAGGCCAAAGGGCCCCAGCGACTAGCCTGCAACGCACCCGCCAAAACGATGGGCAGGATCGGCAGGACACAGGGGTTAATGAGGGTCAAAAGCCCCGCACCATATGCCAAGATAATTTCCATGGCCCTGTCATGCGGTCAGATGCACGACTTGTCATCCGACAAATCCGTGAGCATGCCGTGACCCCTAGGCCGGGCGCACCCGAACCAATTGCACGGCCAAAATGCCCGCCGCCACGATGGCCACGCCCAACGCATCGACCCAGCTTAGCCCCTCGGCCAAAAGAAGGGCCGCGATTGCCACACCGAAGACTGGATTGAGGAAGTGAAAGGTCGCGGCCCGCGTGGCTCCGATGCGGCGCACCAGCCAAAACCAGATCAGTGTCGCCACAAGCCCCGGCATCAAGGTGGTATAGCCAAAGGCAAGGATCAACCGCGTCGACCAATCGACCGACCAGCTTTCCGTGAGCACCGCGAATGGCGCAAGTGCGGCCGCACCTACCAACATCTGCAAGCCGACCACCATCAACAAATTGCCATTGCCACCGGTTGCGCCCCGCATCGCCAAGGTGGCGACCGTCAGCGCAACCGCCGCGATCAGGCATAGCACGATACCCGTTGGATCGGCCCCACCGCCCAAACGCTGCGCCATGATCAAGCCCACGCCGCAAAACCCCGCCGTCAGCCCCACCACACCCAAAAGCGGAAGCTTTTCGCGGAAAATTCCCCAATTCGCGGCTGCCACCAACAAGGGCATGGTCGAGGCGATGATCGCGGCAAGCGAGGCCTCGATCCATTGCATCGCGACGAAGTTGAGCCCGAGGTAGAGCGCGTTCTGGCAGATGCCGAAAATGATCACCGCGCGCCATTGGCCGGGACCAAGGCGCAGGCTTTGACCCATGGCCCCCGCGATAGCGATGCCGATCAACCCCGAGATCAAGAAGCGGATGGATAGGGCCGTGATCGGCGGCATGGCCTCGACGATCATCCGTGCCGAGGTAAAGGCGGACGACCAGATCAGGGCAAAGACGAGCCCGGCCAAGAATGCGCGGAAATCCATGAAGTCAGCTGGCCTCGGCCCAGAAAAGAGAAAGGGCCACAGCCCATCTTGGGCGCGACCCTTTCACGAAAGCTGCATCAGGGCAATCAGCCGTTGACGCTGTCCTTGAGTGCCTTGGCGACGGTGACTTTCACCTGCTTGTCGGCATCTTTCTTTATCGTCTCGCCGGTGGCGGGATTGCGCACCATGCGTACGGGACGCTCACGGCAATAGATCTTGCCGATGCCGGGGATGGTGACAGCGCCGCCGGCGGCGACTTCCTTGGTCACGATTGCGGAAACCGCATCGATCGCTGCTGCTGCGGTTTTCTTGTCCGAGCCCATCTCTTCCGCGAGTGCGGCGACGAGCTGGGTTTTGGTCATGGGTTTCTGTGCCATTGGTTTTGTTCTCCTGAATACTGCCCGAGCCCTAGGGCCCGTTGGCGCAAAGGTAACCGAATATTGTGGCAGCACACAACGCTTTGCGTACAGAAAAAGCCCAAAAACATGGCTTCGATGTCGTTTTTTGCCACTAAAGAAAAGCGGTTTCCTCAAAAGAGCGCAATTTCCGGCTGTGCAGGCGCTCCAGCGGCATGTCGCGCAGTGTTTCCATGGCGCGAATACCGATCAGCAAATGCCGCGAAACTTGGGATTTGTAGAATTCCGATGCCATGCCGGGCAGTTTCAACTCGCCATGAAGCGGCTTGTCGGACACGCACAGAAGCGTGCCATATGGCACCCGGAAGCGAAAACCATTGGCCGCAATCGTCGCGCTTTCCATATCAAGCGCAATGGCACGCGACTGGCTGAGGCGCTGGACGGGGCCAGTATGGTCGCGCAATTCCCAGTTGCGGTTATCAAGGCTGGCCACTGTGCCGGTGCGCATGATGCGCTTGAGTTCATAGCCCGCCAGCTCGGTCACATGGGCGACCGCATTTTCCAACGCCACTTGAATCTCGGCCAAGGCCGGCACCGGCACCCAGACGGGCAAATCATCGTCCAGCACCTTATCCTCGCGCAGATAGGCATGGGCCAAGACGAAGTCGCCCAACCGCTGCGAATTGCGCAAGCCCGCGCAATGGCCGACCATGATCCAAGCATGCGGGCGCAGCACGGCGATATGGTCGGTGGCGGTTTTGGCATTCGAGGGCCCCACCCCGATATTGACCAAGGTGATCCCGTTCCCATCCGCGCGCTTAAGGTGATAGGTCGGCATCTGCGGCATCTTGGGGGGATGCGCGATGGGGGCGGCAGGGTCGGTAATCTCGATATTCCCG
>Ga0209652_1000135_pt1 | contig 59995 bp, 63 predicted proteins | sample SaaInl74LU_5_DNA_FD_184641 | JGI IMG/M metagenome (GOLD analysis project Ga0209652, IMG submission 184641) | Marine microbial communities from expanding oxygen minimum zones in the Saanich Inlet - ESP_74LU_5_DNA (SPAdes) (version 2) | ecosystem: Environmental > Aquatic > Marine > Intertidal zone...
GCCTGTATTGCACGCTTGGCGGCGGTGACGATATCGCTGATTTGCTGTTCGATGCCCGCCTCGTCCAGTTCGGTCGGGACAAAAGGGGAAATCGGGGATTTCACGGCAGAGGGGGCAACACACCCCTTGCCATAGGCATAGCGACCGGCGTGCAGGATCTGCATCACGATGCGACCTCCAGCCTCGTGTACCTTGTCCGTCACGCTGCGGTGGTTTGCGATGTCGGCGTCGGTGAACAAACCCGCCGCCCCCGGGAACACCCCGCCTTCGCGGTTGGGCGCCATGCCGCCCGTCACCATAAGGGCAACGCCGCCCCTTGCGCGTTCGGCATAAAACTCTGCCACGCGTGCCCAGTCGCCAGTCTCTTCCAGACCCGTGTGCATCGAACCCATGAGGACGCGGTTCGGCAGGGTGACAAAGCCAAGGTCAAGGGGGGACAGTAGGGTCGGAAAATCGGTCATCAGGGTCTCCGTTTGTCGGCATCATGACGGTGATAAAGGGCGGGGTCACGCACTACGCCGCGTCATCAAGGCTCCAAGACTCTTCGCGAAGAGTCTTGGAACTGGACGCCGATTCAAAAAATCTTGGCAAAGATTTTTGGGGTGCCGGATTAGCCCATCGTCTCGATGCAGTGCCGGCGAAACGCTTTCTTGAGCATGTCCAGTTCAGCCCGCAGGAGGTCAATCTCGGCACGGATGTCTTCGGCCAAAGCCTCTCCGGCGAGGATGGTAAAACTGTCCAGAGTGTCGCCGGTTTTTTCGTCCACAACGACGAAGGTCTGAACGCCATCCGATATCGCGTTGATCGGTATGGGAACCCGCAGGTGCCAGCCCAGGCCATCTTGTGCGGACCCGATCGTCACCCCCTCTACCTCAAAGCCCATATGCAGCACCTTGACCAAGGGCGGTTCCGCCCCGACGCGCCCATCGGACAGGAGACCCTCCCAGGTGCCTTCTAGGATCTGTGTCTTCGTAAGCCGCAAATTCGACATCTCAACCTCCCGACCCCTACAGGATCATAGTTCTGCCCTTGGATATCGGGCAAAGGTCACATCCCGCATCGTGAGCTGGTTCATTTCGGGTCCCTCGAAAATCAGGTCGACCCACATCCGCTCAACGCGTTTTTCGTTCAGTTTCGTGTAGGCAAGGTCAAACTCTACAAAGACGTTGTCATCCTCAAGAGGCAGTTCCCGGACGATGTGCTCCGTATTGGGCCCATGCCGGATGTTCAGACGTGCAAAAATTTCGAGCGGCTTTTCAAGTTCGACAATTGTATCAAGGCGGATCAGGTGGCGTCTTTTCAGCCCTTTGCAGGCCTCAGGTGGCAATTCGACCACCACCGACAGAAAGCTGCCGTCAAAGCGGAATACGTCCATGCGCAGACCGTAGGGGGCCAGATCGACCTCGCGCTGATTTCGCAACTGCCGAAGCGTCAGCTCACTAAGGCGGCAATCATGGAACAGAGTGACCTCGTCGCCGAACGCTGTCTTGCTTTGGACACTGGAGGCCCCTTTGATATCCAAGGGCCCCCGCCAGAGATTGGGACGCCAAGACCAGTCAGTCCCGCCGGGTTTTGGGAATGCTGATGATCCGATGCGGGGCAAGGCAAGGCGCGTATCGGCAACCTGAAGGAATTCATTTAGATTGTGGCGCAGTCTACGCGCGCGGTCCCGGACAAGCCGCAGGTCAGACAGGTCGGCACTTTTGGCGGTTTTGACCGCACGCGACCAAAGCGAGAGGCTGCTTCGGTAGGCCAGCCGATCCAAAAAACTCCATCTTTCCTGTGACATGCCTGCTCATTTCTTGGAGTGCGCTTGGGCTGTGTGGTCCGAACGCTGCTTCGTTGTCATTCCCACTGTGTGCCAAACTGTTTCCAAAAAGGAAACTGACGTCAGCCGCCCGAGCTGGATGGATTGACCGAGGTCAGGCTGTAGACAGCTTGTTCCAGAAGGGCCAGCCCGTCGTCCGGCTGCAATGGCGCGCGCGCGAACCCCCGGACCGTCACAGTCACGAGCCGGTCGTCGAGGTCAAGAAAGGCGCGCCATTCATCATTCGCGAGGCCCGGGAAAGGCGCGGCGGCACTGTCACTGAACCGCACTATGACGACCTGGTCCCGGGACATGAGGGACCGAACGGTGATATCCGTGGGCTGCCCCCGCGCGCTGAGCAAGGCAACGCCCGAAGCTGTGGCAAGTAGGCTGCGCAACGTGGCTTCGTTCCCAGCAACAGCCGCCGTGCCCGGCGCCCCTGTCTGGACTGTGATCCAGGCGTCCTTCGAAGGCATGACAGCGTCGGATGAGACAAGGGCGCAGCCTGCCATCGCCGCGAACCCATCGGAGGGGCGGCTGGTCGTTGGATCGATGCAGTATCCATCAGGGGCCTGCACGACGATCTCGCCATCAAACAGAGACAGGGCGCGCACTGCTTCGCCATTTGGAAGCAAAACGCAGCCGGATATACCCAGCACCGACAGCAAGGCGATAGGTTTCAGCATGCGGGCGGACCATCCATCATCATCACACGTTCACTACCAAAGGCTTCCCGGCGCGCCGGACGTACTCCCGACGATGTCAAAGGGGTAACCATTGGTCCGGCGTGCGGCAAGCCAGCTACGTCAGGATGGTTCTGAGGGGTTGCCATGATGCCTCAGGCATCAAACGGCGCGGGCCATTCATCTGTCATTCGGCAACAGAAAAAGTGTGGCATCACTTCATGTACAGGGCCGCGACCCAAATGCGCATCACGGCATCGTCGCGACCGCCCGGTCAAGTGACAGTCCGGCCCTCAGGGATGAGGGCCAGACCGAAGGTCATAGGATCAGAGATCCATGTAGATGTGCAACTCGGTCTCGGCCCCCGGGTGGGTGACGGCCCCTTTACGAGCGCCTCCGACCAGCTGGGCGTACTTCCAAAGCGCACCGGTGGCGTAGATCGTCTTGCGCGGACCGGTCCAGGCCGCTTTGCGGGCGGCAAGCTCTTCGTCGGTCAGATCGACAGACAGCTCGCCCGTCAGGGCGTTGATGGTGATCACATCGCCGTTCTGCAACATGCCGATCGGGCCGCCGTGCGCGGCCTCCGGCCCAACATGGCCGACGCAAAAGCCGCGGGTCGCACCCGAGAAGCGGCCGTCGGTGATCAGTGCGACCTTCTTGCCCATGCCCTGACCGGACAGGGCCGCCGTGGTTGCGAGCATCTCGCGCATGCCGGGGCCGCCTGCGGGGCCTTCGTTGCGGATGACGATGACTTCGCCTTCCTCGTAGCCCCGTGCCTTTACGGCGGCAAAGGCGTCTTCTTCGCATTCAAACACGCGGGCAGGGCCGGTAAAGACCTGCTCTTCCTCGGACATGCCTGCGACCTTCACAATGGCCCCTTCCGGGCACAGGTTGCCCTTCAGGCCAACAACACCGCCGGTCTTGGTGATGGGCGAATTGACGTGGTAGATGACCTTGCCGTCGGCATCGCCTTCGATCATGTCGAGTTCTTCGCCAATGGTGCGGCCGCTGGCGGTCATGCAATCCTCATGGATCAGACCTGCCTTGCGCAGTTCTTTCATCACGACGGGGACACCGCCGGATTCATAGAGGTCCTTGGCAACGTATTGTCCGCCGGGCTTGAGATCCACGAAATAGGGGGTGTCGCGGAAGATGTCGCAGACGTCGAACAGGTCAAAGTCGATCCCGGCCTCGTGGGCGATGGCGGGCAGGTGCAGACCGGCGTTGGTTGAACCGCCTGTACAGGCCACAATCCGAGCCGCGTTCTCAAGGCTCTTGCGGGTGACGATATCGCGGGCGCGGATGTTCTTCTCGATCAGGTTCATGACCGCAACGCCAGAGGCTTCGCCGTACTGGTCGCGGCTTTCATAGGGGGCCGGGGCACCAGAGGAATTCATCAGCGCAAGACCGATCGCCTCGGACACGCAGGCCATTGTGTTGGCGGTGAACTGGCCGCCGCAGGCGCCGGCAGAGGGGCATGCAATCCGCTCGAGGATCTCAAGCTCGGCGTCGGACATGCTGCCGGCCTGATGCTTGCCTACCGCTTCAAAGACGTCCTGTACGGTCACGTCCTTTCCGTTCAGCCGACCCGGCAGGATAGAGCCGCCGTAGATGAACACCGAAGGCGTGTTCAGGCGAACCATCGCCATCATCATGCCGGGCAGAGATTTGTCGCAGCCTGCAAGGCCTACGATAGCGTCGTAGCAGTGGCCACGCATCGTCAACTCGACCGTGTCGGCGATCGCCTCGCGAGAGGCGAGCGAAGAGCGCATCCCCTCGTGACCCATTGCGATGCCATCTGTCACGGTGATGGTGGTAAATTCGCGCGGGGTACCACCACCCTTTTTGACGCCGCCCTTCACGGACTGGGCCTGACGGTTCAGGGCGATGTTGCAGGGGGCCGCTTCGTTCCAGCAGGTAGCGACACCGACCCACGGCTGGTGGATCTCTTCCTCGGTGATCCCCATCGCATAGAAATAGGACCGGTGCGGTGCCCGAGAAGGCCCTTCGGTCACATGGCGGCTGGGCAGTTTCGATTTGTCAAAGCGTGCATTTTGCATGGGTCGTCCTCCCGCGGAACTCGTTCCGAGATGGCATAAATGCCTGAAGGCCTAGGGGCAAGGCAGGATTGCTCTGCTAGATTCGCACCTTTGGTGTCTGAGGCCGTGCCCTATGTGGCAGGGCAGTCGTTGGTAACGCCTTTCACGGTGCAACCACAGATCTACCGATTGGTCGGATGGTCGGCCAGATCGCGCCCTGTCCCGAGCCTCTTCAATTGCATTTCCCACCAACGAGCCTTATCTCGGACGTCGAACCGACCAAAGGCTGTGTCTGCGCATGAACTGGATCACCAACTACGTCCGCCCGACGATCAACTCGATCTTTTCGCGCCGCGAAGTGCCCGAGAATCTGTGGAGCAAATGCGACGAATGCGGAACCATGCTGTTCCACCGCGAGCTTACGGACAATCTGAACGTTTGCACCAACTGCAATCACCATATGGCGATCACCCCCCGTGCCCGATTCAAGGCCCTGTTTGACGCGGGGATCTTCACCGAGGTCAAGGTGCCCGAGCCATTGGCCGATCCCCTCTCGTTCCGGGATCAAAAGAAATACACCGACCGGATTAAAGATGCGCGCAAAGTCACTTCTGAAAAGGAAGCGATGCTTGTCGTGGAAGGCGAGATCTGTCGCACACCCATTGTGGCAGCGGGGCAGGACTTCAGCTTTATGGCAGGGTCCATGGGCATGTATGTCGGCAACGCGATCATCGCTGCGGCCGAGCGGGCGGTGACCCTCAAACGGCCGCTTGTCCTGTTTTCGGCCGCTGGTGGCGCCCGGATGCAGGAGGGCATTTTAAGCCTGATGCAGATGCCCCGGACCACCGTGGCGCTCCAGATGCTGAAAGAGGCCGGGCTGCCCTACATCGTTGTCCTGACCCACCCAACCACGGGCGGGGTTACAGCCTCTTACGCCATGCTGGGCGATGTCCAGATTGCCGAGCCGGGGGCTCTGATCTGCTTTGCCGGTCCGCGGGTGATCGAACAGACGATCCGGGAAAAACTGCCCGAGGGGTTCCAGCGTGCAGAGTATCTTCTGGACCACGGAATGTTGGACCGGGTGACCCCCAGGGGGAAACTGCGGGACGAACTGGTCACCATCATCCGGATGCTGACCCATCAGCCGCCTGCTGTGTCGGGCGACCTGCCCGCGCCGGCCTATGAAGAAGCTGCAGAAAGCGCCGTCGCGGGTCTTGAGGCCAACTCAGACGCGGCACCCCAGGACAGCAAGGCCCCGAAAAAGAAATGACCGCCAGTTCCGACGTCATCCTTGCCCGGATGATGACGCTCCACCCCAAGGTCATTGATCTCACGCTCGACCGTGTCTGGCGGCTGCTTGATTTGCTTGATCATCCGGAACGCCGCCTGCCGCCGGTCATTCATGTTGCCGGGACAAACGGCAAAGGATCGACACAGGCCATGATCAGGGCCGGACTCGAGGCGGGCGGCGATGTCGTCCATGCCTATACCTCGCCCCATCTGGCCCGGTTTCACGAACGCATCAGGCTTGCCGGTTCGCTCATCAGTGAAAAGGCGCTGACCGAGGTCCTCGACCGGTGCTACACGGCCAATGGCCCCGATGCGATCACCTACTTTGAGATCACGACCTGCGCCGCCTTGCTGGCCATGGCCGAAACGCCAGCCGACTGGACCCTGCTCGAAGTTGGCTTGGGCGGGCGACTGGATGCGACCAATGTCATTGATCATCCTGCCTTGACGATCATCACCCCTGTGGATCTGGATCATCAGGCTTTTCTTGGCGACACGGTCGCCGAGATTGCGGGCGAAAAGGCAGGGATCCTGAAACGCGGTGTGACCTGCGTGGTCGGGCCGCAGCACGACGAGGGGCTTGAGGTTATCGAGCGAAAGGCGGTCCGGCTGGGCGCACCCCTTTTGGTTTACGGCCAACACTGGCACGTCACGACCGAACGGGGACGTCTGATATATCAGGACGAGCGCGGCCTGCTGGACCTGCCCTTGCCTGCCCTGGCCGGACCGCATCAGATCTTGAACGCCGGAGCCGCAATCACTGCCCTGCGCCACCTTGGCCGGGACGAGACGGCCTGCCACGCGGCTGTGACCCAGCCCTATTGGCCCGCCCGGATGCAACGGCTGACCGAAGGGGCTCTGGCCGATTTTGCCCGCCCGGCCGAGCTTTGGCTGGATGGCGGTCACAATCCTGCAGCCGGCGTGATGCTGGCAGATACCTTGCGCCAGATGCCGCCGCGTCCGACCTATCTGATCTGTGGCATGCTCAACACCAAGGACATATCGGGCTACCTCGCCCCGCTGGCCGAGGTGGCCAAGGGGCTGATCGCGGTTTCGATCCCCGACGCCACGGCAACAATCCCTGCGGACGAAACCGCTGCCCATGCCGAACTGGTCGGGCTGCCTTCAAGGTCAGCCGAAGGTGTGGCCGAGGCCATTGCCATGATCCATACACAGGACGCCAATGCGCGGATCCTCATCTGCGGCTCGCTCTACCTGGCCGGGCACGTCCTGCGCGAAAACGGATGATCCGGGCGGCCCTGGTGATCGGGCTGCTTGCCCTGCCAGCTGATGCGGCAGAGCGCTACATCTGTTGGCACGGGGCGGGCGGCTCCACGATGACAGGGCAGTTCAGCTTTCCCGACGCCCTTCTCAACCGCACGCTGATTGACCACGAAGACCTGACAGCATTCCGGATCGTCGGGTATCTGGATGGAAACGTGATCGGCAAATGGTCGATGGCAGACGCAACAGACGAAACAAGCTGGCTCTTGCGATACAGTCCCAGGACCGGGCTGTTCCCCCTGCAGGGCTTTGACGGGCTTTACCAAATGTGGAACGCCAACGGAGAGGTCAATGATTGCGGTACCCCGGGGTTTGGGTTCAACGCGGGCAACGGAGGGCAGGACGTCTGCATCGACGACCGTTTCATCCTGGCATCCTCGATCCCCCCGGAAACCCCGTTGCCATCGTTCTCAAGCCCGCAGTCACCCGACTGTGCCGGGATTGACCTGCTTGGAAAGCAGGCGGTGACCGTCAGTGGGGCGGAATGATCCGGGTGGCCGCAGTCCTGGCCGTACTGGCCGGTCCGGCGCAGGCGGCCCAGTTCAACTTTTGCTGGTCAGGGTCAAACGGCTATACAATGACGGGCACCATCGGATTTGCGGACGCCCTCATGACCCGGTCCATAGTCACGGAAGAGGACGCGTCCCTGTTTCGGATAGCCGGTTTCCGGGATGGCGTTGCCATCGGCAAATGGAGCCTGAACGACCTTGTCGAAGACACGACCTGGCATTTGCGGTTCGACCCACGGACCCTGACCTTTCCGACTGGGGGAAGTTTCCCCGGTGAGGCCTCCCAAGGCTGGAATGCCAACGGGGATGTGACGGACTATGGGCTTGGTGGCTTTGGCTTCAACTCGGGGAACTATGCCCAGGATGTCTGCCTCGATGGGGTCTGGATCAGAGATTCTTCGATTCCGCCTGAAACGCTGTTTGCGGTCACCGCAGGTCCTGTCACGCCCGATTGCAAAGGGGCGCCCTTGCTCGGCAAGGGGCGAGGTACGCCCTGAGGCACATCTGATGTGTATGGATGGACCTTTTGCACCGCGATCGGGCCTCCTACCTTGGTGTGGGTAAGCAACAGGAGCGCGTCATGACCCTTTCCCTTGGCCTTGGAACTTTTGGCGATATTTCCAACGGTCCGAACGGCCAGCCCCTGCGGCACGACGAGGTGCTGCGCAACGTGGTTGCGGAAGGCGTGCTTGCCGAACAGGTTGGCGTCGACCATTTCGGCATCGGAGAGCATCACCGAGAGGACTTTGCCGTATCCTCGCCCGAAACCGTACTTGCTGCCCTCGCTGCACGGACCAGCAAAATGACCATCGGATCGGCGGTAACAGTCCTGTCGTCTGACGACCCTGTCAGAGTGTTCCAGCGGTTCTCGACCCTCAATGCCATTGCCGGTGGGCGCGCAGAGGCGATCCTTGGCCGGGGGTCGTTTACCGAAAGCTTTCCTTTGTTTGGGCTGAACCTGCAGAAATACGAGATCCTGTTCGAGGAAAAGCTCGACCTGTTCGTCAAGCTGTTGCGAGAGGATCGGGTGACGTGGTCCGGGCAGACCCGCGCAGCCCTTAGCGACCAGGGGGTCTACCCGACCCTGCCGCCGCTGGGCCTGTCGGCATGGATCGGCGTGGGGGGCAGCCCGGAGTCCGTGGTTCGGGCCGTGCGACATGATCTGCCGATGATGCTGGCGATTATCGGCGGCGATCCGCGCCGGTTCAGACCGTTCGTCGACCTTTATCACCGGGCCTATGACCAGATTGGCGGCACCCCTAAGCCGCTTGGTGTCCATTCGATGGGCTTTGTGGCCGAAACCGACGAAGCGGCGTGCGAAACGCTCTATCCCCACTACAAGGCCATGATGGACAAGATTGGCGGTGAGAGGGGATGGCCGCCTTTGAGCAAGGAAAGGTTCATCGCAGAGGTCGAGGGCGGTGCCCTCAATGTTGGATCGCCGGAAACCGTGGCCCGCAAGATTGCGGGGACCATCAAGGCATTGGGACTGCAGCGGTTTGACATGAAGTATTCTCACGGCACACTGCCACATGAGGACATGTGCCGGACGATTGAGCTTTATGGAACACGGGTGATCCCGATGGTGCGGGACATGATCGCGGGTGCAGCTGCAGCCTAAGGCGCGATCTGACCTGCCCATGGTTCAGGCAGGATCGGTGTAAGGTGGGTCATGACCCACCTCACTTTCAGCAAAAAATGCGCAACGAATCACTTCTTCGTTTGACTTGCGAATCACTGTGCCACTAGACTCGGTATAACGTCTTCGGAGCCACCCATACGGTGGTAGATCACGCAGACCCCTGTGTGGGCTAGCTGGAGACATAGGTTCAGGCAGGCAAGTCAACGGGGGGCCGGTTCAACGGCCCCCTTTAACGTTCTGGCATCAGGACCTTGCTGGGGCTCTCAGCCGGTCGATCCGGGCGCGGGCCGAATTGGACCTTGGCGTCCAAAGCCCCCGGTCGATGGCCTCCGCAAGCCGTTCCGCGATTTCGGCCAGCGCCGGCGGATTGTTGGCCTGGATGAAATCGCGGGTTTCGTCGTCAGCCAGAAAAGCCTCTTCCACCAGGTCGAAGTGATGGTTCCGCACGGCACCTGTCGTGGCGGCGAAGGCGAAAAGGTAATCGACGGTCGCTGCGATCTCAAAGGCACCCTTGTAGCCGTGCCGTTTGACCCCATTGATCCACTTGGGGTTCACGACACGCGAACGGACGACGCGGGCGATCTCATCGTCGAGCGTTCTGATGACGGGCCGCTCGGGGCGGGAGTGGTCGTTGTGGTAGATTGGCCGGTCCCGTCCTTGAAGGCTGGCCACAGCTGCGGCGGCCCCGCCTTCAAACTGGTAGTAGTCGTCAGAGTCGAGCAGGTCGTGTTCGCGGTTGTCCTGATTTTGGACAATCGCCTCGACCTGGCCGAGCCGTTGTTCAAGTCCGGGGCGATCGGCCTGGCCTTCCTGCCCGGCGCCATAGGCGTAGCCTCCCCACTCCAGATAGGCCGCGCCCAGATCGGCACGGCTGGTCCATAGCCGTTCGTCGATCATGGCCTGAAGACCGGCACCGTAGGCGCCCGGTTTGGATCCAAAGACCCGCGCCTGCCCTTCGCCCAGACGGGTACGGGCAGCGGCGGGGTTCAGATCGTCCGGTTCATCCAGCGCCTGAACCGCGCGGGCTGCGCTGTCGACAAGAGCGATCAATTGGGGAAAGGCATCGCGGAAAAAGCCCGATATGCGCAGGGTCACATCGACCCGGGGACGGCCAAGGGCCGAGGCCGGGATCACTTCGAACCCGGTGACCCGCCGGTTGGCTCTGTCCCATTGTGGTTTGACCCCCATCAGCGCCAGCGCCTGGGCAATGTCGTCGCCGCCGGTGCGCATGTTGGCGGTGCCCCAGGCGGTCACCAGCATGGCGCGGGGCCAGTCGCCCTGATCCTGCAGGTGCTTTTCGATCAGCAGGTTGGCCGAGTGCCAGCCAAGCGCCCAGGCGGTTGGGGTCGGAACTGCCCGGCTGTCGACCGAGTAGAAGTTGCGCCCCGTAGGCAATGTATCAAGCCGCCCTCGTGTCGGTGCGCCAGAGGGACCCGGTGGAATCGCCTGACCGGACAACGCGTCGAGCAGCGCCTGTCCTTCGGCTGGTCCGCAGGCCGCAATGGTGGGCAGGATCACCGTTTCGATCTCGGTCAGAACAGACCGGCTGGCGGGTCCGGGCGCCGCCGCTCGCGGGCTGTCGCCCGCATCGCCCCGCCCCCCGTCCCGTTCTTCTTCGGGTGCGGCGTCATGCCGAGACAGGAGGCTTTGAGACAGCAGTTCAAGCCGTTCAACGGTGTCACCGGTCGTCCGCCAACTGTCGGCCGAGAGGCTGGCAAGGCAGGCTGGCCGAGGTCCGTCCCACTGCGTGCCGAGATCGGCCGACAAAGGGTCGACGCCCAAGGCGAGGTCTTGCGCCAGAGCCCGCAGGAGCGAGGCGTCGCCCCCTTGCCCGGTTCCCCTTGGCACACGGGCAAGAGCGATGGCCAGATCCCTGGCCGGGCGCCCAGTCGGGCTTTGACCAAAGACATGCAGCCCGTCCCGGATCTGCGCCTCTTTCAGGTCGCATAAATACGCATCGAGCCGCCCCAGATCGCCATCCGTATCCCCGGTAAAGCCCGCGTCCTGGGCCAGTCCGGTCACCTGGCTGAGCGACAGGATTTCCTTGCGCAGGTGGTCGAGCCGACGTGTATCCATCCCCATGGCATCATAATATTCGTCCACCAGAGCCTCGAGGTCCCGCATCGGGCCGTAGCTTTCGGCACGTGTCAGGGGTGGCGTCAGGTGGTCGACAATGACTGCCTGCGCCCGCCGCTTGGCCTGGGTGCCTTCGCCGGGATCGTTGACGATGAAGGGGTAGATATTCGGCATCGGCCCAAGCGCCATCTCGGGCCAGTCTTCAGGCCCAAGGGCCACCGCCTTGCCGGGTAACCATTCGAGGTTGCCGTGTTTGCCCAAGTGAACCACCGCGTCTGCATGGCTCCGAAGCCAGAGGTAGAAGGCGAGGTAGTTGTGGGGCGGGACAAGGTCGGGCGAATGGTAGCTGTCGGTCGGGTCGACATTGTAACCGCGCGCCGGTTGCAGTCCGACGGTCACTTTGCCGAAGCGGTGCAACGAGAGTTTGAAACCGCCCGCTTCTGACGTGCCGTCCGGATTGAGTATTTGGGACGAAGCGAAGGGGTCATCTTCTGGCTGTCCCCATCGGGTGGTGGTCTGTTCCTTTGCAGTCCAGGGCAGCCCGGCGAAATGGGCCTTGTAGGTGGCGAGTGGTAATTCCTCACCGCCTTGTCGGTCGGCCCGGTCGGTCAGCCAGTTCGTGGGCCCTGCCATCAGCCGTTCCATCAGCGCCTGGGGGCTATCGGGAAGCGGGCCGGTGTCATAGCCGGCTGCCTTAAGGAGTTGCAGGCTGTGCAGTGTGGCCGCCGGCGTGTCGAGCCCGACCCCATTGGCCAGTCTGCCGTCCTTGTTGGGGTAGTTGGCCAGGACCAGTGCTACCCGCCGCTCTGCAGGCGGGGTCTGTCTGAGGTTGGCCCAGCGTTTGGCCAATTCAGTGACAAAGCTGATCCGGTCTGTCTGCCCTTGGTAGGTGGCGATGGGGCATTGCGTTGCCTCGTCGAAAAAGGCCTCTCCCTTGAAGCTGAGCGCACGGGTGATGATCCGCCCGTCAACCTCGGGCAGGGCGATGTTCATGGCGATATCGCGGGCTGACAGGCCTGAGCTTGAGGCCTCCCATGCGGTCCTGGTGCTGCCGGACAGGATGATCTGAAAGACCGGCGCCCGGTTTGCATGGGGCCCTGTGAGCGGGTTCTGGACGTCGGGATCGTCCGGGTGGGGCGAGCCGACGGCGAAGGCCGTGGCGTTGAGGATGACCGATGGAGGCGCCTGCTGGAAGAGGGCTTTGAGTGTTGCCTGGCTCAGCGGATCCTTGAGCGAGGCTACGAAGATCGGCAAGGGGGCGAGCCCGGCCCTGAGCATGGTCTTGACCAGTTGATTGATCGGGCCAAGTCCCGCTCCCTGGACCAAAGCCCGGTAGAAAATGATCGGTACAACGGGGGCATCTGGTGCCCAGGCGCCCCGGATCAGATCGAGATCGGGTTGGGCGTGCCCTGGCCAATGCAGCCCGGCCCGCAGGAGCGGTCGTGCTGGAGCCGGCGTTTCCTCGCCATTGAGCATTGCGCGGGCATAGGCCAGCAGTTGGGTGGCATTGTCGGCCCCGCCCTCGACGAAGTAGGACCAGAGCGCGTCATAGTCCGCATCTCCGACGGTCGAAAAGGTCCGCAGACCTGCGTCGGGCTTGTCGTCGCCGGGCAAGGCGCAGAAAGGCACTCCTGCTTCCGCCAGTCGGGCGGCGTATTGTTCGAACCCATAGCGCCAGTAGCCCGCCCCCCCAAGAATGCGGGCGATGACCAGCCGGGACTGTGTGGCACAGCTGTCCAGATGCATGTCCACCGAGAGGGGATGCCCAAGGTGCATGAGGTTGGCGAGCCGCAGGCTGGGGGCGTCGTGCATCGCCGCCCTTGCCTCGGATAGGAGCGCCAGTTCGGTGTCGGCGGCGGAGAGGATCACCACGTCAGCCGGGGTCTGGCCCAGATCAACAGGTTCCTTGCCATCCGCGATGGCCCCGGGGGAGGCGGCAAGCAGGTGCATCATGCCAAGCCTTGTTTCCGGCTTTGTGCCCGGCCTTGTAACCGGGGCCCTGCCGAGGATATGGAAGCGATATCGCAGCCAGGGAAGGCAGGATCATCATGGACTATGGAAAATCGGGCAATCCCAAGCTGTCCAAGGGCGCGCCCCGCCACCAGGAGCACAACGCGCCGGGCAGCGAAAAGGCCCCTTTCGGCAAGCGCCCTTCCAAGGCGGACTTGCTGGCCCGGATGAAGGCTGCAGCTGAAGCCAAGGCCAAACCCGGTAAGGACTGACGCGCCGATCACAACCGCTTTTCCATGAAGACGGAGTGCGGTCCTGCCTCGTAGTTGCCGAAGGGGCCGCATTTTGTGAAACCATGCCGGGCATAAAGCCTGTGCGCGGGGTAGAGATCGTCGCCTGTCTCCAGCCGCAGTATTGGCAGTCCAAGCTCTCTACCAAGCGCATCAAGCGCTCTCATCAAGGCAGACCCGGTGCCCGCGCCGCGTCTGGCTGGATCGACGAACATGGATTTGATTTCCCCATATCCGTCGAAAGCCTTCAGCGCGACGCAGCCTGTCGTCCGTCCTTCGGCCTCGGCCAGAAGGAACGTGATGTCCGGCGCGCCGAGGGCGTCGATGGACAGGTAGTGATTATGCTCTGGCGGATAGAGCGACGACAGATAGTCGTGGCTGGCCTGCAAAAGGGTCGTTCCCTCCGGGCTGCGGGGATTGCCTTTGCGGACCGTCACGTTCATGCCGTCAGCGCAGCCTCGATCGCGGCCCGGTCGAGGCCTGCCTCGCCAATCACCACAAGTCGGGTTTCGCGGAGATCGCTGCCGAAAGGGCGGTCGTAATAGCTGTCGACCCGGGGACCTACGGCCTGAAGCGTCAGCCGCATTGGTTTGCCTGCGACGGCGGCAAAGCCCTTGAGTCGCAGGATATCATGTTTGGCGATGATCGCGGTCAGCCGTTCGGTAAAGGCCTTTGGGTCGGTGATCTCGGTGGTGGTGACGACAAAGCTTTCGAATTCGTCGTGCCCGTGGTCGTGATGATGGGCGTCGTGATGATGGTCGTCATCATGATCCTCGTCACCGTGGTCTTCATCGTCGTCGTGATGATGGTGGTGATGGATCTCGTGCCGGGCGTCCATGTCGGTTTCCGAGCCGATGCCCTGACCGAGGAGAACGTCGATGGGCAGGGCGCCCATGGAGGCGCGCAGGACCTGTACGCCACCGCGCGCCTCGGACTTGAGGCGGTCGTGAAGGGCGGTGGATTCCTCGTTTGACAGAAGATCCGTCTTGTTGACGACGATCATATCCGCACAGGCGATCTGGTCCTCAAACAACTCGGACAGGGGGGTGTCATGGTCCAGGCCGTCGTCGGCGGCGCGCTGGGCGTCCACGGCGGCGACATTATGGGCAAAACGGCCATCGGTGACGGCTTTGCCGTCCACGACGGTCACAACCCCATCAACCGTGACCCGGGTCGAGATGCCGGGCCAGTTGAAGGCGCGGACGAGCGGCTGCGGCAGGGCAAGGCCAGACGTTTCGATCACGATGTGATCGGGGCGGTTTTCGCGGGCCAGCAGCATTTCCATGGTGGGGATGAAGTCATCGGCCACGGTGCAGCAGATGCAACCATTGGACAGCTCCACAATGTCCTCGTCGGCGCAGGCTTCGATCCCGCAGCCGCGCAGGATCTCGCCGTCGACGCCAAGATCGCCGAATTCGTTGATGATCAGGGCGATGCGTTTGCCACCCGCGTTTTGCAGCATGTGGCGGATCAGCGTGGTCTTTCCGGCGCCGAGAAAGCCGGTAACAACGGTTGCGGGGATCTTGGCTTGCATCTTGGGCTCCGGTCCTATGGCGTGAAACGGGCGGCCCCGACAGGGACCGCCCGACAATCGATGACGGTGGGATCAGGCCCCGGTGATCAGGGACAGGACGGGTCCTTCAACCATTTCGAGGGCCAGGAAGACCCCGACACCAGCGACCATCGCGCCGGCAAGGCGGGCATTTACGGTAGAGGCCGTTGTGGCGCCCAGGACCTTTTCCGCGACCCAGCCAGCAGCAACGGCAATGGCGTATTGGATGAGGCCGAGGCCGATGAAGTATCCAACCAGAACCAAGCCACCCACGCCACCTTCCTGTGCCGCGATCGATCCACCGAAGGCGGAGCCGTGAAACAGGCCAAAGGCAGCAAAGATCGCCAAGGCGGGGGCAACGCCAAGCGCCTTGCCCGACAGGACGATCCCGCCCAGAACGATGAGCGAGGCGACGATGACGCCTTCGGTTACCGGCATCGCAATGCCTGCATACATGAGCGCGCAGCCCAGCAGCATTGCGCCGATGTAGGCGGCGGGCGCCATCAGCTTGCGGCCGGTAAAGACGGCTGCGACGCCCATGAGCGCTACGAAGAACAGGTGGTCAAAGCCCAGAACCGGGTGACCGACGCCAGACAGAAGGCCGTCCGAGAAGGTCGTCATCGGCAAACCGCCAAGTGGATGGTGGGCAAGCGCGGGGCTGGCGACCAGCATGCCCGCGGCGGCGAGAAGAAGTTTTTTCATATCTGTCCCCTTCGGATCAGTATCGTGAAGGGGGGCATCGTCAGAGGGGCCAGATCTTACGCTGGCTTACCCCCACGGAACACCCCGTCCGTTGTCAAAGGCCGGACCCCGCCTGTGTGACGGACCCCGTGCATGGCAGGTCTCCTGGCTTGCGGGTCATTGCGTGCCGTCTGCCTTCCCGGTGACCGGTCTCCCGGCTGCTCAGTGGCGTCTTGACGGCCGCTCTCCGCTCACAGTCGCGGGGGCGGCTGTGGATCTGGATCTCCCTCCCAAGGATCGACCCGCACCACATTCCCTTTTGATCCCCCAGTGCTTTGCACGTTGGCGGGGGAACCATGCACCTTGTTTGTGCGCTTTGACAGTGGGTGGCGTCAAGGTACGTTTACGACCTGACAGTGGTGGCCAGCGTCGATTCGTGCCTGATCGCAGTGCTTTTGGCCCGCCGGGGAGCCTCCGGCGGGGATATTTATGGCGAGATGAGGAGGGGCAGGTCGCTCTCCCCCGGCAAGTCCATGCTATATATTGTGGATAAGTAGCGAGGAGCCGCTGAAACTGGTAGGGCTGCGTTGACTCGGGCGCTGTGTGATAGGCAGGCTTGCAAAGGGGTGAGAATCGCGAGGGCAGCGCCATGCGCTTTACCAGACTGCGTCTGAACGGGTTCAAGAGTTTTGTGGATCCGACCGACCTGATCATTGCAGATGGTCTGACCGGCGTTGTCGGCCCGAATGGGTGTGGCAAGTCCAACCTATTGGAAGCGCTGCGCTGGGTTATGGGTGAGAACCGCCCTACTGCAATGCGGGGCGGTGGCATGGAAGACGTGATCTTTGCCGGTGCAGCCACCCGCCCGGCCCGTAACCATGCCGAAGTGTCGCTGATCCTGGACAACTCTGAGCGGCTGGCCCCGGCGGGCTTTAACGATGCCGATACCCTTGAGATCATCCGTCGTATCACCCGCGATGCCGGGTCAGCTTATAAGGTTGGCTCCAAGGACGTGCGCGCCCGTGATGTCCAGATGCTGTTTGCCGATGCCTCGACCGGGGCTCATTCTCCGGCCCTTGTCCGGCAGGGCCAGATATCCGAATTGATCAACGCCCGACCGACCGCCCGCCGCCGCATTCTGGAAGAGGCAGCCGGGATTTCGGGCCTCTATCAGCGTCGCCATGAGGCCGAGTTGAAGCTGCGGGGGGCCGAATCCAACCTGACCCGGGTGGACGACGTGTTGGAGCAACTGGCCCAGCAGCTTGCCCAGCTTGCCCGCCAGGCCCGCCAGGCGGGCCGCTACCGCGAGATCGGAGCGGCACTGCGCCAGGCTGAGGGGCTGCTTTTGTATCGTCGCTGGAAAGAGGCGGATGAGGCGGCCAGCCTTGCCGCGGCCGAGCAGCGCACAAGGACTGTGGCCGCGGCGCAGGCCGAAACGGCGGCCCGCGAGGCAGCGCGTCTGCGCGCCGGTGCCGAGGACCGCTTGCCCCCCTTGCGCGAGGAAGAGGCGATTGCAGGGGCTATCCTGCAGCGTCTGACCGTCAGCCGCGATACCCTGACCGAAGAAGAGACCCGTGCCCGGGAAACCATCCGCACCTTGTCCGATCGCATCGCCCAGATGGCCCGCGATATCGAACGTGAAGAAGCCCTGAACCGTGATGCGGGCGAGACGATGGAGCGTCTGGAGTGGGAAGCCCGTGAACTGGCGAAGGCCGGTGAAGGCCACGAGCCCCGCCTTGAGGCTGCCGCCCAGGCTGCCCGCGAGGCGGCAAGCGTGTTGCAGTCCCGCGAATCCGATCTGTCCCAGCAGACCGAGGATGTCGCCCGCCTTGCCGCCCGCCACCAGTCGGCTCAACGTCTTATCGAAGACAACCGCAAGACCCTTGCCAAGGCCGAGAGCGAGGCCGAGCGTGCCAAGGCCAGCCTGACCGGGGCCGAGGCGGCCCTTGCAAAGGCGCAGAGTGATTTTGCGACCGCCGGCGTGGCCGAACAGACGGCCGTGTCGACCGCTGCGAAAGTCGATGTCGCCCTGGCCGAGGCCGAAGCCGCCCGGGCCGAGACTCAGGGCCGCGAGGCCGAGGCCCGTGGCCAGCGGTCCGAGGCGGAAGGCGAGGCCAGCGCGTTGCGGGCAGAAGTCGCAGCTTTGGCGCGGCTGGTTGAGCGGGATACCAAAGAGGGTGGGCAGGTCCTTGACCTGCTTCAGGTCAAGTCGGGTTATGAAAAGGCCCTAGGCGCTGCCTTGGCGGATGACCTGCGGGCGCCTGCGATCGGGGCGGACGGTCGTTCGGGGTGGGTCGCCTTGCCCGCCTATTCCGATGTCTCGTTACTGCCGGAGGGTGTGCTTGCCCTGACGAACTACGTCACGGTCCCCGATGTTCTGGTCCGCCGCATGGGCCAGGTGGGCCTGGTATCCGCCGAGGATGGTCCCCGCCTGCAAGCTGTTCTGCGTCCGGGACAGCGCCTTGTCAGCCTTGAGGGCGACCTTTGGCGCTGGGACGGGTTCCGGGCTGGGGCTGAGGACGCACCGTCGGCGGCGGCCCTGCGGCTGCAGCAACTCAACCGGTTGGTCGAACTCAAGCGCGACCTCGAGGACGTTGCGGCCCGGGCCCAAGGTGCGGCCCAAGCGCATGAGGCCCTGACCGCCCGCCTTGCCGCCCTGACCGAGGCGGACAGACAGGCCCGTATCGCCCGCCGCGAGGCCGACCGGCTGGTGGCAGAGGCCAATCGTGCCCTTGCCAGGGCCGAGGCGGATCGTGACCTTGCCGAGGGTCGGCGCGAGGCCTCGACCCTGGCCCTGGCCCGCCATGAGGATGAGGCAATGGCCGCCCGCAAGGCCCTGATCGAGGCGCAGCGAGGCGGTGAAGGGCTGGGTGATCTTGCCGCTGCGCGGGCGGCGGTCGAGGATATTCGTACGGCCGTCGAGGCGTCGCGCATCACCATGATGTCCCGCCGATCCGCCCATGACGAGATCCGCCGGGAAGGCGAGGCGCGCGTCCGCCGCACCCAGGAAATCACCAAGGAAATCGCAGGCTGGCGCAACCGCCTCGACACTGCCGCCCGCCGCATGTCCGAACTTGCCGAGCGCAAGGGCGCGTCAGAGGCGGAACTGGCCTCGGCTCAAGCGGCGCCCGACGAAATCGCGGCCAAGCGGTCGGAACTTGAGGCGGCCATTGCCGAAGCCGAGGCCCGCCGCGCGAAGGCCGCGGATGCCCTGGCCCAGGGCGAGACGGCCCTGAGAGAGGCAACCTTGTCCGAACGCGAGGCAGAGCGGACGGCATCCGAGGCCCGCGAGGCCCGCGCCCGGTCAGAGGCCCGGACGGATGCCGCCCGCGAGGCTGTCACCTTTGCCGCCGAGCGGATCATGGAGGCGCAGGAGGTCACCCCGTCCAAGCTGCTTGAGACACTTGGTGCCGATCCCGAAAATATGGCCCCCGCCGAGACGATAGAGACCGAGGTCGCCATGCTGCGCCGCCAGCGCGATGCCCTAGGGGCTGTGAACCTGCGCGCCGAGGAAGACGCACGCGAGGTGCAGGAAGAGCATGACGGCCTACTCAAGGAAAAGACCGACCTCGAAGAGGCGATCCGTGCCCTGCGCAATGGCATTACCAGCCTCAACAAGGAAGGCCGCGAGCGCCTTTTGACCGCGTTTGAGCAGGTGAACGAGAATTTTGGTACACTGTTCACCCACCTCTTTGGGGGCGGTGAAGCCCGTCTGGTCTTGGTGGAAAGCGATGATCCGCTGGAGGCCGGTCTTGAGATCATGTGCCAACCGCCGGGCAAGAAGCTAAGTGTCCTTAGCCTGTTGTCGGGGGGGGAACAGACGCTCACGGCGCTGGCCCTGATCTTTGCCGTGTTTTTGGCCAATCCCGCGCCGATCTGCGTGCTGGACGAGGTCGACGCCCCGCTGGACGACGCCAACGTCACCCGCTTTTGCGATCTGCTGGACGAGATGACCCGGCGCACCAACACCCGTTTTCTGATCATCACCCACCATGCCGTCACGATGAGCCGGATGGACCGCCTGTTCGGGGTGACTATGGGCGAACAGGGGGTTAGCCAACTGGTGTCGGTGGATCTGAAAAAGGCCGAACAGTTGGTCGCCTAGCGGCGGTTGGGCCCCCTAGACGCTGCTTTGATAGGGCAGGTCGCTCGGAGCGACGTCCACATGGTCGGGCGGCGGGGTAGCCTTGAATTGCCTGGCCTTGACTGTTGCCAGCCCCAGATCAAGCGTCTTCATGACCCGGTGCATCCCATCCATCACCCGGCCTTCGGCGCACAGGATGATGGGATAGGACAGGTCAGCCGCAATGATCAGGCGGGCATGGGTCAGGACAGCCCGGGAGGTGGCTTGATCATCGGTTGCGGCAAACCAGTAGGGTTCATCGATTTCCCTGATCTGGCCAAGTGGATGGTCCTGTACCAGCAGGTCTGCGGCCAGCCGCAGCAATCGTTGCACATCCCAGATCAACACCCGCCCGCCGACCTGACGAAAGTGATACTGCGGCCTGATCACAGCCGGTTGAGCAGGTCGCGCGTTGGCCAGGCATCGGGTGGCAGGCCAAGGCGTTCCTGTTCGGCCTGAACGGCTTCACGGGTCTTTTCACCAAGGATGCCATCGACCCCGCCGACGTCGTAGCCCCGAACAACAAGCCGGGTTTGCAAAGCCCGCATCTCGTCGCCCGTAAGGCCCTGGTCGGGGTTGCCGGGGTCATAGACGGGGGCGCCCATGATGCGGCTTCCGAAGTAGGCTGCGGTGGTGACATAGACGAGGCTCTGGTTCCATTCGAAATAGACCCGAAAGTTGGGGTAGACGAGGAAGGCAGGCCCATCGCGCCCCATCGGCAGCAGAACAGAGGCTGGCAGGTTCGCTGATCCAAGCGGGCCATTCCGCCCTCGTATCCCAAGATCGGACCAGTTTTGTACCGAAATCTCGGTATCGAGGCCCGTCAGCCGCAGGTCCAGCCCGTCGGGCAGGACGATCTCGTGCATCCAGGGCTGGCCTGCCTGCCAGCCCAACGCCTGAAGCATGCGGCCACCTGACATAAGGGCATCGGGGGCCGAGGTCTTGAGCGTGATATGCCCGTCGCCATCGCCATCGACACCGTTCTCGATGATGTCCTCGGGCAGCATCTGAACCATGCCGATTTCACCGGCCCATGCCCCGGTGGTAGTTCGGGGGTCAAGATCGCCACGCTCGAACAGGGTCATGGCGGCGAAGTTTTGCGGGCGGAACAGTTCGGGTCGGCGGCAATCATGGGCGAGGGTGAAGAGGGCGTCGGCTGTGTTAAAGTCGCCCTGCACCGCGCCAAAGTCGGTCTCGAACGCCCAGAAGGCCAAAAGGACGCCGCGTGGAACGCCGTAGCTGGCCTCGATTCGGTCAAAGACGGCGCTGTAGCGGTCTGCGTTGCGGCGGGCGTTGTCGATCCGGTTTTGTGAAATCAGCCGGCGCGAGAAATCGATAAAGTCCCGCTGGAAGACCCCTTGCCTGCGGTCGGCCGCGATGACGTTTGGGTCAAGGGTGACGGATTGCAGGTAAGCCTGTGCCGTGGATTGTGGGATGCCCCGGGCGACAGCCTCGGTGACCAGTCCGGCCTTGAAGGAAGCGACGTCGCCACCGCAGGTTTGGGCGGACAGGGGCCCACTCGCGAATGCGGCGACAGTGTAGGCAAACAGGACAGACAGAAAACGCAACATGGCAACTCCATTGGGGTTGGAGAGAGCCTAGCAGGGACAGCCCATCCTGCAAGTCTACGAGATCAGATCTGAGCGATCAGATTTGCGCGATCAGATCAGGGCAAGCAGCACAAGAAGCGCCACGAACAGGGCCCAACTGCGCCAGAGGGTCCGGTTGGCGGCATCAATGTCATCCGCCCCAAGCGTCCGGCGGCCATCGGGATTCACAAAGGGAAAGTCTTGAACAGTCCCGTCGTAGCTGCGCGGCCCGGCAAGGGCCACGCCGATTACCCGCGACAGGGCGGCTTCCGGCCAACCAGCATTGGGGGATTTGTGCAGCCTTGCATCGCGCCGTATGTCGGCCCAGTGGCCGCTGCCCGGGCGGGTCGCCCAGATCAGCAGGGCTGTCAGGCGGGCCGGCACAATGTTGAGGAGATCGTCAAACCGGGCAGCCGCCCAGCCAAAGGCCTCGTGGCGCGGCGTCCGGTAGCCGATCATGGAATCCGCGGTATTCGTCACCTTGTAGATCATCAGGCCGGGCAGTCCGCCGATGAGGAACCAAAAGGCCGGTGCGATCACACCATCTGACATGTTCTCAGCCCCGCTTTCTATGGCGGAACGGGCAACGCCCGAGGTGTCGAGGCTTTTGGTGTCCCGGCTGACGATCATCGAAACGGCCCGCCGACCCTGTTCCAAAGACAGCCGCAACCCATCCGCCACGGCACCAACATGCTCGGTGAGAGAGCGTTGGGCAAGCAGGACCGCGGCGATCACGACGTCGATCAGCTGGCCGGGCAGGGCGGCAATCGCCCATCCAAGGAGCCCAGCCGCCACAACAAGCGCGGCAAACCCAAGAGCGCCCTTGATCCGTTGGTATGGGGCGAAGTTCATACGTTGGTCGAGCGCACCAACCGCCCGCCCCATCAGGACCGCCGGATGGGGCAGCCTGTCCCAAAGCCAGCGCGGTTCCCCAAAAACCGCATCAAGCAATAGCGCCGCGATCAGGGCGATGGTCATGCCGTGCCTTCCGTGCCGCGTGACCCACATGCGGCAAGCGCGGTCGCAAGCCAGTCCCATTGGTCGGGCGATGGCAGGCCTAGCCTCAGCCAGGTGTCCGAGTAGGGAAAGACTCGCGACCAGACGTGCCCTTGCGCGAGGCGATCTTGCCAAAGGGCCGCGTCGTCAACCTCGTACAGCCGAAAGAGATCGGTCCCACCGACGACCCTTGCGCCGCGCCGGACCAAAAGGTCGTCCAGACGTTGGGCATCTAGGGCAAGCCGATTTCGCGTGTCGGATGCCCATGCGGTATCCTCAAGGGCCCTCGCCCCGACCTCCAGTCCTGGCCCGGAAACGGCCCAGGGCCCCAGCATGTCCGCCAGGCTTTCACCCGGGCCACCGAAGCCAAGCGTTTCGGGCAACCCGATCGCAAACCCAAGGCGCAAACCGGCCAGTCCCCAGAACTTGCCAAAGCTCTTGAGGACGATGGTTCCCGGCCGTGTCGCCAGATTGACCAGCGAGGCGCTGGCCGCGATGTCGCAAAAGCTTTCGTCAATGATGCAGGTGCTGCAATCGGCCAACTCGTCTGCCTGCCACATACGGCCATCGGGATTGTTGGGGTGGACGACGACCCGAGCAGGGCCGGCCGCATCATCGCTCACCTCCCGGCCGGCGGCGCGGAAGGCGGCGGCATGTTCGTTGTAGGTGCGGCCGGGAATGTACACGCTGTCAGCCCCGGTCACATGAGGCATCCGGGCGATCAGCGCCGATGCCCCCGGAGCCGCAATGATCCGGGCCTCTGCAGGGACCTGCCAAAAGCTGCGGGCGGCAGTTAGTAGCCGGTCCATCGCAGCCTGATCGGGCAGGGCTGTCCAGGCCCCGTCTTCGATAGGGCCAACCGGGTAGGGAACCGGATTTATGCCGGTCGACAGATCGACCCAGCTGGAGCGAGAGCCGCCATAGCGGGCAACCGCTGCGTCCAGTCCGCCGCCATGGTCGCGCGGCTGGGTCATGTGTCGGACGGCACCGGAAGGTGTCTGCTGACAAAGTGACCTTTAACCCCGGTGGGCCAAGTTCGATAGGGCACTTGCCCCGTTTCGCTGGCCGCATGGAGGGCGGCATAATCGACGATGGCCTGCGCATCGTCGGCGGTCGGCTCGAACCGGCCAAGGGAATATCCCATCTTGTCGGCACCCTGAATGACCACGTTGCAGGCCCGTTCGCACCCCATGGTGCAAGACACGCGCCGGGTTCGGACATCTGACGCGGTCGATGCGGCGGCTTCGATCAGGCCCGCCAGCGCCTCGCCGTCAGTGCGCGACATATCCGTCGCCTCCCATCCTTCACGTTTGCAGGTGTCACAGATGGTTATCCAACTTGTCATCGGCGTGCAGGTCCTTGTCTGGTTCGTGTGTGTTCAACAGGATTACGACCTGATGCACAAGGTGACCTGGGCAAGGCCATTCACCTTACGTCAAGTGCTGACGTTAACGTCCTGTTAATCGTTCTGAAGGCATTGGATCACAGGGGCGCGTTCAGGGGGAGAATTGACTTCGCCCTGAACCAAAAACTGATTGGAGAGACTATGCGCGTGCTGATTGTTGAGAGCACGAACGATTTGGCCCTGTTGTGGAGCCGGTACCTTGCGCGTCAGGGCGTGCAGGTGACTGTGTCGACGCGGGCAGAACAGGCCATCGAACTTATCTGCGATACGCCATTTGACGTTATCGTCCTCGATCTGGTTCTGGCCGAAGGATCGGCCTTGGCTGTCGCGGATTTTGCACAGTACCGGCAACCGGAAACCAACGTCATCTTTGTGACGGACACGACCTTTTTCTCGGACGGATCTATCTTTGCGCTTACCCCGAACGCACGGGCGCTGGTCCGGACGCAAACGCCGCCAGAGGACCTGGCGGCGATGGTTGCCCATTATGGGAGTGCAGCCTAGGCGCTTTATCGCACCTGCAAGTCCTCGCGGCCGTGTGGCTCACGATAGTCGATTTCCGGTCCGATCGACACGATGCGGTGCGGATTGATCGATTCGTGCGAGTAGTGGTAATGGCGCACGATATGGGACATTTTCACCGTCTCGGCGACGCCAGGCCACTGGTATAGCTCGCGGGTATAGGCCCAAAGGTTGGGGTAGTCGACGATCCGGGCGCGATTGCATTTGAAGTGACCGTGATAGACCGGATCGAACCGGATCAAGGTGGTGAACAGGCGCCAGTCTGCTTCTGTCAGGGTGGACCCCATCAGGTAGCGATGGGTCGACAACCGGTCTTCCAACCAGTCGAGCGTGTCAAAGAGCGGCCTCACCGCGGCGTCATAGGCCGCTTGGGTCGTGGCAAAGCCACATTTGTAAACGCCGTTGTTGAGGGTGCTGTAGATGCGGGCGTTGACTGGCTCGATCGCCTCTCGCAGGGAGGCGGGCCAATAGTCGTCCCGGTTTCCAGTGATCTGATCGAAAGCGGAATTGAACATCCGTATGATCTCGGACGATTCGTTGGACACGATCCGGTTGTGCGTCTTGTCCCACAAGACCGGGACAGTCACGCGGGTGGACACGGTGGGGTCATCCTTCGTGTAGATGTCGCGCAGGAATGGCAGTCCGAACAAAGTGTCTCCGGTGGCCCCTTGATCGTCCGTTTCAAACGTCCAGCCCTCGGACAGCATGTCGGGGTGGACGACTGAGACTGAGATATGTTCGATCAGTCCCTTCAACGCCCGAAAGATCATCGTGCGATGGGCCCAAGGGCAGGCGTGCGAAAAATAAAGGTGATAGCGCCCGCTTTCCGCTTTGTAACCGCCCTCGCCCGAAGGGCCGGGTGATCCATCGGGAGTTATCCAGTTACGATAGCTGGCGTTTGTCCGCTTGAACGCGCCGCCGGTCGATTTCGTATCATACCAGACGTCTTGCCAGACGCCCGCTACCAGTTGTCCCATTTGGACCTCCTGTCATTATTGAACTGCAGATAGGGGCATTGCCCAGGCGCACCAAGGCGCAGCCCGGCGCAGCGTCTCTGCGTCAGCGCACAATTAACTTTCCAGGCAGATCCATTCTCCGGGTGATTTGGCCAAGTGTCGCAGAAATCCGGCCCCCCTATGATTGCCCAGAATCGCCCGGTTTCGCCTCTTGATGCGGCATGGTCGTAATTGGCCCTGAACCCTCCGCATATGCGTTTGCACCTCGACAGGCACAACCTTATAGCTTGTGGCCAGACGACGCCCCTTGCGGGCCAGAGAGGTGGCGGGACGGTGTTGACCCAATCGGGGACCAAGCACCCGCATCGTCGAAGATCATCTCTTTGGCCGGTTCTATGATGGAGACTGTGATGTTGCGCACGACCTCAATCCTGTTTGGCCTTTTGCTGGCGTCCCCGGCACTGGCGCATCCGGGCCATCTTGCCGGCCTGGCTGGACACGACCACTGGGTCGCCGGTGCCGCCATCGGCCTTGCCGTCCTTGTCGGCATCTGGGGGGCAGTGAAGGGCGGCAAGAAGTCCGAAGGTGAGGTCGAATCCGACGCTGAAGGATCGGACGACGAAGAAGAAGTCGCCGCATGAAAACGGGTGTCATGATTTGTGGCCACGGTTCGCGCAGCAAGTCTGCCGTGGACGAGTTCAAGGGGCTGGCCGAGCAGCTACCGGCCTTCCTGCCGCCCGAGTGGGAGGTTGACTACGGTTACCTTGAATTTGCCAACCCGGTGATCCGGGACGGTCTGGACCGTTTGCGCGCCTCGGGCTGCGATCGTATCCTGGCGGTGCCGGGCATGTTGTTCGCTGCCATGCACGCAAAGAATGACATTCCGACTGTGTTGAACACCTATGCCGCCCAACATGGGATCACCGTCAGCTATGGCCGCGAATTGGGGTTGGACCCCAAGATGATCGCCGCTGCTGCGGGCCGGGTGTACGAGGCGGTCGATGCCGCCAACGCCGCGCATGGTGATCTGCCCTTGTCCGAGACTTGTCTTGTGGTGATTGGGCGAGGGGCGTCCGATCCGGATGCCAACGGCAACGTCTCAAAGATTGCCCGGATGATTCAGGAGGGCATGGGGTTTGGTTGGGTCGAGGTGGGTTATTCCGGCGTCACATTCCCGCTGGTCGAACCCTGTCTGCAACATGTCGCCAGGCTGCCCTACAAGCGTGTCATCGTATTTCCCTATTTCCTGTTCTCGGGCATTCTGATCGACCGAATTTACGGCTTTACCGATCAGGTGGCTGCCGAATACCCGGATATCACCTTTGTCAAAGCCCCCTATTTGGGCGACCACCCCCAAGTGCTGGCCACGTTCGCCGAGCGCGTAATCGAACAGACAGGAAAGAACCCGCCCCCCAATTGCGGGACATGTGGATACCGCACGCAAATCCTCGCGTCTGACGGCGCGCCTGTGCAGAAGATCGCGCCCGAGGATCGCGCCGGACATCCAGCCTTTGGCGACGTCCCACCGCCCACCTGTGTCTTGTGTAAATACCGAGTCGCCGTGGTGGGGTTCGAGGCCGAAGTCGGCGCGGTCCAGGAAAGCCACCACCATCATGTCGAAGGCCAAGGAGCGTCGGCGCCAGGGTCGAATGTGGTCGACTGCAAGCTTTGCGATACCTTCTGCACCGGTCTTTGCCGTCTTTCGCATGAGGATTTGCACGCCCACCAGCATGCGCATGGTCTCGACCATGACCATGACCATGACCATGAACACGGGAATGGCCATGAGCACGGACAAGGGCACGGGCATCATCACGACCATGATCACTCTCATCCGGTTTACCCGCATGCCAATCATCCTCTCGGGCCGATAAGCGCGTTGAAATCCCGAAAAACCTGACCTTCACGTTGGCCAGGCAACCTTTGTCAAAGGCCCCGGCACCCTCTTTCCAATTCAAAGGCCAGACCTTGCGCCCCTATGAAAAAGACCCCACGGCAATCTACACGCAAAGCTTTGCAACCGTGCGCAGCGAAGCCCGGATTGAACGGTTTCCCCCCGATCTTCAGCCTTTGATCACCCGTCTGATCCACGCCTGCGGGATGGTAGAGATCGCGGACCGGCTGGTCTTCTCCACCAATGTAGTCGCTTCAGGACGGGCCGCGCTCGAGGCTGGCGCGCCTGTGCTGTGCGATTGCGAGATGGTCGCGGCCGGCGTCATTCGCCGGTCGCTGCCGGCGCACAACCCGGTGATGGTCACACTGAATGATCCGGCTACATCGGACCATGCCAAGACCATCGGCAACACCCGTTCCGCAGCCGCTGTGGACCTTTGGCGCGATCATATCGAGGGCGCCGTGGTGGCCATCGGCAATGCCCCGACCGCCTTGTTCCGCCTGATGGAGCATCTGGACGCAGGCTGGCCCAGGCCGGCGGCGATCCTCGCCTTTCCGGTGGGCTTTGTCGGGGCGGCGGAAAGCAAGGCCGAACTGGCGCGTGATCCGCGTGACACGCCGTTCATTGCTTTGCGTGGTCGCAAGGGCGGCTCGGCGATGGCGTCGGCGGCCGTCAATGCCCTGACCATGGGGGCCACGGCATGACCTCCGATCCCTGGCTGCACATCGTTGGAATTGGTGAAGACGGCCTGGACGGCCTAGTTCCAGCGACCCGCGCCATTGTCGAGGCGGCAGAGGTCATTCTGGGTGGGGACCGGCATCACCAGTTGGCCGCCAACTCCGGGGCCGAGCGGATTGCCTGGCCGTCGCCCTTTGACGCACTGATCGAGACGATCCGGGGCCTGCGTGGCCGGCGGGTCGTCGTGCTGGTGACTGGCGATCCCTTATGGTTTTCGGTCGGGGCGCGGATTGGCCGAGCTATCCCTCCGTCCGAGATTGTCTACCATCCGCAACTGAGCGCGTTTCAACTTGCTGCGGCCCGCATGGGCTGGTCCCTGGCCGATGTGGAAACGCTGACCGTTCACGGCCGCCCGGTTGAGCAGATGATCGCCTTCATTCAGCCGGACGCCCGCTTGCTGATCCTGACCACCGGGGCCGAAACCCCAGCCCAGATCGCCAGGTTCCTTGCCCAACGGGGATTCGGGGCGTCCCGAGTGACGGTCCTTGCGGCGATGGGGGGCAAGGAGGAGGCCCGCTTCGACGGACTGGCCCAGGCATGGGACCATGTGGTGCCGCCGTTCAACACGCTGGCCGTCGAATGCATCGCGGCCCCGGACGCCGCCCTGCTGCCCCGGGTGCCAGGCTTGGAAGACGACCTGTTTCAATCCGATGGTACGATGACCAAGCGCGAGGTCCGCGCTGTCACCCTGGCCAAACTGATGCCGATGCGCGGCGCCTTGCTTTGGGACATCGGGACCGGCTGTGGATCCGTCGCGATCGAATGGATGAGGGCGGCACGATACGCCAGGGCGATCGGTATCGAGCCGCGCGCCGACCGTCGCGCCATGGCGGCGGCAAACGCACTTGCCCTCGGTGTTCCGCTACTGCGGTTGATCGATGGAGAGGCTCCGGAGGTCCTGGCCGGGCTGGACGCCCCGGACGCCATCTTTATCGGCGGCGGCCTGACCGACGAGGTTTTCGAAGTTGCGTTTGAGGCCCTGCGGCCCCTGGGCCGCATGGTTGCGAATGCCGTGACCCTTGAGAGCGAGGCCGTTCTTTTGGCCTTGCACAAAAGGCATGGTGGGCAATTGTCCAAGATTTCCGTGCAACGCGCCGAGCCTGTTGGCCGGCTGACGGGTTGGCGGCCCCAGATGCCAGTGACCCAGTGGAGCCTGATCAAGAGATGACGGAACGCAGGGAATGTGTCTTGGGCAGGATTGAATATTTATTGCAAGAAAAAGCCGAGGGCGCGCAATGACCGGCCGTTTGTATGGCGTTGGTCTGGGCCCGGGCGCCCCTGACCTTATCACTTTACGCGCTGCGCGATTGATCGAGGGGGCGTCCGTCATTGCCTATCCGACGCTTGCTGGCGGCGAAAGCTTTGCCCGCTCCATCGCCGCCGATCTGATTCCGGCAGGTGCTCACGAGATTGTTCTTGATGTGCCAATGACCCCTGAACGTGCGCCGGCGCAGGCGGCCTATGACGATGGGGCGGCAAGGATTGCCGCAGCCCTAGATGCGGGCAGGGACGTCGTTTGCCTGTGTGAAGGCGATCCGTTCTTTTACGGCTCCTTCATGTATCTCTTTGCCCGCCTGTCCGAACGGTTCGAGGTTGAGGTTGTGCCAGGCGTGACCTCTGTCACCGCCTGTGCCGCCCGGGCCGGCATGCCATTGGTGGCCCGCAACGAGCGGCTGACCATCCTGCCCGGTCCTTTGCCAGAGGCTGAACTCACCGCCCGGATTGCGGGCGCAGAAAGCCTTGCGATCCTGAAGGTGGGCCGCCATCTGCCCAAGCTGCGCGAGGTGATTGGCCGACTTGGGCTGATGGACCGGGCTGTCTATGTGGAGCGGGCGACGCTGCCCAACGAGGTTGTCCTGCCCCTTGCCGAAGCTCCGGAGGCCGCCCCCTATTTCTCGATGATCCTGATTACCAAGGGAGAAGACCCATGGCTGTGACCCCTGTTGTCCTGGCGCTGTCACGATCGGGTGAACCGGTAGCCCATTGTGTGGCGGCCGCCCTCGGCGCATCTGTTCACGGTCGTGAGGGTCGCGTTGATCAGGCGGACGCGTGGTTTGCCAATGCCCTTGACCATGCGCGCGACCTGTTTGCTGCGGGCGTGCCTATCATCGGGGTCTGTGCCAGCGGCATCCTGATCCGGGCCGTCGCCCCTTTGTTGGCCGACAAACTGACGGAGCCGCCGGTCTTGTCCGTCTCTGACGATGGAACGGTGGTCGTCCCCTTGCTTGGCGGCCATCGAGGTGCGAACCGACTGGCCCGCGACGTGGCGCAGGCCCTTGGCGGCGTTTCGGCCGTAACCACGGCGGGTGACGTCGCGTTGGGCGTTGCACTGGACGCCCCGCCAGCGGGTTGGCGGCTGGCGAACCCGGAGGCTGCCAAGTCGGTCATGGCGACGCTTCTTTCGGGGGGAGGGGCAACCGTGGCGGGCGATGCCCCCTGGCTGGCCGATCTGCCACGGGGCGACGCCGTCCTGATCGAGGCGACCATGGCGCCGGCCCCGGCGGCCGATCTGCATTTTGCCCCGCAACGTGTTGCCCTTGGCGTCGGATGTGCCCGCAACTGTCCCGAGGCGGAGTTGGTGGGGTTGGTGGATCAGGCCTTGGAAGAGGCAGGCCTATCTCCCGCAGCGGTAGCGTCGGTCAATACTATCGATCTCAAGGGCGATGAGCCTGCGGTGATCGCATTGTCGCGCCGTTTGGGCGTGCCGTTGCGCCTGTTTACTGCGTCCCAGCTGGAGGCCGAGGCGGGCCGGTTGCAGACCCCTTCCGAGGTCGTCTTTGCCGAAGTGGGCTGCCATGGCGTGTCCGAGGGGGCCGCTCTTGCCCAGGTTGGTTCCGGGGGTACCCTGCTGACGTCGAAGCGCAAGTCAGGGCAGGCGACCTGTGCCCTGGCCTTGTCAGATCAGCCGATTACGGGCCACAGAGGCCGGAGCAGGGGCAGATTGTCCGTTGTGGGTATAGGACCGGGGCAGGCCTCTTGGCGGACGCCCGAGGTGTCCCGGCTGGTCTCTGAGGCCGAAGAACTGGTGGGCTATGGCCTTTACATCGACCTTCTGGGTCCCTTGGCAATTGGGAAGGCCCGGTCGGATTTCCCCCTTGGGGGAGAAGAGGCGCGCTGCCGATATGCCCTTGAGCAAGCCGGCCTTGGCCGCAACGTGGCGCTGGTCTGTTCGGGGGATGCGGGCATCTATGCGATGGCGGCGCTGGTATTCGAACTTCTGGATCGGGACGCGTCGGCTGGGGGTGTCAGTGATGCCGCCCGCCGGACGGAAATCATCTGTTCGCCCGGTGTCTCAGCCCTGCAAGGTGCTGCGGCGCGGGCCGGTGCCCCCTTGGGCCATGATTTCTGTGCCATTTCCTTGTCCGACCTACTGACCCCGCGCGAGGACATTCTGCGCCGTCTGAAGGCCGCGGCGGAGGGCGACTTTGTCATTGCCTTCTATAATCCGGTGTCCAAACGTCGCCGGACCCTTTTGGCCGAGGCCCGCGAGATCCTGTTGCGTCACAGGCCCGAGGATACGCCGGTGATGCTTGCCTCGAACCTTGGCAGGCCGGAGGAAGAAATCCGCTATCGCCGCCTGGTGGACCTGGAGGTCGATGAGGTCGATATGCTGACGGTCGTTCTTGTCGGGTCGTCGCACAGCCGGTTGGCGCAGCTTGGCGAAGGGCCGCGCATGTATACCCCCCGCGGCTACGCCCGGCGCATCGACGGCGATCTGAGCGGCAAGGTCGGAACATGAATATTTATTGCAAGAAAAAGCGGATCTGGTGGCGCGTATGACGGTCTATTTTATCGGAGCGGGACCGGGCGATCCGGAGCTTTTGACGATCAAGGGCGCGCGGCTGATCAGCCAGTGCCAGGTGTGCCTGTTTGCGGGAAGTCTGGTGCCTGAGGCTGTTGTGGCCGGCGCCCCGGACGGTGCCCGAGTGATGGACACCGCCCCCATGACACTGGAAGACACTCATGCTGAGATAGTGGCGGCCCATGCCCGTGGTGAGGACGTGGCGCGGGTCCATTCGGGCGATCCGTCGCTTTATGGGGCCATCGCGGAGCAGATCCGTCGGCTGAAGGCCGATGGCATTCCTTATGAGATCATCCCCGGTGTCCCGGCCTACGTGGCTGCTGCTGCTGCGCTGGGACAGGAACTGACCATCCCTGAAGTGGCGCAAAGCCTTGTCCTGACCCGGATGAGCATGAAGTCGACCTCGATGCCCGAGGGGGAAACCCTTGAAAACTTTGCAAGGTCGGGGACCACTTTGGCGATCCATCTGGGCATCCGGGCACTGCGAGATATCGAGCGGCGTTTGTCGCCGTTCTATGGAGAGGACTGCCCGGTTGCCGTGATCTACCGGGTGGGCTGGCCGGATCAGGTGATTCTGCGCGGCACCTTGAGCGATATCCATGCCCAGGTCCGGGCGGCCAAGATCACCCGCACCGCTTTGATCCTTGTCGGCCCTGCATTATCCGATGCGCACGGCTTTCCGGATTCCGCACTATATGATGCGGCCAAACCCCATGTGTTGCGGCCGAAGGTTGTATCGAACACTAAGGAAGCGTGATATGTCAGGCACTTACGCTGCATCGCGGCGTGGGTGGTAACTTGATTTTGATCTTATCTGCGCCATGCTCCGACTATCGACTGGAGGAGGTGATCAATGTCGGACTATCTGCCCGAGGCCGTCCGCAAGGGACTGGAAGATGCGCGCGTGGCTGTGCTGCGCAAGTCCGGCCGTCTGTGTGTGCATGATGGAGACGCCGTCCATCGTATCTTTCGCCTATGGGACGGTGGCTTTGCTATGCAAGCTGCGGAGGCCCCGCGCCTGAGGGGGCTCGTCGACCTTTATGATGGTCCCCGCCATGTGATGCAGTGCTTGGTCGTCGCGAGCCATGAGGAAGACGATCTTATGATCTACGACTTCAAGCGGGCAACCCAGGTGGCAGACCGGGCCGCGGTGGATTTTGCGCGTAGCGATCCTTTGCCCGTCGCGCTTATCCCCCGGTTGCTTTGACCGTCGATTGCTGCCTCTTTACTGCAAGTCCTTGAAGGCCAGTTGAAGCCTGCTTACAGCCTCGTCGATCCGGGACAAGGGCGTCCCCAGGTTGAAGCGCAGAAAGCTTTCGCCCCCCGTGCCAAAGCTGTCACCATGGTTGGCGGCGATTCGGGCGCCTTTTTCGACCCGCTCCTGAAACTCGGCCGGGGACATGCCGGTATCGGAAAAGTCGACCCAGGCCAGGTAGGTGGCCTCCATCGTCATGCTGCGCAGGCCGGGGATCGCGTTGATCCCCGCATCGAAGTGCTTCCGGTTGGTATCGATGTAGGCGCAAAGCGCGTCGACCCACCCGGCCCCTTCGGGCGAATAGGCGGCGGCGACCATCAGGGGGCCGAAGCAGTTTGGCGACATGCCCATCCCATTCATCTTGCGCCCAAAGACCGCCCTTAGATCAGGGTCGGGGATGATTACATTGCCGATGTGGGCGCCAGCGATGTTGAAGGTCTTGGTCGCGGCGGTCATCATGATCAGGCGGTCTTCGATCCCGTCGATATGGGTCATCGGGATGTGCTTGTTTCCCGGCAAGACAAGATCATGGTGGATCTCGTCCGAGATCAGGATCAGGTCATGCCGCTTGGCAAAGGCGGCGACGGCCTGCAGTTCTGCCTTGGTCCAGACCCGGCCACCGGGGTTATGGGGCGAGCACAGCACAACCATCCGTTCTGAACCGGTCATCTGGCTGTCATAGGCGTCGAAGTCATAGGTATAGCGCCCAGCCTCGAGCACCAGGGGGCATTCCACGACCTGTCGGTCGGCGGCCGCAATCACCCTGGCGAAGGCGTGATAGACCGGTGTGAACAGGACGATCCCGTCCCCCGGCTTGGTAAAGGTATCGATGCAAAGGGCAAAGCCATTGACCAGCCCGTGGGTCGAAAAGATCGCCTCCTGATCGACCATCCAGCCATGCCGTTCTGCCATCCACCAGCGGATCGCGTCATAGTAGGAGCCGTAATCGCCGTAGTAGCCGTAGATGCCCACATCGTGGAACGCCTTGACCGCATCCTGCACCGCCTCCGGGGCACGAAAGTCCATATCCGCGACCCACATCGCGAGGCCATCGTCAGGGGACACCCCATAATAGGCTTCCATCCCGTCCCACTTTGAACTGTGGGTGCCGCGCCGGTCGATCAGGGTGTCGAATGTCATGAAGCTCTCCGTTTTCGAGAACCTACCGAAGGCGGCGGCGGGTGCAAGCCTTGCAGGCGCGATATTGCAAGCAGGCTGACCTTGGCCTACATCCGGCTCATGACATTGCGCCCGATCCTGATCCACCCCGACCCGCGTCTGAAAACGCTTTGCCGCCCTGTGGCTGCGGTTGACGACGATATCCAGCAACTGGCCGACGACATGTTGCAAACCATGTATGCCGCCCCTGGCATCGGCCTGGCCGCTCCGCAAGTTGGGGTGCTAAGCCGTTTGATTGTCATGGATTGCGTCAAGGATGAAGGCGCGACGCCTGAGCCCATGGTCCTGATCAACCCCGAGGTCGTCTGGACCTCGGAAGAGATGAGCGTTTACGAGGAAGGCTGCTTGTCAATCCCCGATCAGTTTGCCGATGTGGAGCGACCGGTAGAGGTGCGCGTGCGTTGGACCGGGTTGGACGGGGCCGAGCATATGGAGCAGTTTGACGGCCTTTGGGCGACCTGCGTGCAGCATGAGATCGACCACCTGAACGGCAAGCTGTTCATTGATTACCTCAAGCCGCTGAAGCGCCAGATGATCACCCGCCGTATGGTCAAGCTCAAGCGTGAGCGGGCGCGCGGGGGGAACGGTGCATGAGCCTCTTGCCGATCCTGCTTTGGCCTGATCCGGGCCTTAGATGTGTCTGTGCGCCGGTTGAAGCCTTTGACGATCTTCTCAGACAACGTGCGCATGACATGCTTGAAACGATGTATGCGGCCTCCGGTCGCGGTCTTGCCGCCCCACAGGTCGGGATCCTTCAGCGCTTTTTCGTTATGGATGCAGACTGGAAGACTGGCGCGCCACGCCCGGTGGTCATGGTCAATCCTCGCGTCATATCGGTGGGGACAGTGCTGGCGGTGGCAGAGGAAGGGTGCCTGTCCATTCCCTGGGTCCTGGCAGACGTCCGCCGCCCGGTTTCGGTGCGGCTCGCCTGGAAAGACCTCGATGGCAGCGATCAGGAAGCTGACCTGACCGGTTTTGAGGCGACCTGTGCCCAGCATGAACTGGATCACCTTGATGGGCTGGTGACCTTTGATCGGCTTGATCCGGCCGCAAGGGCGGCGGCAGAGTCGGCTTACGCGGCATGACACACGCGGTTGTCCCCTGGCCCAATGCCTGCCTGCGCACGCCTGCCGTGGAGGTGCCCGAGATCACCGACGAGATTCGGGCGATCTGGGATGACATGGTGGACGTGATGGAGGCGATGCCTGGTGTCGGCCTTGCCGCCCCGCAGATTGGCCTGGGCCTGCGCCTGGCCGTTGTCGACGCTTCGGAAGACCGGGGCCGCGTGGTCCGCATGGCGAACCCCACCATCCTGCATGCCAGCATCGAGTTTCGGACCCACCAAGAGGCCTCTCCGAATTTGCCAGGTGTCTCTGCGGCGATCGAGCGGCCAAGGGCGGTCACAGTGCGGTTTCTGAACGAAAATGGCCAATGGGATCGGCGGGATTTTGTCGGTCTTTGGGCCACCAGCGTGCAGCACCAGATCGACCACCTTGAGGGACGGATGTATTTCGACCGGCTGAGTCGGGTCAAACGCGATATGCTGTTGAAACGGGCCAAGAAGGTCCGTGGGTAGACGCGAGCTGCATGTTGCGGACCCTCCGGGGGGAATATTTTTGGCAAGAAAAAGCGGACAGGGAAGGCCTGAGTGATGCGGATCGTGTTCATGGGAACGCCGGCATTTTCGGTGCCAGTGCTCGACGCTTTGGTGGCGGGCGGTCATGAGGTGGTATGCGTTTACTGCCAGCCGCCCCGTCCGGCTGGTCGGGGTAAGAAAGAGCGGCCGTCGCCGGTGCAGGCGAAGGCGGAGGAGTTGGGGCTACCAGTCCGCTATCCGGTGTCCTTGAAGGGTGCAGAGGCGCAGGCGGAATTTGCGGCATGGGAGGCGGATGTGGCCGTGGTCGTGGCCTATGGGTTGATCCTGCCGCAGGCGGTGCTTGATGCGCCGAAGCACGGCTGTCTGAACATTCACGCCAGCCTTCTGCCCCGCTGGCGTGGGGCCGCGCCGATCCATCGTGCCATCTTGTCCGGCGATGCCGGGACCGGCGTCTGCATCATGCAGATGGAAGCGGGCCTCGATACCGGTCCGGTCCTGATGCGTGCCGCCTTGGACATTGGGCCGGAAGAGACCACGGGTGCGTTGCATGACCGTCTGAGTGCGCTGGGCGCGGATCTTATTGTTCAGGCCCTGGCCGGTCTGGAGGACCTTTCACCCGAAGCGCAGCCCGAAGCGGGGGTGACCTATGCGGCCAAGATCGACAAGGCCGAGGCGCGCGTGGACTGGACCCGCCCGGCGGTTGAAGTTGATCGACAGATTCGCGGCCTTTCGCCCTTTCCGGGGGCGTGGTGCATGGTGTCGGGCGAGCGGGTGAAGCTTTTGGGCAGCCGTGTCGCGTCTGGCGAGGGGCCTGCCGGGACTGTTCTGGGTGGCTTTGTCGTCGCCTGTGGCAGCGGCGCCGTCGAGGTGACCGAGGTGCAGCGCGAAGGCAAGCGGGCGATGCCGGCGCGTGAGGTTCTGCGTGGTTTGGCCTTGCCCGAGGCTTTGGATTAGAAGAGCCCGCGCCGCACGAGGTTCAGCCCCGCCAGAAACAGGACGAGCAGCGTTGCCCGCCGAAAGGCGGTCTGATCGATCCGGTCGTTGATCCGCTGACCGATCAGCATGCCGATGAAGGCGGGCACTACCATGGCAAGCGACAAGGGCAGGGTCTCGGCCCGCATGACACCGGACTGGATATGGGCGCCGAAAAGAGCAACGGCCCCAAGGGCGTAGATGACACCCTGTGCCCTCACATGCTCTTGTTTGGGCAGGTCGAGAGCGGTCAGGAACATCACTGTAGGCGGTCCCCAGACGCCTGACAGCCCGCCGACGAACCCTGCAAAACTGCCGATCGTCGCCTCGACCCAATGGGCCCGCGCTGGCAGCCGGGGTTTCCAGCCTGACAGGTTGAGAAGGGCAAAGCCCGTGACCGGAAGGCCGATCATCAGGTAAAGCGTTTCGGAAGGGACGACCCGGACCAGCTGGGCGGAAATGACGAGAAAGACCAAACCACAGCCCAGATAGAGCCTGAACCGGCCCATCGCCTGCAACGCCGCCCTTGTCCCTTGTCGCAGGGCCTGCATCCCGTTGGTGATAAAGGTCGGCACGATCAGCGCGGCCAGCGCAATCTCGGGCGGCAGGAAAAGCGACAGGCCAGAGATCATGATCATCGGCATGGCAAAGCCGACCATACCCTTGACCATGCCAGCCAGAAGGGTGACGAGTGCTGCAACCACAAGAGCCTGCGGTGCAAGAAGTGAGAAGAGGGCGCCCATGTCCCCCCGTCTAGCCCGGCCGGACCGACGGTGCATCTGAAATCGGCCGCGACATCTTGTGCTGTTTTTGGTCTATATTTTGAATTATTGTTGCGCTGCGACTGCAAAGTGGCTAGGGCTGCCAATGCGAGATAAAAGGAGAGGCATATGGCCCACGACGGACAGGACATGACGATGCAAAAGGCCCCTTTGCTGGCTGACCTGACCCGTTTGACGGGCGACGCCCTTCCTGCCGTCGATGAGATTGTCGCCATGGCGACCGATCGCGTCCGCGCATTGTGCACTGTCGATGGCCGGGTATCCGGCGCTGCGATCGAGGCTGAGCAAACCGCAGCCCATGGCCTCGCTTGGCTTGCCACCTACGCGCAGGCGCTGCGTCAGATGCAGGGCTGGGCCGAGCGGCTGGAGGCTGAGGGCCTGTTTGGCGAGATCGAAAGGCTGATCCACCAGATTGCGTTTGGCGAATACCTTTGGCAAATCTACGGTGGCATCCCGATGAGCCAGGGCGAAATTCTGCGCCTTCAGGACATCGGTTTGATCCAGGATGACATGCGGTTGCTTATGGTGCCCGCGGTCATGACCCTGACCCAGGACGGCAATACCCAGTCTGCCCGCACCCGTCTGGCCGAACTGATGCAGGAGCAGGACGCCCGCATCACCGTGGGTCAGTCCGGCCTTGATGACGAGATGGAGATGGTGCGGGAACAGTTCCGCCGTTTTGCCGTCGAAAAGGTAGAGCCGGTGGCCCATGAATGGCACCTGAATGACGAATTGATCCCGATGGAGATCATCGACGATCTGGCCGAGATGGGGGTCTTTGGCCTGACGATCCCGGAAGAATACGGTGGTTTCGGCCTCTCCAAGACAGCGATGGCTGTGGTGAGTGAGGAGCTGTCGCGCGGCTATATCGGTGTTGGATCGCTGGGCACCCGCAGCGAGATTGCCGCAGAGCTGATCCTGTGCGGTGGCACGGAAGCGCAAAAGCAGCAATGGCTGCCACGACTGGCCAGTGGGGAAACCCTGCCCACGGCGGTCTTTACCGAGCCCAATACCGGGTCGGACCTGGGCGCCCTTCGCACCCGCGCCGTCAAGGAGGGCGATGACTGGACGGTGACCGGCAACAAGACCTGGATCACCCACGCCGCCCGCACCCATGTCATGACACTGCTCGCCCGGACCGATCCAGAGACCACCGACTATCGCGGCCTGAGCATGTTTCTGGCCGAAAAGATCCCCGGCACAGATGCAGAGCCTTTCCCCACCCCCGGCATGACCGGCGGCGAGATCGAGGTGCTCGGCTATCGCGGCATGAAGGAATACGAGCTGGCCTTTGACGGGTTCGCCGTGAAGGGCGAGAACCTGCTGGGCGGCAAGACCGGGCAGGGGTTCAAGCAGTTGATGCGGACCTTTGAATCGGCCCGCATCCAGACGGCCGCCCGTGCCGTTGGCGTGGCCCAATCCGCCCTTGATGTGGCGATGCAATACGCCCGTGACCGCAAGCAATTCGGCAAGCCGTTGATCGCCTTTCCCCGGGTGTCAGGCAAACTGGCGATGATGGCGGTCGAGATCATGGTGGCCCGCCAGCTGACCTATTTCTCGGCCCGCGAAAAGGACGCGGAACGGCGTTGCGATCTTGAGGCAGGTATGGCCAAGCTATTGGGTGCGCGTGTGGCCTGGGCCTGTGCCGACAACGGCCTGCAAATCCACGGTGGCAATGGCTTTGCCCTGGAATACAAGATCAGCCGCATCCTGTGCGATGCCCGCATCCTGAACATCTTTGAAGGCGCGGCCGAAATTCAGGCGCAGGTGATTGCACGCAGGCTGCTGGACTAGCGTCCCTTCAGAAGCCCACTCCGGGCACGAGGATGCAGACCCCGATAGAGGTCCCTAGAAGGTTGGGGTCGATGTGCGAATCGCAGTCGGCGATTGCCGCCCGGTTGGCGTTTTCCTGGTTCTTGTGTCCCCAGACATAAGAATAGGCGCCCTCTTCACTGATCGCCATTGCCCGGAACTGGGGTTGGCTTCGCGCGTCGCGGATCAGGTCCGCGATGACGGGGGAAACGGTGATATCTCCCGGGCCCGGCGGCCGGTAGCCGACGGGAATGATCTCGGCGATGATGCGGCATTGTTCGTTGAAGTTCAGACATTGCTGCATGGCAATCTGGCGGGCGGCGTCCTGTGTATTGGCAGTGGTCGAATATCCAAAACCACCATCCTTGGAATAGGCAAAAGCCGAATAATGGCTCGCGACTAGAAATGAATTGTCGAATGCCTCCTGCGCCGTTTCGGACAAGACGGGCGCGGAAATCTGCCGCAACTCTGACGCAGGATATTCAACGATCCGTTCGGCGGGCAGCTGAAACTGAACTTGAACCGCGTCGGGCAGGGCATTGGGTTCCTGCATCAAGGAAAACACCGCGATAAGTGGCAAGAACATAGGGCAGCGCTCCTCAGTCTGAACTGGTGGAAGTTTGCCATCACTGCAACAAGCCGTAAAGCCAAAGGCGCAATACCAAGGTGATCCGTGGGACGTGTTGATCAACCTCAGGTATTGCGGGGCCGTGAGTGATCCGAAAAGTCGGAGTAAACGTAAACTAATCGGTTCTTTTGAATTAGGAAAATGCATGTCCCAAACCGTCTTGCTGACAGGTGCAAGTGGCTACATCGCCAAACACTTGGCTGTGGCTCTTTTGAACGGGGGGTACAAGGTCCGCGGGTCCGTCCGCTCGCCGTCCCGCGCCAACGAGGTGCGCGAAGCTGTAAAGCCAATGCTTGCGGATCCAACCGACCTTGATGATCGCCTGACCTTCGTCACCCTGGACTTGGGATCGGATGATGGATGGGATGCCGCGCTTCAAGGCGTGGACGCTCTCATGCACACCGCGTCTCCCTTTCCGCTCGAACAGCCGAAGAACGAGGATGAGCTGATCCGCCCCGCAGTCGATGGAACGCTTCGGGCCCTGCGGGCCGCCCAAAAGGCGGGTGTGTCGCGTGTTGTGCTGACATCCTCGGTTGTCGCAATTTCGCCGGGTCGCCTACCCGAAGGAAAGGTCGCCCATACCGAGGAGGACTGGACCGACATCTTGGACCCGATTGTATCCGCCTATGGCAAATCCAAGACCCTGGCCGAAAAGGCCGCATGGGAGTTTGTGGCCAACAGGGCACCAGGAATTGCGCTAACGACGATCAACCCGTCGCTGGTCATCGGCCCGCCGCTTGACCAGAAATATGGGACATCGGTTTCCCTGATCGAACGGATCCTTGCGGCAAAGGACCCGATGTTGCCAAACATTTGTTTTGGATGCGTTGATGTCCGGGACGTGGCGGCGATGCATGTCGCGGTTCTCGACAAACCTGAAACGGCAGGCGAACGCTTTATCGCCAGCGATCGCACCATGACCTTTGTCGAGATTGCAAAGGCCCTCAAGGCGGGTTTGCCCGACCACAAGATCGTGACGCGCCAAGCGCCGAGTTTTGTGATCCGCCTGCTGGCCCGGTTCGACAAGTCGATCAAGACCATTCTGCCGATCCTGGACAAGCGTGATGCGTTCTCGAATGCCAAAGCCCGGGCCCGGCTTGGGATCACCTTCCGTGATACCCGCGACAGCATGGTAGAGACCGCAAAGACCCTGCTGAAGAATGGCTGGGTCAAGTAGCCCGGGTTCGGGCAAGCTGATCAAGCAGCCTTTGGCGAGCGGCGGGCATTGGTCTGCCGCCTGACCCCTGAACCAGCTTGTGTTCGATAAAGTAGCCCGTTGTCCCGAGGGCTGCGTAAATGGCGGCATCATCGGCGGCCCCCTCGCCCCGCATCACAGGCGGCAGGGGCAGGAGTTTGTCGGCCCAGTCTCCGGCACCTGCGGCACTGACGGCACGCCCCGACCGGGGAGATACGTAAACCAGCCCCTCCGTTGCGCCAGTTAAAGCGCAGGTCGTCAGGTCGAGGGCAAAGCCCATGTCCTCAAGCAAGGCCAGTTCCCAGCTCAGGTAGGCCAACGGCCAGAGGTCACCGTCACCCAAAAGGTCAAGAAGCCCCATGGTCCGACGGTAGAGGTCCGGGTGGGAATCCCGTTCCGGCAGAACGACACCAAGCAGACCTGCCACGGCGTTCAGACCGGCAAGGGCAAGCCTGTCGCCCATGACCGCCGCCGCCCGGCTGCGCAGGGGCTCTACTGTGAAGGTGCCAAGGTGTTCGTCCAGCCGGGCCTTCCAGACGACCTCGACCTGTGCGCCGGGTTGCAGAATGGGCGTCATCTTGCGGCTGACCCCGCCCCGGACGACACCAGCATGGCGGCCATGGCTTTGGGTAAAGACCTCGACGATGGCCGAGGTCTCACCGTGCTGTCGGACGGACAGAACCGCCCCTTCATCGCGCCATTCGATCATGGGCGCAGTATCGGTGCGTAGCCCTTCGACGCAAGGGGCAAGCGGGTCGCCAAAGGGAGAGGGGTGGTGCTAGGTTGGCAATGAATGCTGGAGGATCGGTCGTGACAAAGCCGCGCGAACACTGGGAAGACGTCTACCGGACCAAGGCGGACACGGATGTCAGCTGGTATGAGGCCCGGCCACAAGTCTCAATCGAGCTGATTGCTGCGACTGGGCTTGGCCCGGACAGCCAAATCATCGATGTCGGGGGAGGGGCGTCGCATCTGGTCGATGCGCTGATTGCTGCGGGCTTTGCCCATGTCACGGTGCTGGACCTCTCCGCGGAGGCGCTGTCCATTGCGCGCGCACGGCTACCGGCTGACGCCCCGGTCGACTGGATTGCCGGGGACGTACTGGATTGGGTGCCGGACATGTCCTACGACATCTGGCATGACAGGGCGGCTTTTCACTTCCTGACGACGCCAGAAGAGCGAGAGGCCTACCGGTCGGTGCTATGCAAGGCGCTGAGGCCGGGGGGCTATGCGATCATCGGGACTTTTGCCCCGGACGGACCCGAACGGTGCAGTGGACTGCCGGTAAGTCGCCATGATGCCACATCGTTGCTGGAGGTCTTTGGGCGGGACTTTCGGCTGGTCAAATCGGTTCGCCATGATCACAAGACCCCCGGTGGTGCTGTGCAGCGGTTTCACTTCGGGCTGCTGCAACGAAGTTAGACGCGGGCAACCCCTAGGGAGCAATTGGCTGTATGGCGCGACGACGACCCAAGCGGATGAAGGTAACAGGACGAGCCATCCCACTGCTGCTAACGATGTCCTCGGTCGTGACCCTTGCGATCACCTGGTTGGGCGTGCGGGAGGCTAGCGCAGACAGTCTGACCGCGATCTTGGCGCTGCTTCCCAATCTTGCTGTTTGGGCCTGCGGCCTGGTCGCTGTGACCTTCCTTGTCGTTGGGGCAAGGCACAGGCCCTTTGGTGCAATTTGGCACGGGGCGCTGGTTCACTGGACAGTAACGGCGGGCGTCATCGACCACATCGCCTTTGCCAGAGCCGATCCTTTGGGCGGTCTGGCCTTTGGGGCGGATGTAGGCCTGAACAGCGTGATGCCGGTTCTGGTGGCGGTTCACTGGCTAATCCTTGCCCCGAAAGCCGGCCTTGTGCTGCGCGATGTGCTGTTCTGGATCGCGGGACCATTGGCCTGTTTCGTCCTTGCCATGGGTCGGGGGGCGATGACGGGTGACTATGGCTACCCCTTTCTTGATGTCACGGGGCTGGGTTTGTTGGTCGTCGCTGTCAATGTTGCCCTGATTGGCCTTGCTTTGGGCGGCGGCGGGCTGGTGCTGATTGGCCTCGCGCGGTTCCGGCCTTCGCCTCAGGCCAGGCCGTCTTCGTCCAGAAGGTGACGGCCCTCTTTGCTCTCGACCTCGATCACCCAGATGTCCGGGTCAAAGCTTCGTTGTCGCGAGATTGAGGCGTCAACCTCGGCCTCGGGGCCTTCGGCCAGAACCACCCAAGGCCGGTCGCCTGACATCAGGTCGAAGGAGCGTTGGAACACGCGTGCCTTGCCATCCAGCGTGTTGAGCTTGACCAGAACCGCGCCGCCTGTGTCATCGCCGTGGGCCACAACAAAGGCCGGTATCTCGTTCAGCCGAAGCCGTGTGAGGTAGGCCGTGACCCAGAAGCTGGAGGTCAGGCGGGCCATGTCAGCGACGGCACCGGGTGGTGAGCGGGGAATATGAGTATTTTTGACAGAGCGAAGAGGGGAGCATGGGTCAGGCGTTGCCGTCCTTGAAATCAAGGCCCATTTCCGAGTAGCGCTCGGATTCCTCGAGCCAGTTCGGCCGGACCTTGACCTGAAGGAACAGGTGGACGCGGCGGCCCAGGAATTCTTCGAGCTCTTCGCGGGCGGCTTTGCTGACCGCCTTGGCCGTTTCGCCACCCTTGCCCAGCACGATCCCCTTGTGCCCGTCCCGGGCCACATAGACGATCTGGTCGATGCGGGCGGTTCCGTCCTCGCGTTCAACCCAGCTTTCGGTCTCGACGGTCAGTTCGTAGGGCAGTTCCTGGTGCAGGCGCAGCGTCAGCTTTTCGCGCGTCATTTCGGCGGCGATCATCCGCATGGGCAGGTCGGCGATCTGATCCTCGGGGTAGAGCCACGGCCCTTCGGGCATCCGTGCCGCCAGCCATCTGCGCAGGGTGTCGCAGCCGTGTCCCCGTTCGGCGGAGATCAGGAAAGTCTCGGCGAAGGCATAGGCCTCATTCATGTCCTTGGTCAGGGCCAGCAACGTTTCGGCCTTGACCTTGTCGATCTTGTTGATGGCAAGCGCAACTGTCCGGCCCTGGCCGATCTCGTCCAGTTTGCCAAGGATCGCCTTGACGCCCTCGGATATCCCGCGATGCGCCTCGATCATCAGAACCACGACATCGGCATCGGCGGCCCCGCCCCAGGCAGCGGCCACCATCGCGCGGTCAAGCCTGCGGCGCGGTTTGAACAGGCCGGGGGTGTCGACAAAGACAATCTGGCTTTGCCCTTCGATCGCGACGCCGCGTATGCGGGCCCGGGTGGTCTGGACCTTATGCGTCACGATCGAGATCTTGGCCCCGACCATCCGGTTGAGCAGGGTCGATTTTCCTGCATTCGGTTCCCCGATCAGCGCGGCAAAACCGGCGCGGGTGGGGTCTTGGGTGGTGTCATTCATCAGTTGTGACCTTGCTGAGAAGGGCGGCGGCGGCCGCCTGTTCGGCCTGACGTTTCGACCCGGCGCGGGCGCGCTCGGACGGGCCGGAGGCAAGGCGCGCCTCGATGGTGAATACGGGTTGGTGGTCGGGACCGTCGCGGGCGACCTCGACATAATCGGGCGGGGTCTCTCCGCGGGCCTGGGCCCATTCCTGCAAGGCGGTCTTGGCATCGCGGGCGTCGCTGTCGACCTGGGTGATCCGGCTGGCCCAATGGCGCAGGATGACGGACCGGGCTGCAGGCAGCCCTGCGTCGAGGTAGACGGCGGCCAGCACGGCCTCCATCGCGTCTGCCAGCAGCGCCTCTTTGCGTCGCCCGCCTGACTTCATCTCGGACCGACCCAGCTTGAGCACGACACCTAGATCGATGGTGCGCGCCACATCGGCGCAGGTTTCGCGTCGGACAAGGGCGTTGTAGCGCGGTGCGATGAGACCCTCGGCCGCGGTGGGATCGGCGTCAAGCAAGGCTTCGGCCATCACGAGGCCCAGCACGCGGTCGCCCAGAAATTCCAATCGCTGGTTGTCGTCACGGTGGGGAGAGGCGATCGAGCCGTGGGTCAGCGCCCTGACCAGAAGCTCGGGCCGTGAGAACCCGTGCCCGAGCCTTTGGGAAAAGGCCGCCAGATCGGCCGAGAGTTTCACCGCCCAAACCTCATTCAATTGCCTTGAAGAAGCGGTCGCCCCGCCAGGTCCAGAAGGCCAGCATAGACCGTCCCGCCGACGAGAACATGATCCGGTCGGCGCGGCCCACGATATCCTCGTAAGGCACAAATCCGACACCGCCTGCATTTTGCGGGACCCGGCTATCGGTGGAATTGTCGCGGTTGTCACCCATGAAGAAGTAGTAGCCTTCGGGCACATTGAACACGCCGGTGTTGTCCGAGGACTGGTTGCCGATATTGAGGATATCATGGGACACGCCGTTCGGCAGGGTCTCTGTCGTGCGGGTCTTGGTGCAATCTGCCCCCATGGCAACAGCCCCGTTTTCGCAGCGCGGCAACAGCCCTTGGGGCCCTTGACGCTCCATCTCTTCGACGAAGATGCCAGCGGGTTCCAGCAGGACGGGTGTATTGTTTATCGATAGAACACCGTTGGTGACCTGAATCCGGTCGCCCGGAAGGCCGATCACCCGCTTGATGAAGTCTGCGCCTGTGACCGGGTGGCGGAACACTACGACGTCTCCCCGTTCGGGTTCGTCACCGAAGAGTCGGTTGTTGTCGCCCCGGAAGATCCCGCAAAAATCGTCGGCAGAGATATCGACCCCAGCGGCAGGAATACGAATGGAGGGGCAGGAGGCGTAGGAGTAGCCATAGGCCATCTTGTTCACGAACAGAAAGTCACCGATGAGCAGGGTGTCTTTCATGGAGCCGGATGGAATCCAGAAGGGCTGGAAGAACAGCGTGCGAAAAACGCCCGCGATCAAGAGCGCGTAAACCACTGTCTTGACCGTTTCCAAGACGCTCGCGCCGAAACCCGTTTTCGCTGTCATGCCTGCTAAGTCCTTGCCTGTTTTTCCGGGCGGAGCCCTTGGAGGCTTCATGATCCGGGGCTTGTCGCGAGTCAACCCAAGCCGGCGTCAGGGGCCAGGGGACGCGCTTCGATGACGACAAAGGCCTGGGCCCAGGGATGGTCGTCGGTGAGGGTGACGTGAATGATCGCCTCGTGCCCCGGTGGGGTCATCGCATCAAGGCGGTCCTTTGCCCAACCTGTGACATGCATGACAGGTTGGCCGGATCGCAGGTTCGATACGCTCATGTCCTTCCAGGAGATCCCCATGGCGAGGCCTGTGCCAAGGGCCTTTGAACAGGCTTCCTTGGCGGCCCAGCGTTTGGCATAAGTGCCGGGGGTGTCCTTGCGGCGTTCGGCCTTGTGCTGTTCAACCTCGGTGAAGACCCGGTTGCGGAAACGATCGCCGAACCGCTCCAGCGTGCCGGCGATCCGTTCGATGTTGCACAGGTCCGAGCCGATGCCGAGGATCATCTGTGCTCCAGTCTGTCTTGAGTGGCGGGCAGGCGCGCGCGCCAAGGGTTCAGGCGCGGGCGGCGTCCATCAAACGGCGCATTTCGGCTATTGCGGGGCCAAGGCCCAGAAAGATCGCCTCACCGATCAGGAAATGGCCGATATTGAGCTCCATCACTTGGGGCAGTGCCGCAACGGGCTGGACGCAATCATAGGTCAGGCCATGGCCGGCATGCACCTCAAGGCCGAGGTCGTGGGCAAGGGCTGCCATCTCGCGCATCTTTTCAAGCTCGCGGTCGCGGGTCGCAAAGTCGCCTTCGGCATGGGCATCGCAATAGGCGCCGGTGTGCAGTTCGATCACCTGCGCCCCGATCCGGTGGGCCGCCTCGATCTGGCGGCGGTCGGCAGCGATGAAGATCGATACCCTGCAGCCGGCCTCGCGCAGGGGGGCGATGAAATGGGCGAGCTGATTTTCTTCGCGCGCCACTTCAAGGCCACCTTCGGTGGTCCGCTCTTCCCGCTTTTCGGGGACGATGCAGACGGCATGGGGCCGATGGCGCAGTGCAATGGCCTGCATTTCCGCTGTTGCTGCCATCTCAAAGTTGAGGGGGAGGGTCAGGGTCTCCATCAACCGCTCAATATCGCGGTCGCTGATGTGGCGGCGGTCTTCGCGCAGGTGGGCTGTGATGCCGTCGGCGCCAGCCTCTTCTGCCAGACGCGCGGCACGGACCGGATCGGGGGTGTCGCCGCCGCGGGCGTTGCGCACCGTGGCCACGTGATCGATGTTGACGCCCAGCCGCAAGCTGCTTTGAACCATCTGTTCCGTCCTCGTTGAGTTTAGAGACATTCTAGCCCGGCGATGACCCGCCGTCAGGGGCCAGCCCAGGTTTTTTCCGTAACTGCGACAGCTTGGCCTGTAGGCTCTTGCGTCGCCGGTTCTGATAGACCCTGATGACGGGAACAGATAGATAATAGGCAATTGTTCCGGCGATGATGCCGGGGATGATCCCCCCGATCAGGAACGGCAGGAACACCTCGTCGTAGAACAGGCTCAAACGGTGCCAATCCATCTTCTCAGGAGAGAAGATGGCCATGAAATTGTACCAAAGATCCTCGCCGGCTCCGGCGAACTTGGCCGCGAGCGAAACTTCGATACCGTCGTGCGGCCGGCCCCCTAGGATCCTGTGTCCGAACCAAAGCGAGGTGGCTGCGATGGGGACATAGGTCAGCGGGTTGCCAAAGAATGTGGCCAACAGGGCCGCAAGGATGTTGCCCCGCATGATCCGGGCGATGATCCATGCCACGATAAAGTGAAATCCGAACAAGGGCGTAAATGTCGTAAACACCCCCGCCCAGATGCCACGCGCGATCTTCTCAGGCGTATCGGGCAGGCGCCGGACCCGGTGTTTCACATACTCGAATGCCCGGACCCACCCTCCGCGAGGATAGATGAAATCGACCGCGATCTGCCAGATCGGTCGCCTATCCCTGCGCTTGAAGACCACGTCCTATTGTCCTTCGTCCAAGTGGGACCCTCTGGCCCGTTACATCCGGGCGGATTGCGCGGCCCGAGCAGGATCCCTGTGTCGTGCGATGGACGACATGTTGCTCTCTGCTTCAAGGGCCGTCATCACCCGGTGCATGTGTTCAGCATCGCGCAAATCCACGTCGACCAACAGTCGATAATAGTCCGGCTTTCTATCAATGAAATTCAAGTCCGAGATATTTGCACTCTGTTCCCCGATCAATGTGCAAATGCGGCCCAGAACCCCGGCATCGTTGGTGATAGTCAGATCAAGGGTGACGGTATTGATCGCCTTGTGATTGCCTTCCTGCCAGCGCAGGTCGACCCAACGTTCCGGTTGCTCTTCGTATTCCACAAGGGCGGGACAGTCGATCGCGTGCACGACAACGCCTTGTCCGCGAAACGTGATCCCCACGATCCTTTCGCCCGGGACAGGCTGACAGCAGGGTGCGCGTCTGCGCGCCTGGTCTGCATCAAGGCCCACGACGGCCCGATCCTGATCGATCTCGTCCCCTTCGTGGTGTTGCAAGTCGGGGTAGATCGCCCGGACAACACCGCGGGCGGTGATCTCCGCACTACCCAGACGGGCCAGCATTTCGTCCACGTCTTCGATGGCGAGCGCCTTTGCGGCGGTGCGCAGGGCCTTGTCGGTGGCCCTCTTTCCGACGTTTTCGAAAGCGACGCGGGCCAGTTCTGTCCCCAGCTTGATAAAGCGTTCGCGATCCTCTTCGCGCAAGGATCGCCGGATCGCCGTCTTGGCGCGCCCGGTGACGGCGATGTCGACCCACGTTGCCTGCGGGGTCTGCCCCTCGGCGGTGATAATCTCGACCGATTGACCGTTCTTGAGTCGGGTCCAGAGCGGGACCCGCATCCCGTCAACCTTTGCACCGACGCAGGCCATCCCGATCCGGGTATGGATAGCAAAGGCAAAGTCGATCGGGGTCGCGCCGCGAGGCAGCTTGATCACGTCCCCCTTGGGCGAAAAGCAGAACACCTGGTCGGTGTACATCTCAAGCTTGACGGCCTCGAGGAATTCTTCGTCGGCGTGGTCCTCATCTAGGCGCTCGGTGATCTGGGCAATCCAGCGGACAGGGTCCACGGCAAAACGGTTCTCGACCCGCTGGCCGTCTCGGTAGGACCAATGGGCGGCGACACCTGTTTCGGCCACTTCATGCATTTCGCGGGTGCGGATCTGGACCTCTACCCGCTTGCCGTCACGACCTGATACGGTGGTGTGGATCGATCGATAGCCGTTCGACTTGGGCTGACTGATGTAGTCCTTGAACCGGCCCGGCACTGCCCGCCAGCGTTGGTGGATGGTACCAAGGACGCGGTAGCAATCGGCCTCGGTCGCCGTGATCACGCGAAAGCCGTAGATGTCAGACAGGCGGGAAAATCCCTGATCCTTTTCCTGCATCTTGCGCCAGATCGAATAGGGCTTTTTCGCCCGTCCAACGACGTCGGCAGTGATGCCTGCCTTGGCCAGTTCGCCGCGCATGTCGGTGGTGATCTTTTCGATCACATCGCCGGTTTCGCGTTGCAGCATGACAAAGCGGCGCATGATCGAGGCACGGGCCTCGGGGTTGAGAACCTTGAACGACAGGTCTTCAAGCTCTTCGCGCATCCACTGCATGCCCATACGGCCTGCGAGGGGCGCGAAGATTTCCATCGTCTCGCGGGCCTTCTGGGCCTGCTTTTCCACCTTCATGGATTTGATGGTGCGCATGTTGTGCAAACGATCAGCCAGCTTGACCAGCGTCACCCGCAAGTCCCGGGAGGTCGCCATGAACAGCTTGCGAAAATTTTCCGCCTGCCGCGTCTCGGTGGACGACAATTGCAGGTTCGTCAGCTTGGTGACTCCATCCACCAGTTCGGCAATGACCTTGCCAAACCGCTTTTCAACCTCGGCATAACTTGCCTTGGTATCTTCGATAGTGTCGTGGAGCAGGGCGGTGATGATGGTGGCATCATCCATCTGTTGCTCTGCCAAAATCACGGCAACGGCGACAGGATGGGTAAAGTATGGCTCGCCCGATCGCCGAAACTGACCCTCGTGCATCTTCTCGCCAAAGTCATAGGCTTCGCGGATAAGGGCAGAATTGGTCTGAGGGTTGTAGCGGAGAACTATATCAATGAGGTCCCCGACCGACTGAACGACGGCCAGGCCCTGTTTTGTCATCATGTCATGTGCAGGGGACATTGGGGGTCGTCTGTCCTGTTAAGAGTCGGCCGCCCCCGTCCACGGGGATCAGCGCTGACCTTGCGCTTCCATCAATTCGCGAAGCAAACGCTCATCCGGCATATCATCGTGGACCGGTTTATCCTGCTCGGCCCCCATCAACAGGGCCATCGAATCTTCTTCAGGCTCATCAACCTCGATCTGGGTTTGATTGGCTTCGATCATCCGCTCGCGCAGATCGTCGGCCTGCTGTGTCTCTTCTGCGATCTCACGCAGGGATACTACGGGGTTCTTGTCGTTGTCGCGGGCAACCGTCAACGGTGCACCTGCGGCAATCTCGCGGGCCCTATGGGCAGCAAGCATCACCAGTTCGAAGCGGTTGGGGACTTTGTCGACACAATCTTCTACGGTAACACGGGCCATCTGGCACTCCCCTTAGCGGTGGGTTCAGGTTCTGTCATGCGGACGACTCAGACCTCGGTACCAGCCCGACGATGAAACGCCCTTTCATGGGAAACATGCTATCTATGCAAGAAGCCGCCGATTGACAAGCGTCTTTCCGGCGTCCCGCAGTCTACGTTGGCAGGTCAAGAGGAACAACCGCCTCGACCTCATCGGCAGGCAGGGCGTCGCACATCTGCCGGATCGAAAGGCCCAGCAGGGGGTGAACCCAATCCGGCGCGACGTCAGCCATCGGCACCAGCACGAAGGCCCTGTCCTGTAGCCGGGGATGGGGCAGGATCAACCGATCCGGCGTCGCACTTGCCTGGAGATCTGCTGGCATGTTGCGCCATCGGGAATGGGTTGCCTCGTCGGGCAAAATTCTATCGCCAACGGCAATCAGGTCCAGGTCAAGCGTCCGCATGCCCCACCTCTGCCGACGTTCACGGCCGAACAATGCCTCGACTTCATGAAGTTTGGCCAGAATTTGTGCGGGATTAGCGTTGCTTTTCAGCAACATGGCCGCATTCACATAATCGGGACCTGCACCTGCGGGAAAACAGGGTGTCTGGTACAATTTACTGCTTTCAACCGCAAAATATACGTCTTCAAGCGCTGCCATCGCCCTTTTGATGGTCTCGGCCGGAGGCTCGCCCTCTGTCGTTGAAAGGTTCGCACCCAGTGCAATAAGTACCGACGGCGTTTCGAATTGTTGATTTGAAACCGGCGCCATGCATACAACTTCTTTACGTCTAGGTGTTCGATTTGGCCTATCTGGAACCGCTCCCAGAGAAAAGGTCATATCGTTTGTGTTTGTAGAAGGAATTAGTGATGTTTTATCGTGATGAGCGCTTGGCGCTCTTTATCGATGGTTCAAACCTTTATGCAGCGGCAAAAGCGCTCGGGTTCGACATCGATTACAAGCTCCTCAGGCAAGAGTTCATGCGGCGAGGCAAGTTGCTTCGGGCTTTCTACTATACCGCCCTGCTGGACAATGAAGAGTATTCGCCGATTCGGCCTTTGGTCGACTGGCTCCACTACAACGGTTTCACCATGGTGACGAAGCCGGCCAAGGAATACACCGACAGCCTCGGCCGCCGGAAGGTCAAGGGCAACATGGACATCGAACTGGCCGTGGATGCGATGGAGTTGTCGAACCATGTCGACCACATCGTGCTGTTCTCCGGTGACGGCGATTTCCGCCCCCTCGTCGAAGCGCTTCAGCGCAAGGGTGTTCGTGTCTCCGTCGTCTCGACCATTCGCAGCCAGCCCCCGATGATCGCGGACGAGTTGCGTCGGCAAGCAGACGACTTTATCGAGCTTGAAGGATTGCGCGACGTTGTCGGTCGTCCGCCACGCGATAACCGTGGTCCGACCGAAGAAGACTACGTTGAATTGGCCCGAAACGTCGGATAGGTTTGGCCCAAACAGGGGTGGGTCAGCCCAAGGAGTTTGAGATGACCCATCCCATGATTACCCAAGCGGATGTCGAGACCTATCAACGCGACGGCGTTGTTCTGATCCGGGGCCTTTTTGCGGATCACGTCGAACTGCTTCGGGCCGGGGTGGACCGCAACATGGCCGACCCCGGACCCTACGCGGCAGAGAACCTCAAGCCGGGCGAAGGTGGGCGGTTCTTTGACGATTACTGCAACTGGACCCGCATCCCCGAATTCGAAGAGGTGGTCCGGACTTCCCCCGCCGCCGAAATCGCGGCGGACCTTATGGGATCGCAGACTGTGCAGATGTTTCATGACCACGTGCTGGTCAAGGAACCCGGAACGGCCAAGCCGACACCCTGGCACCAGGACGGACCCTATTACTTTGTAGAAGGGGCCCAGACCGTGAGCTTCTGGTCACCGCTTGATTCGGTCACAGATGCCTCCCTGCGCTGTGTTGCCGGGTCTCACCTTTGGCCAAAGCCGGTGCTGCCAAAACGCTGGCTGGCCGACACCAGTTTCTATCCGGATCCGGAGGCTTACATGCCTGTCCCCGACCCGGACGCTGAAGGAATGGAAGTACGGGAGTGGGCGATGGAACCCGGTGACGCCGTCGCCTTCAATTATGGTATCCTGCATGGCGCGCGCGGTAATGAAACCGCACAGCGCCGCAGGGCCTTTTCGTTGCGGCTGCTGGGCGACGACGCCCGCTACGTTGAGCGGCCGGGCCCCACCTCGCCACCCTTTCCCGGGCACCAAATGCAGCCCGGACTACGACTGCGTGAGGATTGGTTCCCAGTGATCTGGCAAAGGGCCGACTGAACGGCGTGATCGCCTACAAGGGTCTGGACGACCCGGCCCCGGCCCCTTAGGTCTTTTGGGGATGACCCAGGAGGTGCCTATGACCAAGCCATCGCTGACCCTCTACCTTGCCGCCCCCCGCGGGTTTTGTGCGGGCGTGGACCGGGCGATCAAGATCGTCGAGATGGCTTTGGGCAAATGGGGCGCCCCGGTTTACGTGCGCCATGAGATCGTGCACAACAAATTCGTGGTCGATGACCTGCGCGCCAAGGGGGCCGTGTTTGTCGAAGAACTCAACGAATGTCCCCCGGACCGACCGGTCATCTTTTCGGCGCATGGTGTGCCCAAAGCGGTCCCCGCCGAGGCCGCGCGGCGCGAGATGGTCTATGTCGACGCCACCTGTCCGCTGGTCAGCAAGGTGCATATCGAAGCGACGCGGCATGCCGAAAATGGACTGCAAATGATCATGATCGGCCATGAGGGGCACCCCGAAACGGTCGGCACAATGGGACAACTTCCGCCGGGCGAGGTGCTGCTTGTCGAAACCGTCGAGGATGTTGCCGTGGTGGCGGTGCGGGACCCGAACAGGCTCGCCTTCGTGACCCAGACCACGCTGAGTGTCGATGACACCGCCGATATTGTCGCCGCACTCCAGGCTCGGTTCCCCGGGATCGTCGGTCCGCACAAAGAGGACATCTGCTACGCCACCACCAACCGGCAAGAGGCGGTCAAGGCCATGGCACCGAACTGCGACGCCATCCTTGTGGTCGGTGCTCCCAATTCCTCAAACTCCAAACGGCTTGTCGAAGTGGGGGCCCGCGCGGGCTGTGGCTATACCCAGCTTGTCCAGCGGGCCAGCGATATCGACTGGCGATCGCTGGACGGGATTCGCAGCCTTGGGATCACGGCAGGGGCATCAGCGCCCGAGGTTCTGATCGAAGAGGTCATAGCCGCCGTGCAGGACCGTTACGATGTGACGATCGAACGGGTCGTCACCGCAGAGGAGAATGTGGAATTCAAAGTGCCAAGGATCCTGCGCGAAAGCGCCCCGGCATGACGCATGGGCCTCCATCCGCAAAACGACCCAAGACGGCAACGGCTCGCGCAACATTGATGACCCCGGCACCGTCGATCTTGCCGCTGGCCTAAATCGGAACGCAGACCCTTGCGCCACATGGCAGGATCAGCGCCCCCAATTCTCCCCTTCGCTCTGTTACAAATACTCAAAAAGGCACATCGCATGACCGATATTCCAAGAGGGCCGCTCCTTCTGGGCCTTGCCGGACTGCTTCCCTTTTTCTGGGGTGCGCTCAGCGTCATGGTGCCCGATGTCGGGGCATGGGGGATTGCCAACATCGGGGCGCGGTTTGTCGGTCCTTATGTCCAGCTGTTTTACGGGGCCATCATCCTTGCGTTTATGTCGGGGGTGCTTTGGGGCTTTGCTGCACGGCCCGAGGCCGGGGGACGTGTGACGGGCTATGTTCTTTCGGTGATCCCTGCGCTTTGGGCCTTCTTCATGACGGGTGGAGGGCCGGCGTCCGCTGCAATCAACCTGATCTTCGGCTTTCTGGGGCTACTGGCGTTGGACTGGCATTTCTGGCGTCTCGGGTTGGCGCCACCGTGGTGGATGCAATTGCGGATCATCCTGACGTCCGGTGTGGTGATCTCTTACCTGCCGGTCGTGTTCTGATGGCGGACAGCAAAACCCTTGCGGTCTACGATGAAAAGGCGGCGGATTATGCCGCGCTTGTCCAAACTACCGGGCTGTCACGATCGCTTCAAGATTTCCTGGCCGCAATCCCCGCCGGTGGGCGGATCCTGGATCTGGGCTGTGGACCCGCGACGGCCTCTGTCCAGATGCGGGCGGCGGGCTTTGATCCCGATCCGGTTGATGCCAGTCCTCAAATGGTTTTGCTGGCAAATGCCAGATACGCCATCGGCGCCCGGCTGGGCACCTTCGATGACATCAGCGGACTGTCGATCTATGATGGCGTCTGGGCGAACTTCTCGCTCCTCCACGCGCGCCGGGCAGACCTGCCACGCCATCTTGGGGCGCTGGTGGCGGCGTTGAAACCGGCTGGCGTGTTGCATATCGGCATGAAGACAGGAACCGGCGAGGCGCGCGACGGCCTTGGTCGGTTTTACACCTACGTCACGCCGGCGGAATTGACGGCATTGTTGACCGACCAGGGTTTGAAGGTTCTTTGGACCGAGGAGGGGCGTGAAGTGGGTCTTGCCGGAACAGAAGACGGATTTGTCCTGATGAGAGCAGAGAAACCCCAACATGGCTGAGCTGTTTGCCTATACGGATGGTGCCTGTTCCGGCAATCCTGGCCCGGGTGGTTGGGGCGCCCTGTTGGTCGCACGTGAGGGCGAGACCGTTCTGAAGACCCGGGAACTGTCAGGTGGCGCGGCCGAGACCACCAACAACCGGATGGAACTGCTGGCAGCCATCAATGCGCTTGAATCTCTCAGCAAGCCAAGCGTCATCACCGTCGTCACCGACAGCGCCTACGTCAAAGGCGGGATAACCGAGTGGTTGTTTGGCTGGAAGCGGAATGGCTGGCGGACCTCGACCCGCAAGCCTGTCAAGAACGAGGATCTTTGGCGACGTCTCGACGAAGCCGCCGCCAGGCACCAGATTAGATGGGAATGGGTCAAGGGCCACGCGGGACACCTTGAAAACGAAAAGGCCGACGAATTGGCCCGCCAGGGCATGGCGCCTTTCAAGCGTTGAGTGAGACGTAAGGTGGGTCCTGACCCACCCTACCGGTTAGCCCCCGGAACCCAAAGCACGTCCGCTGCGCCATCCTCGTTCGCGATCCGGCTGGCGACAAAGAACCAGTCTGACAGCCGGTTGAGGTATTTGACGGCCGCCACATTGACCTCTTCCATAGTTGCCAGCTCAACCACCAGGCGTTCTGCCCGGCGCGACACGGTCCGGCACAGGTGCAAATGCGCAGCCAATGCAGAACCGCCCGGCAGGATAAAGCTGCGCAGCGGGGTCAGCTTGGCATTCATCACGTCAATCTCGGCCTCGAGCCGGTCTACCTGGGCCTCGACCATCCGCAGGACCGGATAGGGCGCTTCGGCGTCTTTGGCCATCTCAGGGCGGCAGAGGTCCGCTCCAAGATCGAAGAGATCGTTCTGGATCATGGCCAGCAACCGGTCCAGATCACCGTCGGCATGAAGCCGCGCCAGGCCCACCGTGGCGTTTGTTTCGTCTACCGTACCGTAGGCCGTGACCCTAAGGGAATGTTTGGCCACCCGGGACCCGTTGCCAAGGGCGGTGTCCCCGTCATCGCCGGTCCGGGTGTAGATCTTGTTCAGGACCACCATCAGTTTCCTCCTCCGCGTCGCATCCAGACATAGAACAGGATCAGGCAAACGGCGACGAACTGCGCCCCGATCCGGTAACGCATTATCTTGTTGGCGTTCTTGCGGTTGAAGTCGCCACCTTTGCCAAAGGTGCCGACGCCGAACAGCATAATCCCTGCCACGATCAGCACCGCCACGATCACGAGTATGAAGAGAGGGTCTTGGGCCATCAGCTTTCCTTTGCACTAGTCCGGCCCGATGTAGCAGCCTTGCCAGCGAAGGAAAGCCCCAGTGGCCTCTGGGGCGCTTCAGGCTCTGCGGGACAGCCAGTCGATTGCCCGTGTTGTCAGCACCCGGCGCGTCAAGCCTGCAAACCAGGTTGGTAGCGTCACATAGTAGCGCGGGCTTGGCCTGCGGCTTTCTACCGCATGAATGAGTTTGCGGGTCACAGCGGACGCTGGCAGCTCTCCGGGACTGCGAGCAGTGGTGTTGTAGATCCGTGCCCGCAGCCCGACGTATTCTTCTTTGCGGGCCGAGGCCTCCCAATTAATCCACCGTTCGAATTGCTTGGCTGAGTTAACGCGGAACTCGGTGGTAATCGGTCCTGGTTCGATCAACGAAACCTCGATCCCGGTTCCGCGCATCTCAAGTCGCAACACATCCGTCATCCCCTCGAGAGCGAATTTCGTGCCAACGTAGGGGCCCCGCCACTTGATCCCGACCAGCCCCAGTCCCGACGAACAATTCACGATCCGCCCGCTGCCCTGACGTCGCATTATGGGGATGACTTCGCGGGTCAGGTCGTGAAGCCCGAAGAGATTGGTCGAAAAGACCGCTTCCAAAGCCTCCCGCGACACGTCCTCGAGAGCGCCGGGCAGACCGAAGGCCGCGTTGTTGAACAGCGCATCCAGCCGCCCACCTGTTGCCTCAAGAACCTCGGCCAGCGCTTGCCGTATACTGGCCGGGTCATCGACGTCCAGCTGGGGGCTGGCAAGCCCTTCGGCCTTAAGTCGGTCGCAGTCATCGGCCTTGCGGCACGCGGCAAACACCTGCCAGCCTCGGGCCTGCAACGCGCGTGCCGCATCAAGCCCGATCCCGGACGAACAGCCTGTTATGAGGATCGATTTTCCAGCCATCAATCGCACCTTCGCATGGGATCAAAGGGTTTACATTCACGCCCACACTCGCTCCCCGAGGCGGGCAATCCGTCCTTGCATCACCGGACCAGATACCTGCTGGCCACCCACCCGTCTGTCCCATCGCCCTCGATCCTGACCAGTGCCCAGCCATCGGCCTGTTCGCTGATGACGAGGACGAATTCCGACCGGGCGAGACTGGTCAGGATCGCAGCATTGGTCGATGGCCCGGCCCGAACGTTCAACGCGCTTGCATCAACCCATCTGACGTCACCGTCCGCCTGTAGGGTTTCATCCGGCAGCGTTCCGACATCTGCCGTCGATGCAATTTCGGGCGTCGAGGCAGCGGCCGCCTCTGCATCACTAGACGTGGACGTAGGGGAGGCTGCCGGTGCCGGAATGTTGGTAAGTAATACAGCCCCTGCCGGCTCTGAAAGTGACCGAAAGAGGGGCTGTTCTGCGCGGGTGTCGGCAATGGTCAGGCCCAGATCGGCTGCCTCTGCCTTGACGGTTGGCAGCATTTCCACGGCAACGAGTTGGTCGTTTGTTGCCGCATCGGACCCCGGTCCGGCCAGAGCGGTTGCGACCTCGGCCGCCTCGCCCGTAAAAGGCTCTACAGCCGTCGGTGTCCTAGTCTGAGCCACCATTGGCTGATCTTCCGTCCGGACAAGCACGTCAGTCGGTCTCAGCTCGGGTTCGAAATCTGCCCCTCCGGACAGTTCATAATACCCAAGGCCCATGACCACGAATGAAATAACGATGTAACGGTTCAACTGCCACAAACTCCATTGCTTTGGCCAAGGGCCTTCAAGCAAGAAAACTATACAGGTCTTCACACGATTCGACACGCCCAAGAGTGATCTGGTCGGAATGGGTCCCTGTGTCAGGCCCGGTAGCCGCCGTCGTGCGCGGGTCGGCTAACCAGACCCGAAATGCGACTGTTCGGGGAGACGGGCGAGGGTCGCAACCCATTGCGGTTTGCCCGTCATCAACCGCTAGACCCTGACACTCGCCCCGTGTATCGAATACAGCATGTCAGACAATCAAGACGCCACAGACCTTCCCGACATGAACCCGGTCGAGCCGCTTCGCCGCGCTATTGGCGAGCGTTATCTGACCTATGCCCTGTCGACGATCATGAACCGGGCCCTTCCGGATGCCCGCGACGGATTGAAGCCGGTGCACCGGCGCATCCTTTATGCGATGAGCCGTCTTCGTTTGTCGCCAACGGGTGGTTTTCTGAAGTCCGCCAAGATCAGCGGCGATACGATGGGCGACTTCCACCCCCATGGCGATGCCGCGATCTATGACGCGATGGCGCGCCTCGCGCAGGATTTCAACGTCCGGTATCCGCTGGTCGACGGGCAGGGAAACTTTGGCAACATCGACGGGGATAACCCGGCTGCCAGCCGGTATACCGAAGCGCGGATGACCGTCGCCGCCGAGGCATTGCTGGAGGGGCTGGCAGAGGACGCCGTCGATTTTCGTCCCAACTACGATGGTCGTCTGGAAGAGCCGGTCGTGCTGCCGGCCAGTTTTCCGAACCTGTTGGCAAACGGGTCATCGGGCATCGCGGTGGGCATGGCGACGAACATCCCTCCCCATAACCTGCACGAACTGATCGACGCCTGCCTGCATCTGATCAAGTCGCCGGATGCCCGCGATGAGACGCTGTTGCAATTCATTCCCGGCCCCGATTTTCCGACCGGGGGCACCATCGTAGAGCCGCCCGAGAATATCGCCGAGGCCTATCGCACCGGTCGCGGCGCGTTCCGACTGCGCGCCAAGTGGGAGGTTGAGGATCTGGGCCGAGGCCAGTGGCAGGTCGTGGTGACCGAGATCCCCTACCAGGTCCAGAAATCCAAGCTGATCGAGCGGCTGGCAGAGGTCATCCAGATCAAGAAGGTTCCCCTTCTGGCCGATGTGCGCGACGAAAGTGCTGACGATATCCGGGTGGTTCTCGAACCCCGGTCCCGCACCGTCGATCCCGAGCTGATGATGGGCATGTTATTCCGCAATTCGGACCTGGAAACCCGGTTCTCGCTGAACATGAACGTACTGATCGACGGGCTGACCCCGCAGGTCTGTTCGCTCAAGGAAGTGCTGCGGGCGTTTCTTGACCATCGCCGCGATGTGTTGCTCCGCCGGTCGATGCACCGGATGGAAAAGATCGACCATCGGCTTGAGGTGCTTGAAGGGTTTCTGATCGCCTTTTTGAACCTTGATCGGGTGATCGACATCATCCGCTATGACGATACTCCCAAAGAGGCCCTGATGGCCGAATCCTGGGGCAGGGACATGGTGCGAGCCACGTCCGAACGTGACTATGTGTCGCCCTTACCCGCCAGGGGCGAAGGCGAGGGCGAGTTGACTGATGTTCAGGCCGAAGCGATCCTGAACATGCGTCTCCGGTCTCTGCGTCGTCTCGAAGAGATGGAGTTGATCCGCGAACGCAACACCCTGATGGAAGAGCGGGCGGGTCTGGAAGACCTGCTGGAAAGTGAAGCC
>Ga0209652_1000139_pt1 | contig 59485 bp, 59 predicted proteins | sample SaaInl74LU_5_DNA_FD_184641 | JGI IMG/M metagenome (GOLD analysis project Ga0209652, IMG submission 184641) | Marine microbial communities from expanding oxygen minimum zones in the Saanich Inlet - ESP_74LU_5_DNA (SPAdes) (version 2) | ecosystem: Environmental > Aquatic > Marine > Intertidal zone...
ATTTATTTATCAACCAAATAAAATTAATGAAAAAATTAAAAAATTTAAACACCTAATATCAACACTTTTAAAATCAATATCTTAAAACCAAAAAAAATATTAACCAAATGAAAAATATAGCTGATTTAGTTTAAATCTAAGTTATTTATTTTTATTTTTCTTACGAAGTTTTGCAAACATCTGCCTATATTCATCTACATTAATTTCTGCTTTTTTATCGATTATAATTTTTTGGAAATCAAAATTTAATTTTGAAGATTGTTTTTTTAGTATATCTTTTTGGAAAGATTGCTGTAGAATATATTCTATTAAAAAATCTTCATTTACTAATTGAGGATTATATTCATCTTTTAAAGAAAGTTTAAATAGATTAGCTGTAGTGTTGTACCAAAAAGCTTTCCAACCACTTCTTAATCCTCTAATATTATTAAAAGCAGTTTTACCTGTTTGTCTATGAATTAGTTTAATTAAAATGCGACCTTCTGTTCTGGTCATTTTTTTCATTTGATCTGTAAACTCACCTTCTATGTATTTTTGTATAGTCTTTGTATATTTTCGTTTTTTTCTTTTTGAAGGAATTCTTTCTAATCTAGCATTTAAAGTGTCTAATCTTTCTGAAGCTAATTTTGCATAAGGATATGCTTTAAATACTTTTCTTCTAAACCATAAGTAATAACGAACATCATCTGAAATTCTAAATTTTGGTTTGGGAAGTAAGGTGATTTCATTAAACTTTACTGTTAGGGTATCTCCAGGTTTTACAAAAACATAATCTTCTAAAGTTTTTGGTAAAGAGTCTAAAACTTCCTTTTTCTGTGAAAAAAAAGTAAATGAGTTTACTATTATATATATGTAAAGTAATTTTTTCATTAATTTATATTCTAAGATAGAATTTAATAGTAAAGTTTATTTACAAAAATATTGCCAAAGATTATTAACTAATCTTATCTATAAAGTCTTGTTCTGATATAATTGGTATACCTAAACTTTCTGCTTTAGAAAGTTTTGAAGGCCCCATATTATCCCCAGCTACTATAAAATTTGTTTTTTTGGAAATAGACGAACTTACTTTACCTCCATTATCTTCAATTGCTTTTTTAAGTTCGTTTCTATTCATTTGATGAAATACACCTGACACTACAAATATTTGCCCCTCTAATTTATTAGTTTGATTTGCTAAGTTTTCTTGAGAAACTTCAAGTTGTAATCCATAAGACTTTAAACGATTTATCAATTGTATATTACCTAAGTTATTAGAAAAATCAATGATACTTTGTGCAATTCTATCTCCTATTTCATCAACAGCTACTAAAGTTTCGAAATCTGCTACCATTAAATTATCTATAGATTTAAAGTGTTTTGCTAATTTTTTAGCAACTGTTTCACCTACAAATCTAATACCTAGGGCAAATAATACTTTTTCAAACGGAATTTCTTTAGACTTTTCAATACCATTAATCATATTCTGAGCAGATTTTTCTGCCATTCTTTCAAGAGGAATTACTTGCTCTACAGTTAAATCATATAAATCTGCATAATTTTCTATTAAACCTTCTTTACGCAATAAATCTACAGTTTCTCCACCTAAACCTTCTATATCCATAGCTTTTCTGCTAATGAAATGTTGAATGCGTCCTGTAATTTGTGGTGCACATCCAAATTCATTTGGACAATAGTGTTTTGCATCACCTTCTGTTCTAACCAATTCAGTATTACATTCAGGACAATGAGTAGCATATAAAGTAGGAATAGAATTTAAAGGTCTCTTTGTAAAATCAACACCAATTATTTTAGGTATAATTTCCCCTCCTTTTTCTACGTATACAGTATCATTTTCTCTAATATCTAGCTTTTCAATTTGATCAGCATTATGCAAAGAGGCTCTTTTTACAGTTGTACCTGCTAATTGTACTGGCTGTAAATTTGCAACTGGTGTAATTGCACCTGTTCTACCTACTTGATATGTAATTTCGTTTAATACTGTAGAAACCTGTTCAGCAGCAAACTTATAGGCAATAGCCCATCTTGGAGCTTTAGAAGTATAACCTAATTCTTCTTGTTGCTGTAGATTATTCACTTTAATCACTATCCCATCAGTTTCGTATGGCAAATCGTGTCTTTTAGCATCCCAATGATTTACAAACTCAAAAACCTCTTCAATCGATTTTGCTAATTTTATTGTTTTTGGAACTTTAAAGCCCACTTTTCTTGCACTTTCTAAACTTTCAAAATGTGTTTTGTATTTTCTTTCTGATGTAACCACTTGGTAAAACAAACAGTCTAAAGGACGTTTTGCAACTTCAGCACTATCTTGCAGTTTAAGACTACCACTTGCAGTGTTTCTTGGATTTCTATATTCTTCTTCTCCATTCGCTACACGTTCTTCATTCATTTTATTAAAACCATCTAATGGTAAAATGATTTCTCCTCTCATTTCAAACTCTTGAACAAAGTCTTCTTTGATGTTTAAAGGAATAGAACGAATTGTTTTTACGTTATTACTTACATCATCACCTTGAAAACCATCACCTCTAGTAACTGCTTTAATAAACTTACCATTTTCATACGTTAAGTTAATAGAAGCTCCATCAAACTTAAGTTCACATGTATATTCCGTTTCTGTAGTACCTAAAATCTTTTGAATTCGCTTTTCCCAATCTTGTAAATCTTCTTTAGAATATGAATTATCTAAAGAATACATTCTGTTTTTATGGGTAACTGTCTCAAAGTTTTTGGTAATAGCACCTCCTACTCTTTGTGTTGGTGAATTCGCATCGAAAAATTCTGGATGTTCTTCTTCTAATTTTTGTAATTCTTTTAGCTTGATATCAAACTCAAAATCGGATATAGTTGTATTATCTAAAACATAATAATTATAATTATGTTGATTGAGTTCATCACGAAGTGATTGTATTTTTTGCTTAATAGTCTCCATAAATGCTCAAAAATAAAACAATATTTATAGAATTTAATAGTAAAAAAGGTTAAAATGTAACTTATGTTACATAACAGAAATACATGACTTTTGTCATAATTAGAGAATTACATTTTAATTAATTTTGATGTATAAATCGTTAATTATGAAAAACTTAGTCATTTTAGGAGCAGGGACATCAGGAACAATGATGGCTAATCATTTAGTTTCTAAATTACCAAAAAAAGATTGGAAAATCCATATTGTAGATCAATACAAAACACACTATTATCAACCTGGCTTTTTGTTTTTGCCTTTTGATATTTATAATGAAAATCAAGTAAGAAAAGAAGGTAAAAAGTTTATTCCAAAAGGTGTTGAATATCATCAATTAAAAATAGAAAAAATTGATGCAGAGAATAATTTAGTTGAATTAGAAAATGGAGTACTTTCTTATGATATTTTAATTATTGCTACAGGTTCTAAAATTGCTCCTCAAGAAGTTGAAGGGATGCACAGCAAAGCCTGGAGAGATACCATTTTTGATTTTTACACATATGAAGGAGCTTTAGCTTTAAGAAATAAACTAAGAGAATTTAAAGAAGGTAAGTTAGTTGTACATATTACAGAAATGCCTATAAAATGTCCTGTTGCACCTCTTGAATTTGCTTTTTTAGCTGATTCTTATTTTGATAAAAAAGGAATAAGAGATAAAGTAGAAATTACTTATGTAACACCTTTATCTGGTGCATTTACAAAAGAATATTCTTCTAAAAAGTTAGGGTATTTATTAGAAGAGAAAAACATAAAGTTAGAGACAGACTTTGCTATAGAACGAGTAGATTACGAAAATAAAAAGATTGTAGATTATATAGATAAAGAAATTTCTTATGATTTGTTAGTAACTGTACCAACAAATATGGGAGATGAAGTTATTGAAAAATCTGGTTTAGGAGACGATTTAAATTTTGTTCCTACTCATGAAAAAACATTACAATCTTTAGAACACGAAAACATATTTGTTATTGGAGATGCCACTAACGTACCAGCATCTAAAGCAGGTTCTGTTGCTCATTTTCAATCAGAAACATTAACAGATAATATTCTTTTATACATTAATAACAAACCTTTAAAAGAAGAATTTGATGGACATTCTAATTGTTTTATAGAAACTGGAAAAAACAAAGCACTTTTAATTGATTTTAATTACGAACAAGAACCAGTTACTGGTACTTTTCCAATAGCTGGCATAGGGCCACTAAAATTATTAAAAGAGAGTGTTCTTAATCATTGGGGGAAATTAGCCTTTAGATGGGTGTATTGGAACTTACTATTAAAAGGAATTCCAATACCATTTGTAAGCAGAAATATGAGTACAGCAGGAAAAAATATTAACAAATAAAATTTAGAAATCATGATAAAAACAATAAAACAAATAGCAATCAATGTAAACGAAGAAGGATACTTAACAGACTTTAGTCAATGGACAAAAGAAATTGGAGAGGAAATTGCTAAAGAAAACAATATAGAAATGACAGATAAACATTGGCAAGTAATTTCTTGGATACAAGAACAAGTTACTGTAAAAAAACCACTTTCTATAAGAGGAATTAAAAAAAGTGGTGTGATAGATATTAAAGAATTCTATGCATTATTTCCTGGTGGACCATTAAAAGTTTCTACCAAAATTGCTGGAGTACCAAAACCAAAAAGTTGTATTTAAACCTTAGAAATTATGAGCAAAACAAAAGTTAAAAAAATGCTTTTTATCTTATCAAAAGCAACAATAGAAAATGTATATGCAGCATTTATTATGGCAAATGGTGCTAGAATGGAAGGTATAGAATCTGAAATCTTTTTTACATTCTTTGGTTTAGAAGCAATTCAAAAAAAGAAATTAGAACATTTAAGAGTAGCAACTGTTGGAAACCCAGCAATGCACATACCAACCATGTTAGGTGGGCTACCAGGTATGGAGGCTTTAGCTACCAAAATGATGAAAAAAGAGATGGAAAAATTAGATATGCCTCCTGTTGGTGAATTTTTAGAAATACTTTCTGATTCTGGTTGTAAATTATGGGCATGTAAATTAGCAGTAGAAATGTTTCATTTAAAAAGAGAAGATTTAATTGATGAAATTGAAGATATTATTACTGTAGGTGATTTTTATGCTAGAGCAGATCAAGAAAACACACATCTGCTTTTCATTTAATTTTAAAAAATAATTTTAGTTTAGTTGATTTTTTTAAACAAAAAAAAAGCTCAAAACCTAGGTTTTGAGCTTTTTTGATTTAAATTTAAATATACTACTAATAGTAAGTAAACCTTCTTACTTTAGCTATATGCTTTGCAAGTCTCATAACTTGATGAGAATAACCATATTCATTATCATACCAAACATAAATTACAATAGTTTCTGCGTCTGTAATTGTAGCTTTACTATCAAAGATTGATGGAGCTGTAGAACCAATTATATCAGATGATACTAACTCATTATCTATAGAATATTTAATCTGCTCTACTAAATCACCTTCTAAAGCATGGTGTTTTAAAGTAGCGTTTACGCTATCTGTAGTAACAGGTCTTCTTAATTGTAAACTTAAAATTGCTAAAGATCCATTTGGAACTGGAACTCTAATTGCATTAGATGTTAATTTACCTTCTAAAGCTGGTAATGCTTTTGCTACAGCTTTACCTGCTCCTGTTTCTGTGATTACCATATTTAATGCAGCAGCTCTACCTCTTCTGTATTTACTGTGCATATTATCTACTAAGTTTTGATCATTTGTGTAGGCATGAATGGTTTCTAAATGACCTTTTTTAATACCATAAGTATCTTCTAAAACTTTTAAAACAGGTGTAATTGCATTAGTAGTACAAGAAGCTGCTGAAAAAATATCTACAGTATCTGGATCGTATTTTTTATGATTTACACCATGTACAATATTTGGTATCCCTTTACCTGGTGCAGTTAATAATACTTTACTTGCTCCTTTAGATTTTAAGTGTCTAGCTAAAGCAACATCATCTCTAAAAGCACCTGTATTATCTATAATTAAAGCATCATTAATACCATATTTTGTATAATCTATATCTTCTGGATTATTAGCAGAAATCATATTAACAGTAGTACCATTAATAACTAAAGCTTTATTTTCTACATCAACTTGAACAGTACCTAAGAAATCTCCATGAACAGAATCTATACTTAATAAAGAGGCTCTTTTTTCTAAAACAGTTTGGTTTATTTCTCCTCTAGTTACAACTGCTCTTAAGCGTAATTGTGAACCTTTACCCATTTTAGTCATTAACTCTCTTGCTAACAATCTACCAATTCTACCAAAACCATATAAAACAACATCTTTTGGTTTTATATCTTTAAACTCAGTAGCATTTTTTAATTGCTTTTTTACGAATGCTATTTTGTCTTCACATCCTTTAGGGTTTAAATGACATTCATAAGCCAATTTACCAATATCTAATTTAGAAGATGGTAAATCTACTTTTTGTATAGCTTTTGCGATACTTAAAGCATCTTGAATTGTAATAGGTTTGTTTACAAATTCTTTGGCATAGTTTATTAAGTTTAATACCTCACCTGCTCTTTTATCTACAAGTGGATTTCTAAATAATACCAATTCTATAGATCTATCATACCACAAATCGTTAACGATATTAATAAATTCTACAGTTTGTCTTCTTGTTTTTGCTTGTTGTGAAACTTCTTTTTCGTAATCTAAAGATGATGACATAGCTAACTAAATAATTTAAAATTTTTGCAAAAGTATTTCTTTTTTTAAAAATACGAAATCGATTTCGTTATAAATTTTAAAATAAAAAAATCCTGATAAAAATTATCAGGATTTTTAATATAATTTAATATAGTTTTTATCTAATTGCGTAACGTTCTATTTCTCCTTTTAAATTTATTAACTCTAAGTAAATAGGATTACCATTTCCAAAACTATTATCAATTACTCTTTTAGCTTCTGCAGCAGTTAAAACTGGTTTTTTATTGATTTTAGTAATAATAAAGCCTTTTTTAACACCATAATAATCTAAACTTCTATTGATGTTTTCTATAATTTTTGCACCACCTTTAACATCATACTTTTTCTTTTCTTTATCAGATAAATCTTTTAAAGAAACACCTAAAGCTCTAGAAATATAAGTGCTTTTCTTATTTAATAATACTTTTTTAGTAACCAATTCACCATCTCTTTCAACAGTAATATCTACATATTCTCCTGGTCTTTTTGCTACTAATTGACCTCTAAGTTCAGAAAACTTAGTAATTTTTACATTATTAACTTTCTTAATGATATCACCTTTCTTTAATTCAGAAGTTTTAGTTCCTTCTTCATAATATACCTCTCCTATTTTAACACCTTCTTCATCATATTTTGGATCAATTGCAATACCAAGAATAGCTTCTTGTACGGCTCCAAACTCAAGAATATCATCTACAATTTTCTTTGCAATATTAGAAGGTACTGCAAATGAATAACCAACAAAAGAACCAGTTCTAGATGAAATTGCTGTATTTATACCTACTAATTCTCCTCTAGCATTTACTAAAGCTCCTCCACTATTTCCAGGATTTACAGCAGCATCTGTTTGTATAAAAGATTCTATATTTCCATTACCTTCTAAATCTCTACCTTTTGCACTTACTATACCAGCAGTAACAGTAGATGTTAAGTTATAAGGATTTCCTACAGCCAATACCCATTCACCTATTTGTACATTATCTGAATTTGCAAAAGATGTAAAAGGTAAATCAACATCTGCATTAATTTTTAATAATGCTATATCATTACTTTTATCAGCACCAACTAATTCTGCTTTATATTTCTTTTTATTGTTAAGTGTAATTTCTATATCATTTGCAGATTCAATAACATGGTTATTAGTTACTATGTAACCATCTGCAGATATTATAACTCCACTTCCTGTACCAACTTGTTCAAATTTACGAGTACTATTGCCTCCAAAGAATAATTCTGCAAAAGGATTATTTTGCGTTCTTATGGCAGTATTTTTAACATGTACAACAGAGTTAACTGTTTTCTTTGCTGCTAATCTAAAATCAATAGAAATAGCATCTGCAGTTGATGTTTCATTGGAATTGAATGTAGGTTTATAACTAGTCTGAATAGTTGAGAGCGTTTCTGGCGAATTTTGTTGAATTGTAACTGGTTCTTCAATTAGCATTTTATAGCCTCCTAAAGTAACTACACCTCCTAAAATTGCCATTCCTAAAAATCCAAAAAATTTCTTCATAATTCTAAAATTTAGTAATCAAATATACAATTTTAACATTTTACAAAAATCTGTTTAACTAGGTTTTAACGGTTTTTAACCACAATTTAACATCACTTATTTACTAGCAAAATCACTACATTTGTATCATGAATTTAGTGTTTTTTAAATATCAAGGTACAGGAAATGATTTTGTTATGATAGATAACAGAACAAAAATCTTTCCAAAAGAAAAAACTGACATAATTTCACAATTGTGTGACAGACATTTTGGTATTGGTGCAGATGGTGTAATTCTAATAGAAAATGATGATGATTTTGATTTTAAAATGATTTACTACAACCCAGATGCAAGTGAAACCTTTTGTGGAAATGGAGGTAGATGTGCAGTTGCTTTTGCAAAACAACTAGGCATTATAGACTCAAAAACACATTTTTTAGCAGTTGATGGAGAGCATTTTGCAGAAATTAATAACTCAATCGTTTCATTAAAAATGATAGATGTAGAGGAAATTAAAATTCAAGAAAATTCAGTTTTTGCTTATACAGGTACTCAGCATCATGTAGAAATGGTAAATGAGTTAAAAGATTTTCCTGTTTATGAAAAAGGAAAAGAAATTAGATATTCTTATGCTGAACCAGGTAGTAATGTAAATTTTGTTGAGCAACTTAACAATGATACTTTTAAAGTTAGAACCTATGAAAAAGGAGTTGAAAATGAAACTTTAGCTTGTGGTACAGGTGTTACAGCTGTTGCTGTTGCAATGCACAAAACAAATAAAACAAAAAGCAATCATATTTATTTACCAGTTGAAGGAGGAAATTTAGAGGTAAGTTTTAAAGAAGAAAATGGTATCTATAATAATATTTTTTTAATTGGACCTGCTCAATTTGTTTTTAAAGGAAATATTTCAATTTGATGAACACACTTTTAGGCGAGAATATTAAGCTAAGAGCTTTAGAAAAAGAAGATTTAAATTTTTTATATCAAATAGAAAATAATGAATCTTTTTGGCAAGTTAGCCACACTCAAACTCCATTTTCGAAATATATGCTAAAATTATATTTAGAAAATGCTCATTTAGATATTTATCAAGCAAAGCAATTGCGTTTAATTATTGAAGAGAATAGCACAAACCTACAAGTGGGTATGATAGATCTTTTTGATTTTAATCCTAAACATAAAAGAGCAGGTATTGGTATTTTAATTCACCCAGATTTTCAAGAAAAAGGATATGCCTTTGAAGCATTATCTTTGCTAATTAATTACACTTTTACACATTTAGACTTACATCAGTTATATGCTAATATTACTGAAGATAACAACAAAAGTATTTCACTTTTTGAGAAATGTAATTTTATAAAAACTGGTATTAAAAAAGATTGGATTTTCACTAACAATAATTACAAAAGTGAAATTTTATATCAATTAATAAATAAGTAATTTTACAATTTAAAATAAAGAAATTGAGTAGAAATTTTATTTATATCATTACCACAGTTTTATTTATCACTGTATTAGCAATTGGTTTAAATTTTTATTATAAAATTTTTGGAAATAGCACCATAAAACAAGGTGATTTATATATCACATCTACAGATGATTTTAATTCACTTTCAAAAAAACTAAATCCTTTTGTAAAAGATATTTCCAATTTTATTTGGGTCGCTAATAAAAAGAATTTTAAAACTCCAAAATCTGGAAGATATGTAATCAAAGAAAACATGTCTAATAATGAATTAGTTAATTTATTAAGAAGTGGTAATCAAACACCTGTAAAAGTATCTTTTAATAACCAAAATACATTATACGATTTTGCAGGTAGAATAGCAGAACAACTAGAAGTTGATTCATTAACTATTTTACAATCTTTTACAAACCAAACATTTTTAAAACAAAACAACTTTAATAATAAAACTGTTTTACAAATTTGCTTACCAAATACTTATGAGTTTTATTGGAATGTTTCTGCTGATAATTTTAGAAAAAAATTATTAAAGAATTATAAGACTTTCTGGAACACAAATAGAATTCAAAAAGCAAAAAAATTAAACTTAACCAAAAACGAAGTCATTACTCTAGCTTCTATAGTTCAAAAAGAAACAGCTAAAAGAGAAGAAAGACCAACTGTAGCTGGTTTATATTTAAATCGTTTGCAAAAAGGATGGCCCTTGCAAGCAGACCCAACCATAATTTATGCCATAAAAGAAGGTAAAGGTCGAAATTACATTGTAAAAAGAGTTTTAAAAACTGATTTAGAAATAAACTCACCTTATAATACGTATAAGTATAGAGGATTACCTCCTTCACAAATAGCAATGCCAGACATTAATACAATTGATGCTGTTTTAAATGCAGAAAATCATAATTATTACTATATGTGTGCAGATATTGATAGAATTGGGTATCATAAATTTGCAAAATCATTAGCACAGCATAATAGAAATGCTGCTAAATACCAAAATTGGTTAAATAAACAAGGAATTAGAAGATAACAAGCAACATCAAATTCTGTTAAAATTCATTAATTTTTTTAAAATTTCACAATAAGAAACGTTGTAGTAGTTCATTAATACTAAATTTTTTACGTTTCATATTGTTAAATCGTAATTTCGACGAAATTAATACACTAATTATCAGTTATTTAAAAAACTAGATATAATTTTGCATCATAAAACAAAAAGATTAATTATGATCAAAAAGTTTTTATTTTTAGCTGTTGTTTTCTTTTTAGTGAGTGCAACAACTACTTCTTTAAAAAAGAAAAAGAACAAAACTGTTCACTATCCAGTAAATGTAGATTACAATATACCTTATTTAGATAAAAACTTTGTTGCTTTTAAAGAAGCTGTTGCTTTTAAAGAGTCACAAGGAAAATATTCTGTTGTTAATACTTTAGGATATTTAGGTAAATATCAATTTGGTAAAAATACTTTAAAAAGAATTGGTATTTATAATACAGATACTTTTTTAAAAAATCCTGAGTTACAAGAAAAAGCCTTTGTAGCTTATTGTAAAGTAAACAAATGGATATTAAGAAAAGATATAAAACGTTCTGTTGGTAAAACTATTAATGGTATTAAAATTACTGAATCTGGTATACTTGCTGCAGCGCATTTAGGTGGTGCAGGCAATGTAAAAAAGTTTTTAAGAAGTAATGGAGAAACTATTTTCGAAGATGCTTATGGAGCTACTATCTCTCAATATTTAAAAAAGTTTTCGAATTATAATGTCGCGAACATTACTGCTGATAGAAAAGCAAAAGTCTAATTATTTCTGAATTATAAAAATAGCTGGTCTTTTATGTAAATCTGGCTGTTGGTATTTCCAATCTTTAATTGATAGCGTTTTTATATACTCTGAGCTTAAAGTTATGTCTGCTGCAATACATAGATTTGTTGTAGGTGATAATGTCGCTTTTAAATCTGCTAACATTTTTTCATTTCTGTAAGGAGTTTCTATAAAAATTTGAGATTGTTTTTTATCAAAAGAAATCTTTTCTAATTCTTTAATAGCTTTCTTTCTTTCAGCCTTATCAATAGGCAAATAACCATTAAAAGCAAAGTTTTGTCCATTCATTCCAGAACTCATCATTGCTAATAAAATAGAAGATGGCCCTACTAATGGCACAACCTGAATCGCTTTTTCGTGTGCTAACTTTACAATACTTGCTCCAGGATCTGCAATTGCTGGAACACCTGCTTCAGAAAGCAATCCAACATTAATACCTTGTTCGCAAACATCTAAATATTTTAAAGTTTCAACTTCTTCTGCATATTTATCTAACTTTTTAATGGTTAGTAATGGTTGTTGTTTTTTAGGACTTATTTTTTTGATAAACCTTCTTGCTGTTTTCTCATTTTCTACAATATAATAATCTATCTGTTCAATTACTTTTTTAACAGATAAAGGCATAACCTCTAAAGGTTCTGTTTCTCCTAAAGTAGTTGGTATTAAATATAATTTGCCTTTCATTATTATAGCTTTTTACTAATCACATCACATGCTTCATCTAGCATTTGATAAACGTTTTCAAATCCTTGATTACCTCCATAATATGGATCTGGAACAGATTTATTTTCAGATGGATATATTTCGTTTAAAATTAATCTAACCTTATTCTCATCTTCTTCACCTCTAGCCAACATTAAAATGTTTTGATAATTACTGATATCCCTAGCATAAATATAATCAAACTCATCAAAATCTTGTACTGTAAATTTTCTTGCTCTTTGGTTGGTAATATTTATTCCGTATTTATAAGCAACGTTTATTGAACGTTCATCAGGTAAATTTCCTACATGATATGCAGCAGTACCAGCAGAATCAACAAAAACTTTATCTAAATTTACTTTTGATTCTAATATACCTTGAGCTAATGGAGATCTACAAATATTATCCAAGCAAACCATTAATACTTTTACCATAAATAAAAAAGCCTCGTAAACGAGGCAAAATTTAAAAAGTTAGTTTTTTAGTTAAATCATCTACATATTTACGAAACTGCTTATCTGTTTCAGATAAATTATCTACAGTTTTACAAGCATGTAAAACAGTGGCATGATCTCTTTGTCCAATTTGGTTTCCAATACTAGCTAAAGATGTTTTAGTTAATCTTTTTGCAAAATACATAGCCAATTGTCTTGCTTGTACAATATGCCTTTTTCTAGTTTTAGACTGTAATGTAGCTACATCCATATCAAAGTATTTAGAAACTTCTTTCTGAATGTAATCTATAGAAACTTCTTTCTTTGTATTTTTTACAAACTTATCTACAATCTGTTTTGCTAATTCAATAGAGAATTCTCTTCTGTTAAAAGAAGCTTGAGCAATCATTGAGATGATAACACCCTCTAATTCTCTAACATTAGACTTTATGTTTTGAGCAATATATTCTATAATTTCTTCTGGCATTTCTACACCATCTCTAAACAATTTATTTTCTAAAATAGAAATTCTTGTTTCATAATCTGGTGCTTGTAATTCAGCAGATAATCCCCATTTAAAACGAGATAACAAACGCTGTTCTATGTCTTGCATATCTACAGGTGCTTTATCTGATGTTAATATTACTTGCTTTCCATTTTGGTGTAAGTGATTAAATATATGGAAAAATACATCTTGTGTACCAGCTTTACCAGAAAGGAATTGAACATCATCAATAATTAAAACATCAATCATTTGATAAAAATGAATAAAATCATTTCTAGTATTCGATTTTACAGAATCAATAAATTGTTGTGTAAACTTTTCTGAAGAAATATATAAAACTGTTTTATCTGGATATTTATCTTTTATATCAACTCCAATAGCATGAGCTAAATGAGTTTTACCTAAACCAACACCACCATAAATTAATAATGGATTAAATGATGTTCCTCCTGGCTTATTTGCAACAGCCATACCTGCAGAGCGTGCTAATCTATTAGAATCTCCTTCAACAAAATTTACAAAACTATAATTTGGATTTAATTGAGACTCTATTTTTACTTTTTGTAAACCTGGAATTATAAATGGGTTTCTAAGTTCTCTTTTATTAGATTCTAAAGGAACAGTTACTTTTTGAGATTTTAATGGATTTCTATTAGAACTTGGAATTTTTACAGTTTGTGGTCTATTACTACTGTAAGTGTTTTCCATTCTTACATCATAAATCAATTTAGCATCACTACCCAAATGTTTTACAAGAGCAACTCTTAATAATTTAATATAATGCTCTTCTAACCATTCATAAAAAAATTTACTAGGTACTTGTATAGTTAATGCCTCTCCTGAAAGTTTCACTGGTTTAATTGGTTCAAACCAAGTTTTAAAAGCTTGTGGTTTTATGTTGTCTTTTATAAAAGACAAGCAATCATTCCAAACGGATTCGGCTGTGTAATTCATTTACTTTACAGGTAAATTTAATATTATTAATTAGTTGTTTAAAGGTGTTGGAAAACATCTATGCATTAGCTCTACAAATGTGTGAATAAAATTCATTAAAAAAAAATGAATTTGCTATTGATTTATAACTTTTTTTTGCGTAAAATTCGAATGAATTAAACAAAAAATTGAACTTGAGCAGTCATTTATACTCATTTAGAGTACGTTATGGAGAAACTGACCAAATGGGGGTAGTTTATCACGGAAATTATGCACAATATTTTGAACTTGGACGTACTGAATGGCTTCGTTCTTTAGGGATTACATACAAAGATATGGAAATCAGCGGAATAATGCTTCCTGTTATCTCTTTAAAATGTAATTTTATAAAATCTGCTCTATATGATGATGTTTTAACAGTTGAAACTAAACTTAAAAAAGAGCCTTTAGTTAAAATAGAATTTGATTATGTTATACGAAATAAAAATCAGGAAATTCTATGTACAGGAAATACTGTATTAGCATTTATGGATATGAAAACAAATAAACCCGTAAAATGCCCAGATACGCTTTTAAAAGAATTAGGATTCTAATGCTTTAATTTCCACTTTATACAAGTTTTTAAAAAACTCTAATATAGATTTTGATTCTTTTTTACGAACTGCAATAATATATTCACAATTCAATTCTAATTTTTGCTGAATTATTTCAATATTTTTTTCTTTTAAAATTCGAAGTACTTTACTCATCATATCATACTCAAAAATAATTTTAAAATATACTTCAACCGTTTTTTCAATTATTTTTGAAGATTCAATTGTAATTTTTGCTGATGTTCTATAAGCATTAATTAAACCAGAAATACCCAATTTTGTACCACCAAAATAACGCACAACAACAATTAAAACATTTGTAATATCAAAAGATTGAATTTGTCCATAAATAGGCATTCCTGCTGAGTTATTTGGTTCTCCATCATCATTTGCTCTATATATTATATCCTCTACTCCTATTTGATACGCATAACAATGATGACCTGCATTTGGATGTATCTTTTTTACTTTTTCTAACTCATTTTTAACTTCATCTTCATTATTTACAGGAAATGCAAAACAATAAAACTTACTGTTTTTGTCTTTAAAAAGTGTTTCTTCTGAAGCAGATTTTATGGTTTTAAAAATATCTATAATCATGATGCAAATGTTACCATAACAATACCCAATATTGCTAAAATGATTCCTAAAATATTTTTTGAGGTAAGCTTTTCTTTAAAAAGAATTACTCCAATAATTGTTGAAAATATTACAATACCCACATTATTTAAAGTGAATAATGTAGAACTCTCAAAACCTTCTACTTGAAGGGCTTTTATTAAAAAAATGATAGAGTAATAATTTGGTATACCTAAAACAATACCTGCTATGATGTTTTTAACACCAAAAGCTTCAGGTTTTTTAATACTTTTTAAGGCCAAAATAACGATTCCAAAAATTGCTGCTATACTAAATAATGTTCCTGAAAAAATAGAAACATCTTCTTTTAAAACATAATTAGTTTCTATATATTTTAAAAAAGTGTCTATAAAACCAGAACCAATAAAAAGTAATGCAGGAAATAATAAATTAGACTTTCCTTTAAAAACATTATCATTTTTTATTGACGCCAAATAAACAGCTATCAAAGCAATTATAATACCAGATATTTTTAACATGGTAACAGTTTCATTGTAAAGGAAAACTCCAAAAAAGACAGGAATAACCACAGACATTTTACCTGCTACTGATGCCACAGAAACTCCATTTACTTGTGATGTTTTTGCCATAACAAAAAAGACACTTACAAACATAGCTCCTAAAATTACTGCTCCAAAAAACCAATTTTGATCTATAATTTCAGCAATAGAAAATGTTCTATTTGTATTTAAAAACCCAAATGTTAACGCAACTAAATAATTAACAACAATTGCTTTTAATGCATCTATTTTATAAACCCCAAAAAGCTTAAAAATTATAAATAAGCCCGAGGAAAAAAGTATGCTTAGTGCTAAGTAAATCAATTTAAATTGTGTTTTAAAAATAGTTCTGTTACATCTTCGTTTTTTGGATTTAAATTCCAAACATGTATTCCTAATTTAGAGGCTGCATCTGTGTTTTCTTTTGTATCATCAATAAAAAAAGTTTCATGTGCTTTTAGTTGATTTTTAGTTAAAACAAAATCATAAATATCTGCATTTGGTTTTCTAAGATGAATTTCATGAGATAAATAAAATTGTTCAAAGCAATTTTTAAAATCATTATACAATTCTAAACCCCAATTCTTTTTAATCCAAGAAATATGCAAATCATTTGTATTACTCAAAAGAAACAACCTATACTTATTTGAAATAACCAAATCTTTTAAAAAATCGAAACGTTTTTTTGGAAAATCAAGTAAAATAGAGTTCCATGCAGTTACTAAAACTTCTTTGTCTATTTGATAATTTTTATAAAAAAAAGTTATAAAATCATCTGTAGAAATTAAGCCCATTTCATATTTATGAAGTATTTGAATTACCTCATCTTGATATTGTGGAATTCCTAATTTTTGTATTTCTTCTGCAAACTTAACTTTATCTAAATTGATAAAAATATCTCCAAAGTCAAAAATGATATTTTTAATCATTATAATATGTTTTTAATTTGTCTCTTTTTATATTTAGTTCAGTACTAATTTTTGTATGAAAATTAGGAGCTTTAACACCTTCTCTAAAACATACTTCACCTTTAAAAACAAGAGCTTCATCCCATAAATTTCTATCAATAAAAGTTTGCAATGTTTTTGTACCTCCTTCAATGATAACAGATTGTATATCATGTTTTTTTAAAACATCACAAACTTGTTTTGCTATATTTTTATTAAAATCTATGTTTTCAAAAACAGTATTTTTTATGGTATTTGTCTTTTTAGTTTCAGTAACTATAATTGTTTTTATAGAAGAGTCATAGACAAAAGTATCATTAGGTATTCTTAAATTTTTATCCAAAACAACTCTAACAGGATTTTGACCTGACCAGCTTCGTACATTTAATTTTGGATTATCAGCTAAAACTGTATTTGTACCTACTAAAATAGCTTGTTCTTTAGCTCTCAATTTGTGTACTAACTGTTGTGAATACGTATTCGAAATCCAAACTGGTTTATTACCTTCTTTGTTTTTAGGAGCTATAAAACCATCTTGAGTTTCTGCCCATTTTAAAATAATATAAGGTCTTTGCTTTTCTTGATACGTAAAAAAGCGTTTATGATGCTTTCTACATTCTTTTTCTAAAACGCCTGTTAACACTTTTATTCCTGCTTTTTCTAATCGTTTTACACCTCTTCCAGCAACTAAACTATTAGTATCTAAACAACCAATAATTGCTCTCTTAAATTGATGTTTTACAATTAAATCTGCACAAGGTGGAGTTTTGCCAAAATGTGAACATGGTTCTAATGTGACGTATATTGTTGCTTCTTTTAAAAGTGATTTGTCTTTTACTGCATTAATAGCATTAACCTCTGCATGATTACCTCCAAAAGCAGAAGTAAAACCTTCTCCTATAATTTTATTTTTATAAACAATTACTGCCCCCACACTTGGGTTTGGTCTTGTTAGTCCAATTCCGTTTTTTGCAATCTGCAAACATCTATTCATATATTTTTCATCAGATGTCATTAAAAAGCTAGAATTTAATTTTTACTTCTTTAGTTTTATCAACAAGAAATTCTTTTTTAAATCCAAAAACAACATATTCTAAATTTCCTTTTAAACGAACTGTTACTTTTTTTGTTAAAAACGAATTTAATAATCCTCCTAAAACTCCATTTTTATTTGTGCTCAATAATTTTTTTACAGGCACTTTTGCTTGTAAAGGAATTGCAAATGCTTTTTTTGCAGGTACTTTAAATTCTTCAGAGGATACTTGTGCAACTTCAATTCCGTTTGCAAGTACTTTAATTTCATCTGTAGAAATTTTACCTCCAACATCATTTGGGTTTTCAAAAAAAGCTTCTGCTTTTAATCGAATTGTATCAGATGATATACTTGTAATTTTAATATTATCTACTTTTATAAAAACAGGTTGTTTGGTTACAGAACATCCTATTAGAATGAATAAAATTATTAAAAGATATAAATTATGCTTCATAAAATTCTTTTGAAAAACTGTAACTTGCAGTTACAAAAATACAGTAATAAATGACAAGTAAAGATTTTATTATAAGAGAAATAAAACCTACTGACAATAAGGAAGTTGCTAAAATTATTAGAAGTGTAATTTTAGAAATGGGAGCACCTAAAGTAGGTACAGCTTACGAAGATAAAGCTACTGATACTATGTTTGAAACCTATCAAAAAGAAAAAAGTAGTTATTTTGTTTTAGAACATAATAATACAATTGTTGGTGGTGCAGGTATAGCTCAATTAGATAATTATGATGGTAATGTTTGCGAGCTTCAAAAGATGTACTTTCTACCCATTGCAAGAGGCAAAGGGTTAGGTTCTAAATTAATTACCATCTGTTTAGAAAAAGCAAAAGAATTAGGTTTTGAAACTTGTTATTTAGAGACACTACCTTATATGAAAGCTGCAGTTAAATTATATAATAAATATGGTTTTAAAAACTTAGATAAACCAATGGGTAACACATGCCATTACAACTGTAATGTTTGGATGATTAAAGAAATTAATTAAATGATTTACTATGTTTTATTAGCCATTCATCTCATCTTATTTAGTTTGGCATTTTACAATATTTTATATTTTGGCGTAAAACCATCTAAATCTTTAAGTTGGATTTTAATTACACTTCTATTTCCTTTTATTGGTGTTTTTACCTTTATTTTATTTGGTATAAACAGAAGAAAAATTAAGTATTTTGAACTAAGAGAATCTAAAAAAAGAAAAAAATATTTAAGAGAAAATTTAAAAACTGAATTTAAAAATGATGTTTCTAATCTTGAAAGCGAAAAAGCTAAAAAAATATCGAATCTAATTTTTAATAACACCAAAGCTACATTAAAAGAGGGTAATAAAATCACCATTTTAAAAAGCGGTAAAGAAGCTATTGATGAGCTATATAAAGCTCTTAAAAACGCTAAAGAATTTATTCATTTACAATATTACATCATAGAAGATGGCAAAGTACTTTCTAACATTATAGATATTATTAAAGAAAAAAGAAAAGAAAATGTTGAAGTTAGAATATTATATGACTTTTTAGGAAGTCATGAACTAAAATCATCAACAAAAAAAACTCTAAAAGAAATTGGTGTGGAAATATACCCAGAGACACCCTTTAGATTTGGAAGCTTTTTGTTTTCTGTGAACTATAGAAATCATAGAAAAATTGCAATAATAGACAACAAAGTCGGTTTTGCAGGTGGTGTAAATATTTCTGATAATTATGTAAAAGAAAAATCTGACTTAGGTATTTGGGAAGATGCTCATATAAAAATTGAAGGTTGTGCAGTACAAAGCATACATAAATCTTTTTTAAAAGACTATTATTATGCCACAAATAAAGATTTAAGTAAAGAAGAAAAATACACAAAAATATATGACACAGAGGGTAAATCTAAAGTGCAAATAGTATCAAGTGGTCCAGATTACGAACAATCTGTGGTGATGCAACAATATCTAAGTTTTATAATGCTAGCAGAAAAAAGTGTTAATGTTTTAAACCCATATTTTATTCCTACTTTTTCTATTCTAGAAGCATTTAAAACAACTGCATTAAGTGGTGTTGAAGTAAACTTAGTTTTACCAAAAAAAAGTGATTCTAATATAGCAACATACAGCATGTACTCTTATTTTGAAACACTTTTAAATGCAGGTGTAAACATATATTTACGTGATGATTTTTCACATAGCAAAGTTATTTTTATAGATGATGATATAGTTTCTATAGGCTCTACAAATTTTGATTGTAGAAGTTTTGAACACAATTATGAATTAAACTTAATTGCATTTGATAAAGAAAAGGTTAAAGAAGTTAATAGTGAATTTGAAAAGCAAAAAAATGCTGCAACAAAAATAGTTTTAGAAGATTTTTTAAACAGATCTAATAAACAGAAAACACTAGAAAGACTTTCTAGATTTTTAAGTCCTTTATTATAATTTTTTATGACTCTAAAAGAATTAAAAACGTATTATTTAAATAGTCTTTCTAAACTATATCCTAAAACAGAAATCAATACTTTTTTCTTTTATTTGATTGAAGAATATCTTGATTTACAAAGAATTGATTTTAGTTTACAACCAAATAAAATAATTGAAAATACTGATATTTTAAAATTTGAAAAAGCTCTTAATCGACTAAAGAAAGAAGAGCCTATTCAATATATTTTAGGTAAAACTGAGTTTTATGGTTATCCTTTTTTAGTGACAAAAGATACTTTAATTCCTAGACCTGAAACAGAAGAATTAGTAGAATGGATTTTACAAGAGTTAGAGTTTCAAAAAAAGGAAAAAACTTCAATTCTAGATATTGGTACAGGCTCTGGTTGTATAGCTATTTCATTAGCTAAAAAAAATAAAAATTTATCTGTTTCTGCTATAGACTTCTCTAAAGAAGCTATAGAAATTGCAAAACAAAATGCTAAGTTAAATGAGGTAAATATCAATTTTATAGAAAAAGACATTTTATTAACTAAAGAATTAGAAACTTCTTTTGATGTTATTGTATCAAATCCACCTTATGTTAGAGAGTTAGAAAAAGTGGAAATAAAAAATAATGTTTTACAAAATGAACCTCATTCTGCTTTATTTGTAAGTGACTCAAATCCTTTGATTTTTTACAGTAAAATCGCAGATTTAGCAAAAAATCATTTAACTAAAAACGGTTTACTTTTTTTTGAAATCAACCAATATTTAGGTCAAGAAACTAAAGTGATTTTATCTGAGAGAGGCTATAAGAATATAGAGCTACGTAAAGATTTGTTTGGTAATGATCGAGTGATTAAAGCTAATCTATAATTTATTTAAAACGAATTGAATAACTTACCCCCAAAGAAGTATACACAAAATAATCTCCTTTAGCAAAAGGCTTTTCTTCTCTAAAAGCACTTACATTAAAAGACCATAAGTTTTTCTTGTTTTTTGTAGAAAAAAAGTAGCCTAATACTAATGCTTGTGAATCTAATTGAAAAATCTCATCTCCTGTAAAACCAGGTGCAAATCTATCTAAAGCAGGTGATGCACCAAAACCAACTTCAAAAGTCCAGTAGTTATCTGCATCACTTCTATATTTTCTGTAAATTAATCTTCCAGATTTACTTGCTCCAGGATCTCCAGGAGTTATATATGTTCTAAAAGCCCAATAACTATTACCTGTGTACCATCCTAAAGAACCTGTCCAAATGGTAGTTTCTGTAGAAAATTTAAGCCATCTAAAACCTGCAGACAATTCTAAACTCGCAGGTAAAGATTTAAATAATTCGAAACCATATCTTTGTGTTGGATTTAAGGGACTATTAGAGAAACCTCCACTTACGTATGCATAAAGTCCGTTTGCTATTCTTGGATATAAGTCTAACTCAAATTGATAGTTATCTGTTTCAAATCTATTTGAGTAATTTAATTTAGCATTTATACTTCCGAATTTGGTTTGTCTAGAATAACTTAAAGTACTGTAATACATATTTGCTCTACCATTATTTTTATCTAAATCATAATAATCTAATGACACACTTAGCCCAATTGTATTAGTACTTAAATTTCTTTCTAAAGAAGTTTTATAATTTAGTAAATCTTTATTCTCTGGATGAATTAAAATAGCCTCATCAATCGTTTCTAAGGCATCTTCTTTATGACCTCTATTAAATTGAGACTTCCCTTTTAGTAATAGAAGATCATAATCATTTGGGAAAATTTTTAGTGCTTTTTCTGATAATTGCAATGCTTTATAATACTTCTCTGCATATTGTTCATTTTTTATGTAAGCTATCCAATCTGCTTTTCTGTTTTCATCTTTTTCTAATACATATTCAAATTCTTTTCTTGCTGAATTGTAGTTACCATCCCAGGAATATGTACTAGCCAAAAAGGCTCTAATATCAAGATAATTGGGGTATTTTGTAAGTATAAATTTTAAAGAATCTTGTGCTTGTTTTCTTTTACCATTAAAAGCCAATTCTCTAGCAACTTTAAAAGCAGTATCTGGATTGCCTTTAAATTCTTTTTGTTGCGATTGAAGTGAATAAACACTACAAGTAATAATCAACAAAAAAATTAAATAAATTTTTGAAAAGTGTATCATTTTAATGAATTTTTAAAGTTGATATATTGACTATTATTTGGATTCTTTTTAAGAATACTATCCATAATTTTAAGAGCTTCATTATTCTTATTCATTGTTTTGTATGCTCTTGCCAACTTAAAAGCAATTTCATCATTATTTATATCTCTTTCTTTTGCTTTATTAAAAATATCTATGGCTTTTTCATTTTGAGAAGACCACCAATACACATCTAACAAAGCTAAATAAGAATCATAGTAATAAGGAGATCTTTTTAAAGCATTTTTAAGCTCTTCTTCTGCAATAGCATACTGTTTATCCCAAGCTAAAGTTCTTCCTTTTAATATTCTAACATCTATATAATTTGGAGAAGTTTTTAAAATATAATTACAAATTAGCATAGCTGAATCTCTTTGATTGTTAAATGCTTTTTGTCTTGCTAACTCAAACATTTGATCAGGATTCATATCTGCTGTAATTTTTTCTAATCGTTCTTTTTCTTCTTCAGAAAATTTATACCTTTTTAACACTGCAATATTTGTGTTCTCTGATATTATTTTATCATTTTTAGTAACATATGCATTCAAATTCTTAAATGCTTTTAATTGTTTTTTTATGGTATCTAAAACTTGTTCATCTGTTACCTCAACTGTATTAAAATCTTCTTTAATTTTATATAATCTACCATCAGAAAACATATATTCTTTGTACAAATAATCATTTATTGTTCCTTTATAACGCATTAAAGGTATATTATGTTTGTTGGTGAAATTTGCAGTGGTATCTATACCTTCTCCAATCCAAGCTACTTTTTTAGGCAAACTAACATCATAGTTATTAGCTAAGAATGCTAATAAAGTTGGAGGCACATCAAAATGAGAATTAATAGATTTCATTTTCTTAGCCTCTTTAAGCATAGGACTATAAATAATAAAAGGAACATTAAATCTGCATAACTTGTCTTTTTGTGCAATTGGTATTACTCTATGATCGCCTGAAATAATAAAAATTGTATTCTTATAATCTGGTCTCTTTTTGTAATTATTCATAAACATTTCTATACTATTATCAGCATATAAAATGGTTGCAAATATATTTTTATAGCTACTTAACTGTTTTTTTGATGTATTAAATTTTTGATCAGAATTAAGTAGTTTATCAATTTTTTTCATGTATTCCTCTTGTAAAGGAAACTCAAATGGTTCATGGATGGTTTGTGTTGTAATTAAATCAAATCTTGGATTAGGAATTTGATCTATAGTTGCCAATGTTTTTTGAAAAATCTCATAATCTGAAAAGCCCCAAGAAAAACCTGTTGACTTATTTACAGACTTTTTATAAGAACTCTCATATTGATTTTCATCAATAATATTTTCTACATCATTATATTCTAAGAAATTTATTTTTTTATCAAAACTAGATTGATCTCCAGAATAAAAAGAAGTAGAGTAGCCATTATTCTTTAAAATACTAAATAATGAATGATGAGAAGGCGTTTCTTCTAGTTCTAAAAACCCTTTCTCTCCAAATGGCACAGAAGCCATAATAGAAGGTAAAGCTCCAAAAGTTCTACCTGTGTTGCTTAAAAAATTATCCCAAAAAAGCGACTTAGGTATTAAAGAATTTAGGTAAGGCGTAAATCCGCTAAATTGTCTATCTCCAACAAATTCTGAACCTAACCCTTCAACAAGAATAAATACAATATTTGGTTTTTCAGTTCCTAAATTAAAGTAACTACCTAATACATCTTCATAACTACTAGAAGCTTTTAAAAGAGGGTACTCTTCTCCCCCATTTGCTATTTCAGTATCAATAGCATTTTTTTCGATTTGAACTCGTAATACATCAGCTATAAAAAAGTATGTTTTATTTTGATAAATTGCATTTGAAAAATCTTTATTGGCGAATTTCATAACAACTACTACAAGAGTTAATGTTATAAAAACACGACCAGAATATTTAAAAAACATTGATTTTCTTAAGAAATAACAACTAGCTAAAAATAATACTGGAAATATTAAAAAAGGTAAGTAACTTAAAAAAGAGGCGCTTTCTGATGAAGTTACAGTAAGCATGATATCATCTAAAGAGTATCCTAATAAATCTGCACCTAAATTAAGTAATGTTGTTAAACTATATTTTGTTAATGCTAATTCTGATAATATAAGTAATATAAAAAGCACCTTTATAGTTATAACTGCAATGTTTAATTTTTTTCTACTTAAAAGAAAATAAATAGGATAAAATATTACAAAAACAAAGAGTATAGTGAGTAAATGATTTAAAAACTTAAACCCAATAACTTTTAATAAACTTGGCAATTCTCTACCAATAAAAAGCATCGAAAAAACTTCGTATAAACCAATTAACCAATAACATAACAACAATGAAAAACATATAATTATGTAGGTCTGTAAATTAGAATTAAACTTTTTAAAAATCATAACTTTTGGAGGATTTTAATCGTTAAACTTTATGACTTTGAGAGCCCTTTTCTTACCATGACTCCCCATTTTTTCTTTTTATTAAAATAATAATCGTAATTACCTCTCATTGCAGCATAAAGCACTAATGGATGTAAAATAAAAGGCTCTAAAAAAACAGTTAATATTAATTTAAAACCAATACCCTTTCTTTTATATTGATGATATGTAAACTCTTCAGTAAATATAGCTACAAAAGAGAATAATAAAGAAAATAAATAGACCAAGAGAAATAGCCCTAAAATAAAAGACCAACTTAAGGGTTGATAAATTATTAAGAAAATAAAATAAATCATTCCTAAGACTTCTACAATTGGCCCATATCTTTCGAAAATCATCCAATAAGGATAACTTAACATACCTAATACTCCATAATTAGGATTCCATCTTATTTTTTTATGGATCTTTAAAACTTCTATGGTTCCTCTAGTCCATCTATTTCTTTGAGAAATAAATATCTTTCTATTATCAGGAGCCTCTGTCCAACATAAAGGGTCAGGAATATAAGCTACTTTATAGGGTAACTTTTCTTCTTCCATATATCTTCGCATACGAACAATAATCTCCATATCTTCACCAACAGTTTTGGTATCATAACCCCCAACTTTTATAGCTATTTCTCTATCAAACAATCCAAAAGCACCAGAAATAACAAGTAAGCCATTTAACCTTGCCCAAGCCATTCTGCCCAATAAAAAAGAGCGTAAATATTCTAAAATTTGACAACGCTCTAACCATTTATCTGGATAATTTACTTCTAACAGCTTTCCATCTTCTATTTTACAGGAATTTGCGATTCTAATAACACCTCCAGAAGCAATTACTTTTCTGTCTGTATATTCTAAAAATGGTTTTACCATTCTTTGTAGAGAATCTTCCAATAACAAACAATCTACATCTATACATGCTAAATATCTACTTTCACTTATATTTATTCCACAATTTAGAGCATCTGCTTTACCTCCATTTTCTTTGTCTACAACTATAAGTTTTTCGAATGCTGGATTTTTAGATTTAAATACTCCTGCTCTTAAAGGCTGTGTTGGTACTCTTTGATTTATCAAATACTCTATTCTTTCTAAATCGTAAGCTTTTATAAGTTTTTCTAAACTATCATCTTTACTACCATCATTTACAATAATAACATCATAATTTACATAATGTGTAGAAAGAAGAGATCTAACATTTTCAACAATATTTAGACTCTCATTATAGGCTGGTGCAATGATTGAAATAGAAGGAGCTACATCAGAAGTAAGTAAATCTTTATAATTTACAAAACTATTTTTTTTAAGGTACTCTATTGTTTCTCTAGATGAGAAAACAGCCAAAATAACATAAGAACCAACTATTAGTACAGTAAATACTAAAAAGAAGTAATGAAAAACAAGTACAATATTTCTTATGATATAATCATACTCCATAACTTACATCTAAATAATCGATTATTCTATTATATTCAGCATCTTCAGAGTTTTTTTCTAACTTATTATATAAGTTTACATCAACTCTTTTTAAAATTTTTAAAGCTCTATGTTTTATTTCGAAATTATTACTATTTACATGTTCTATCAAAAACATGGCATCCTCATTTTTGGCTACTTTTTCTAAATACTTAAAGAATGCAACTTTTTCTTTATCAGAAATTTCACTAAATCTTTGAATAATAAATTCCTTGGCTTCTAAAATTTCAAAATGAGTAATTATATCTATTGTTTTTATTCTAATTTCTGCATTTTTATGCTGTAACAAATCAATTAAAGTATCTTTTGTTTCTAACCTATTAAATAATTTTACAATATTTAATACAAATAAAACAACATAATCATTATTTGATTCTAACCATTTTTTTAAATCTAACGTTTCATCATATTCAAAGTTTTCTACTTCACCTAGCAATAAAATTTGATCCCATTCAGACAATGGAACTTTTAAGTTGTCTAAGAAATTTAAACCCTCAAAACCAAATAATTCAATAAAATACAAATGAGCTTCTCTTCTTACTTCTTCTCTGTGGTGGTTTATTAGTTTAGAAATAGAATTTCTTACTCTTTTTACTTTAAAGTGCCTTAAATCTTTAATACCAATAGCTACAATATGCCATTGTTTACTTCTTAATTTTTTAATTGCATAATTTAATAACCCAATTTTTTTATAAAGGCTATTCATTTGCTCTATCATATGACCTGCTACCTGCTGATCTAATTGTAAAAAAGTTTCTGTAATTATTATTCTTTTTCTTTTACTTACTAGTCCTTTTTTAAATTGTTTAATAATTGTTTTTTGCTTTTTACTAAGTAACTCACCTTCTTCTTCAGCATAAATATATTCGATAAGCAATTTTTCAATTTTTTCGCGATACTTTATATTATTCTTCTCTTTAACCCTAATATTGCGTCTTAGTATTTTTAAATAGAAAATAAGGATAACTATTATTATAGCTAGTACTATAACTAAAGACCAAATTACAGCTTCAAATAAAGTAAATTGCATAAATCATATTTAAAGAAGCATTCTTTTAACTCTTATAGATAGCTCATTAGGACTTAAAGGTTTGCTCATAAAATCATTAGCACCTAAATTAAATGCTTTTAAAACCATCTCCTCTTGACCAGAAGAAGAAAAAACTAAAATTGGAGTCTTACTTTCTAATTTATTTCTAACATGACTTATAACCTCTAATCCGCTTACGTAATCCATCATTATATCTGTTAGAATTAAATCTGGATTTTCATTCTCTATAAGTTCAATTGCTTCTTTACCATTTTTAGCCATTAAAAGATGATGCCCATCTTTTTCTAACCTAAATTTTAATAATAGGGAAAGTACTGAATTGTCTTCGGCTAAAACTATTTTCTTTATGCTCATATTTGGGGGTAATTATAAAACTCGTATCAAATTAACAAAAATTGCTTGATTAATTTATATTTGTTTTAATTATATTTACACATCTTTGTAAGATATCTCATATTACCCCCAAAATAAAAAAAAATATGGAAATAGAAAGCGTATTAGAAAGTAATGTTGTTGACCTAACATCATTAAAAACTTTTTTTGCATCTGATAAAGACGCTTTAATTCAAATTATTCAAGTCTATATCTCAGATACAGAACCTAGAATAAAAACTTTAGAGGAAAGTCTTACTAATATTGACTACACTGAAATTAAGAGTATTTCTCATTTCTTAAAATCATCTTTTAGTTTAATGGGTATAAAATGTTCAGAAGAAATTGCTGAACTAGAAAAAATGGCAGACAGAAAAGAAAAAGATTCTCTTATTAAAGAAAAACTAAACTACATTATACCTATTTGTAAAGAAAGCATTGTAGAATATAAAATTATTCTACAAAAACTTGAAGCTTTATAAAAACAAATTTCTTCAAATTAAATAATTAGAATTAAAATCACATTTTTAATTCTTTAAACCTATTTTCTAAAACATTTAGAACACAATATCTTATAAAGTAAATAAATATTATACGTTTCATATTTTAAATACTTAATTTTACATCAAAATATGGATAATAAAATACTTATTGGTAGAAAAGATAAAGCAGATTTTCCTGAATTATCTTTAAACGATATTGATATTAAAATAGATTCAGGAGCTTATACTTCTTCTATACATTGTACAAACATTAAAGAAATTGAAAGTAATAATGAAAAAAAATTGAAGTTTACTTTATTAGATCCAGAACATGAACATTACAATAACAAAGAGTTTACTACCAAAAATTACACTTCTAAACTAGTAAAAAGTTCTAATGGTATTTCAGAAATACGTTTTATGATTAATACTACCATTATTATATTTAATAAAGAACTTCCAATCTTCCTAACTTTGAGCGAACGAAAAGAGATGAAGTTTCCTGTTTTATTGGGAAGAAAATTTTTAAATAATAAATTTATCATAGATACCACAAAAACAAATCTTTCTTACAGATTAAAAACAAAATAAATGAGAATAGTTATACTATCTAGAAATCCAAAATTATATTCTACTCAAAGATTAGTAGAGGCAGCTACTAAAAGAAAACACGAAGTTTTTGTGGTTGACCATTTAAAATGTAATATAGAAATTGAAAAAAGATCTCCAAAAATCTATTATAAAGGTGAATACCTTACTAATATAGATGCTATAATTCCAAGAATTGGAGCTTCTGTAACTTTTTATGGCACTGCAGTAATTCGTCAATTTGAAATGATGAAAGTATTTACTTCTGTATCTTCTACAGCGTTAACAAGGTCAAGAGATAAGTTAAGTAGTTTACAAATTTTAGCAAGAGCTGGAGTTGGTTTACCTAAAACAGTTTTTACAAATTACACTAAAGACGTTGAGCATGTTGTAAAATCTGTAGGGGGTGCTCCTCTAGTTTTAAAATTATTAGAAGGAACTCAAGGTTTAGGTGTTGTTTTAGCTGAAACTAAAAACGCAGCAACTTCAGTATTAGAGGCATTCAATGGTTTAGGAGCTAGAGTTATTGCTCAAGAGTTTATTAAAGAAGCAGGAGGTGCAGATATTAGAGCTTTTGTAGTTGATGGTAAAGTTGTTGGAGCTATGAAAAGACAAGGTAAAGAAGGAGAATTCAGATCTAATTTACACAGAGGTGGAAATGCAACTGTAATTGAACTAAGTGATGAAGAAGAAAAAACTGCAATAAAAGCAGCTAAAGCTTTAGGGCTTGGTGTTGCTGGTGTAGATATGTTGCAGTCTTCAAAAGGTCCACTAGTATTAGAAGTAAATTCTTCACCTGGTTTAGAAGGTATAGAAAATGCAACTGGTAAAAACATTGCTAAAGAAATTATACGTTACTTAGAGATTCATGTCGAATAATAAACTTACTCTCTTAGGGAAAGATATACCTGAAGGGAAAAAGACAATTCTAGATTTAGAAATTGCAAAATTACATACTAGAACAACAGTTAAAGTACCTGTAATTGTTGAACGTTCTAAAAACCCAGGACCTGTAGTTTTACTAATGGCAGGTATACATGGAGATGAAGTTAATGGAGTAGGAATTATTAGAGAAATCATCAATCAAAAAATAAACAAACCAAAAAACGGAACAATTATTTGTTTGCCCGTTTTTAATATTTTTGGGTATTTAATACACACAAGAGAATTTCCTGATGGGCGTGATTTAAACAGAGTCTTCCCTGGTAATGCAAATGGCTCTTTAGCTAGCCAATTTGCCTATCAATTTACTAAAGAAATTGCTCCTCATGTTGATTATGTTTTAGACTTTCACACAGGTGGTGGAGAGCGTGATAATGTTGCACAAATTAGATGTCATAGTGAAGAAGAAAACACACTTAAATTAGCAGAAGTATTTAACCCACCTTTTATTATTAGTTCTAACTATATTGCAAAGTCTGTTAGATACACCTTGAACAAAATGAAAAAAACGGTTTTACTTTTTGAAGGAGGTAAAACCAACGAATTAAACCCTGAGATTATTGCTCATGGTGTCAGAGGTACCAAAAATGTACTAACTCATTTAGATGTTATTGATGGTGATGTAAATTTAACTCAAAAACCAATTTATATTAATTCAGCAAGATGGTTGAGAGCATCTCATTCAGGAATGTTTCAAGCAACTGTAAAAAACGGAACTTTTGTAGAAAAAAAACAAGTTTTAGGATATATTCAAGATCCTTTTGGTGAATTTAAAAAGAAAATATTTGCTCAAAATGAAGGATATATTTTCTGCATTAATAGAACACCAATCGTAAACAAAGGAGATGCTTTATTTCATTTGGGTATTAAAGAATAATTTGTAAAAAGAGATAAGTAAGAAAAAATATCAAAAAACTACTAGCATTTCAAAAAATATAAAAACAGATTCAGAGTTACAAGGTATTACACATCTAATTGTTGATGCAACTATTGGCGTAACAAATATTGTTGAAGAAATGCATCAACAAATAGTTCATCCTCCCCTACTACCTTCAACAGAGATTCAAAAATTAATTACAGGCATTACAGGTATCACATATAAAATTATTAGGTGGAACACTAAGTTATTTGGCAGTACTATTTCAAGTTTATTAGAATTATTACCTTCTATAGTTAATAAAATAAAAGAATCTGATAAAAAAGAGGTTATTTTATCAATTTTAAATGGAGTAATTGGCGATTATTTAGAAGAAAAAAACAATCCACTTCAACTTGGAATGGAGTTCCGCTCTCAATCGAAATCTGTACAACTTAATGCTAAAAGTTTAAAGGAAAATTTCCCCAATAATTCTGGCAAAATTATATTAATGATTCATGGTTCTTGCATGAGTAGTTTACAGTGGACTCGTAACAACCATAATCATGGAGAAATTTTAGCTAATGATTTAAACAAAACATTATTATACCTTAATTATAATAGTGGTAGACATATTTCAACAAATGGTAAAAACTTAAATAAACTTTTAAAAACACTTTCTAAAAACTGGCCTGTTCCCATTAAAGAAATCACAATTATTGCTCACAGTATGGGAGGCTTAGTTACCAGAAGTACTTTATATTATGCTAAAAAACAAAATCAAAATTGGGCTAAATCATTAAAAAAAGTTGTTTTTCTAGGTACTCCTCATCATGGATCACCAATAGAAAAAATTGGAAACTATTTAGATTTAGTATTGGCAACTGTACCTTATGCAAAGCCTTTTGCAAAATTAGGTAAAATTAGAAGTGCAGGTGTAACAGATTTAAGATATGGCAACATCTTAGATGAAGATTGGAAAAACAAAAATCGTTTTGAATTAAGAAGTGATGACAGACAAACTATTCAATTACCAAAAAAAATCGAATTTTATGCTATAGCTGGAGTTTTAAGTAATAAATTAAACAATCTATTAGGAGATAGCCTAGTAGATTTAAAAAGTGCTTTAGGAAAACATAAAAATCCTGATAAGGATTTAAATTTTTTAAAAGAAAACACTCTAATTCTTTATGAAAACAATCATCTAGATTTGTTAAGCAACCCACAAATAACAGACAAATTAAAAGTTTGGTTGTCTTAAAAATTGGTTTTTTATTATGAATTCTAATTTCTAAAAACTAAACAGGTTTAATTTTGTTATTATATCTATAAAACAGATTTTAAAACTCAACAAAAAACTTACATTTGCAAAATGCGTATAGATATTATTTCTGCTGTTCCAAAGCTTTTAGAGAGTCCTTTTAATCATTCTATAATTAAAAGAGCAAAAGAAAATGGATTTTTAGAAATCAAAATTCATGATCTAAGAGATTATGGTTTAGGCAATTACAAACAAATAGACGATACTCAATTTGGTGGTGGTGCAGGCATGGTTTTAATGATAGAACCTATTACAAATTGTATTAAAAAATTACAATCAGAAAGAAAATATGATGAAGTCATTTACATGACACCAGATGCTAAAACATTAAATCAAACAACAGCTAATACACTTTCTTTAAGAAAAAACATACTAATTTTAACGGGTCATTATAAAGGAATAGACCAAAGAATTAGAGATAAATACATAACCAAAGAAATCTCAATAGGCGATTATGTTTTAACTGGTGGAGAACTAGCTGCAGCTGTTTTAGTTGATAGTATTGTAAGACTTATACCTGGTGTTATTGGTGATGAACAATCTGCACTAACAGATTCTTTTCAAGATAATTTACTTTCTCCTCCAGTCTATACTAGACCAGCAGAGTTCGAAGGCATGAAAGTTCCAGAGATCTTATTAAGTGGTAATTTCCCTAAAATTGATGAATGGAGAACAGAAAAAGCCTATGAAAGAACTAAAGAAATTAGACCAGACTTACTAAAAGATTAGTACTTACAAGGCTCAAAGTAAAATAATTAGAAATAATTGAATTTATATTTTACAAACTAAAAATTATTACTAAATTTGCACTCGCTAAAATAACCTCTGACGAAATACGTGAATGTTGTTTTTGTTAAACTATAATTTTTAAGATATGGAATCTTTAGTAAAATTTGTACAAGACGAATTTGTAACAAAAAACGAATTACCAGAATTTGCAGCTGGTGACACAATTACAGTATACTACGAAATTAAAGAAGGTAGCAAAACACGTACTCAGTTTTTTAGAGGTGTTGTTATCCAAAAAAGAGGTACAGGAGCTTCTGAAACATTTACAATCAGAAAAATGTCTGGTACAGTAGGTGTTGAAAGAATTTTTCCATTAAACTTACCATCTATTCAGAAGATAGAAGTTAACAAAAAAGGTAAAGTACGTAGAGCTCGTATTTTCTACTTTAGAGATTTAACTGGTAAAAAAGCAAGAATTAAAGAAAGAATGAGATAGACTTCTCAACTTCTTTTAAAATATTAAAAAGCATTGTGTTATTCACAATGCTTTTTTAGTTAACAAATGTTAATAAACATGGTTCATATCATGTTAATTTAAAACTCTAAAAAAAGTTTGTAAAACTGAAAAACAACATTACATTTACATTAATATTTAATGAAATATAATATCAATATAATAAATTATATAAAGTATTATTGATGATTAAATAATTTAAAGTAACGTTCTTTAATACATTGTTATTTCAATATTAGTACTTTAAAAAATGTTTATTGAAAAATAAACATATAAAAAGCTAAAATTAAAAACTTAGTTTAATAAATACTAATTATAAATAACAATAGATTTACTAATCAATTCAACCTACAAAATGTAAGTTCATTTGAAAAGTATTTCAAAAATGAAATAGTAAAATATAATTTCTTTAAAAAATAAAGAAATATAAGATTAGATTCTTATTTATTTTGCAGCAATGCAAAACAGTGTAAAAGACTATTTCAAAGAAGCCATATCAAGCAATTTATTTGTCTGATATGGCTTTTATTTTTATTTCTGAATTATATAAAAAAACCTAAATAATTATTATTTTCTCAATAAAGTAGGTTAATTAATGAATATATGACACTATAAATTTCATACCTAATTCTTACATTTGCAATCGCTTATTTCATAAGCAAAATTATCATTACAATTATTTTTTAAATAGATTTCAAAACTTCATTTATATGGCTAAAATTATATACACAAAAACTGATGAAGCTCCAGCTTTGGCTACTCGTTCTTTTTTACCAATTGTAAAAGCTTTTACAAAGTCTTCAGGTATAGAAATAGAAACCAAAGATATTTCTTTAGCAGGTAGAATTTTAGCTAATTTTTCCGATTATTTAAAAGAAGATCAAAAAGTAGAAGATGCTTTAGCTTATTTAGGAGATTTAGCTAAAAAGCCTGAGGCAAATATTATAAAACTTCCAAACATAAGTGCTTCTGTTCCACAATTAGTAGAAGCTATTAAAGAATTACAAGTTAAAGGATATGATTTACCAGATTATCCAGAAGAGGTTAAAACTGATGAAGATAAAGCAGTTTTAGCATTATATAATAAAGTAAAAGGTTCTGCAGTAAATCCAGTTTTACGTGAAGGTAATTCAGACAGAAGAGCTCCAAAAGCAATTAAAAATTACGCTCGTAAAAATCCACATTCTATGGGTGAATGGAGTTCAGATTCTGAAACTCATGTAGCTAGTATGACTAAAGGTGATTTTGCACATAATGAAAAATCAATCACTACAGGAAACGCAACAAAAGTTAGCATTCAACATATTTCAAATACAGGAGAAACATCTTTATTAAAAGAAGGATTATCTCTTTTAGATGGTGAAATTATAGATGCTACAGTCATGAGCAAAAAAGCATTAATTTCTTTTCTAGAGAAAGAAATTAAAGATGCTTCAGATAAAGGAATTCTTCTTTCATTTCATATGAAAGCTACAATGATGAAAGTTTCTGATCCAATTATTTTTGGTCATATTGTTAAAACATATTTTAAAGAAGTTTTTGAAAAACATGGTGAAACTTTTACTAAAATTGGAGTTGATGTAAAAAGTGGATTTGGTAATTTATTAAGTAATTTAGATGAACTTACTTTAGAAAAGAAAACAGAAATTTTAAAAGATATTGATACTGTTTTTAAAGCTAAGGCAGATTTAGCTATGGTAAATTCTGATAAAGGAATCACCAACTTACATGTACCATCTGACGTTATTATTGACGCTTCTATGCCTGCTATGATTAGAACATCAGGTAAAATGTGGAATAAAGAAGGTAAACTTCAAGATACTAAAGCAATTATTCCTGATAGCTCTTATGCTGGTATTTACACAGCCACTATAAACTTCTGTAAGAAACATGGTGCATTTGATCCTACAACTATGGGTACAGTACCAAATGTTGGTTTAATGGCACAAAAAGCAGAAGAGTATGGTTCTCATGATAAAACATTTGAGATTTCTGCTGCAGGTAAAGTACAAGTTATTGATACTGATGGTACTATTTTACTAGAACATAATGTAGAAGAAGGCGATATTTGGAGAATGTGCCAAACTAAAGATTTACCAATTCAAGATTGGGTAAAATTAGCAGTTACAAGAGCAAGAGCTTCTAAAACTCCTGCTGTATTTTGGTTAGATGAAAATAGAGCACATGATGCTGAAATCATTAAAAAAGTAAATACTTATTTAAAAGACCATAATACAGATGATTTAGATCTAAGAATTCTATCACCAATTAAAGCAACAGAATTTACATTAGAAAGAATTATAAAAGGTGAAGACACAATTTCTGTTTCCGGTAATGTGTTAAGAGATTATTTAACAGACTTATTCCCTATTTTAGAAGTGGGCACATCTGCAAAAATGTTATCTATAGTTCCATTAATGAATGGAGGTGGTTTATTTGAAACTGGAGCAGGTGGATCTGCACCTAAACATGTAGAACAATTTATAGAAGAAAACCATTTACGTTGGGATTCTTTAGGAGAATTTTTAGCCTTAGCTGTTTCTTTAGAGCATGTTGGTAATACCACAAATAATTCTAAAGCTCTAGTACTTGCAGAAACTTTAGATGAAGCTACAGACAAATTCTTAGACACAAACAAATCTCCTTCTAGAAAGGTAGGTGAATTAGACAATAGAGGTTCTCACTTTTATTTAGCATTATATTGGGCAGAAGCTTTAGCTAATCAAAACTCAGATAAAGATTTACAAAAAGAGTTTTCTTCAATTTTTGATCATTTATCAAAAAATGAGCAAAACATTGTAAATCAATTAAATGAAATTCAAGGCTCTAAAGTAAATATTGGAGGTTATTATATGCCAATAGAAGAATTAGCTACAAATGCTATGAGACCTAATGAAACATTAAATAAAATTTTATCTTAATAAATTTTTAAGAAACATTAACAATAAAGAGTGCTTTTACAGCACTCTTTTTTATTAGTTTTGATTTCAATCTAACTAATATTTAATGAATAAGAAAAAAATTGCTATCATTTCAAGTATTGTTATTGTAGCCCTATTTTTAGCCTATTACTTTTTTTCATCACCAGCAGAAGGTGAAACATATTTAACTACTAAAGTAAATAAAGGAAATTTTGTCAGTGAAGTTATTACTTCTGGAGAAGCACAATCTACTAGTTTAAAGAAAATTAATGGACCAAGTAATCTAAGAAAATTTAGATTGAGAGATATTAAAATTCAAGATTTAGTGCCAGAAGGAACTATCGTAAAAGTGGGAGATTATGTTGGAAGATTAGATCCAACAGATGTAAACGAACAAATTATAGATGCTCGTTTAAATTTAGAGACTGCATTATCTAAATTTACTCAACAACAGTTAGACACTACCTTAAGCCTAAAACAAGAAAGAAATACCATTAAAGATTTAAGCTTTAGTATGGAAGAAACTAGACTAGAATTAAAACAGTCTATTTACGAACCACCAGCAACCATAAAAAAATTAGAAATAAATCTAGAGAAATTAGAAAGAGATTTAAAAGAGAAAAAAGAAAACTATAACATTAAAAAGAGACAAGCCAATGCTAAAATGGTAGAGGTTGGTACTGAAGTTTCTAAAATTAGAAAAGAATTAGATGATCTTTTAGATTTATTAAAATCATTCACCATTTATTCTGATGGTGAAGGAATGATTACTTACGATAAAAATTGGGATGGTTCTAAAAAGAAAGTAGGCTCTACTATAAGTCCCTGGAATCCATCTATTGCAAGTCTACCAGATTTAACTAAAATGGAATCTAAAACTTATGCTAACGAAGTTGATATTAGAAAAATTAAAAAAGACCTACCTGTAAAAGTTGGTTTTGACGCTTTTCCTGATGTTGTTATAGATGGTATTGTAACAGATGTTGCTAATGTTGGTGAAAATAAAAGAGGTTCAGATATTAAAGTTTTTCAAGTAATGATAAAACTTAATGGAACAAATGAAAATATTAGACCTGGTATGACTACTTCAAACAAAATACTAACTTTCGAAAGAAAAGATGTTTTAAGTGTACCTCTAGAAGCTGTATTCTCTAAAGATTCTATTACTTACGTCTACAAAAAATCAGGTTTTTCTATAGCTAAAAAACAAGTGAAAATTGGTGACTCTAATAATGATGCTGTAATTATTGAAGAAGGTTTAGCTGAAGGTGATGTTGTTTATTTAAACAAACCTAAAGGATATGAAGCTACTCAAATCGCTAAACTTAACTAGTTTTTTATGTTTGATAAAATCTATATAGAAAAACTAAAATCTAATTTTAGTGAAGCTGTTCGTGTAATTCTTACCAATAAAATTAGAACACTTTTAACCTCTCTAGGAATAATTTTTGGTGTTGCTGCTGTAATTACTATGCTAGCAATTGGTAATGGTGCAGAAAAGGAAATTTTAGCTCAGTTAGAATTAGTTGGTGTAAACAACATTGTAATTACTCCAATTCCTGATGAAAAAGAAGATCAAAATCAAGAAGAAGATGAAGATGGGGCATCAGAATCTAAACGTTTTTCTAAAGGTTTAGATATGTTAGATGTAGAAAGTATTGCTAAAAATATACCATCTATAAAATCTGTTAGTCCAGAAATCATTTTAGAAACTTATGTTATTAAAAAAGGAAGACAAAATCCAGTAAAATTAATTGGGGTTTTCCCTGAATATTTTGCAAGTGCAAATATTAACATAGAAAGTGGTAAAAACTTTTCTGAAGCCCAATCAGAAAGTGCTTTGCCTGTTTGTATTATTGGTAAAAAAATTGAGAAAAAATTATTTACAGGTGAAAGTGCTATTGGAAAAAATATAAAAGTAAAAGATGTTTGGCTTCAAGTTGTTGGTGTTATAGAAGAAAAATTTGTTTCTGAAAATGCACAAGAAAACTTAGGGATAAGAGATATGAATCTAGATATTTATATTCCAGCTAAAACCTTTTTAGTTCGATACAAAGATCGAAAAATTATAAGTGATAGACCTATTGATTTTGGTGGTGGTGGAGTTATTTTTATGGGAAACCAACAAGGACCTAAGAAAAAAATTCCAAGAGGTAATTATCATCAAATAGACAAACTAATAGTACAAGTTAATGACTCTAAAGAGTTAAATGCAACTGCAGATGTTTTAAGCAGAATGCTTAAAAGAAGGCATAATGATGTATTAGATTTCGAAATTTCTATACCTATTCAGCTTTTAAAACAGCAACAGAAAACAAAACAAATATTTAACATTGTACTAAGTATTATTGCTGGTATCTCTCTTTTAATTGGTGGTATTGGTATAATGAATATTATGTTAGCTTCTGTTTTAGAAAGAACAAAAGAAATAGGAATTATAAGAGCCATTGGAGCTACACAAGAAGACGTTATTCTTCAATTTTTAACTGAATCTGTTTTAGTAAGTATTGGAGGTGGAATTATAGGAATTATACTTGGTGTACTTGCCTCCTATATTTTAGAAATTACAACAGGTATTGAAACCATACTCTCTTTAAGTTCAATTTTATTATCATTTTTTGTAGCTACATTAATTGGGTTAATTTTTGGAATAGCACCTGCAAAATCTGCAGCTAGCAAAAGTCCTATTGAAGCTATTAGACACGAATAACTATGAAAAAATACTTTTTTCTTTTTACAATTTTACAATCAATTTGTAGCTATTCTCAAAGACCAATTTCTTTAGAAGAAGCTATAAGCATTGCACAAAAGAACTCTCCAGATTATAAAGCTTTGTTAAACCAAAATCAAGCTAGTTATTGGAGATATAGAAACTTTAAAGCACGTTTTTTACCTCAACTAAGGTTTGATGCTACTTTACCACAATACAGAAACTCTGTTAACAGAATTACTTTAGATGATGGTTCTGATGGATTTAGAAGAACAAATCAAATTCGTTTTGATGGTACACTTTCTATTAATCAAAATATTGGTTTAACTGGTGGTACAATTTCTGTGAGTTCTCAACTAGAAAGAGTTGATGTATCTGAACCATTCTCTGCAACAAATTACGCTGTCATTCCTTTTTCTTTAAATTATTTTCAAAATTCTTTATTCTACAATGAGTTTAAATGGTTAAAAGAAATAGAACCATTGTTATATGAAGAAGCTAAAAGAGAATTTATTGAAAGAATGGAGCAAATATCTTTAAATACGTGTAGAAGATACTTTGCTTTATTAAAATCTCAAGTTCAAAAAAGAATAGCCAAATCTAATTTTTCAAACCAAGACACCTTATTTCAGATATCAAAAGGTAGATATAAAATGGGTAAAATTGCAGAAAATGATTTATTACAAATAGAACTTTCTGTATTAAACTCTGAAAATGAAGTGATTACTAACGAAATCAATTTCAAAAGAGCTTCTCAAGATTTATCTAGGTATTTAACACTAGATACAGAAGATATTTTATTATCTACTCCAAAAGAGTTAACAACGTTTACTGTAACTGTAGAAAAAGCCTTAGAAGAAGCCAAATCTAATAGAAAAGCAGTAATAGAGTTTAGAAGAAGACGTTTACAAGCAGAACAAGATGTTGCTGAAGTGAGAGGAAATAATAGATTGCAAATGAGCTTAAAAGCTAATTTTGGTATCTCTCAACAAGGTAATGACATTAATAATTTATTTCAAGATTTTAATCAACAACAAAGTGTTTTACTTTCATTAGGTATTCCTATTTTAGATTGGGGAGTTTCTAAATCTAGAAGGAAATTAGCAGAAGCAAACAAAGATTTAGTAAACACAAATGTTGAAATAGATCAACAAGAGTTTGAACAAGAAATTTATTTACATGTCTTAAACTGGCAAAACCAACGTAATTTTTTAAAGACTTCTAAAAAAGCTCAAGAAATTGCTTTAAAAAGATACGAAATTGCTAAAAAGCGTTTCGTTTTAGGAAAAATAACAATTACAGATTTAAACATTGCTCTTCAAGAACAAGACAGATCTGTATTATCTTATCTAAATTCTTTAGAAAAATTTTGGGTAGATTATTACACCTTAAGAAGATTAACCTTATATGATTTTATAGAGAATAAAAAAATTGAAGTTAATGACATTATCTACGATTAAAAAGCTATTCTTTTTAACGTTTTCTTATAAGTATATAATTGTATTTTTGTTGAGTTAATTTTTAGATAATTTAAACAAAAATGAACCCTTCAAAAAATATTGCTTTTCTTTTTTTATTTGTTGCTCAAATATTTTTCTCCCAAGAAAAAGTAACTATAAACGGAACTGTTTACGATAATAATTCTAATGAAACTTTAATAGGAGTTTCTGTATATTTTCCAGAATTAAAAACAGGAACTACTACCAACGAATATGGTTTTTATTCTATAACTGTACCTAAAGGTAATTATAAAATTCAAATAAGTTATTTAGGTTTTAAATCGATAATAGAAAACTTAAACTTAACTGTAAATGTTACTAAGAACTTTAAATTAGAAGAAGAAACAGAAAGTTTAGATGAAATTATTATTGAATCTGATATAGAAAAACTAAATATTAAAACACCTCAAATGAGTGTGAATAAACTTACTGCAGCTACTATAAAACAAATACCAGTAGTTTTAGGTGAGTCAGATATTATAAAGTCAATTATTCTTTTACCAGGAGTTACTAGTGCAGGTGAAGGCGCTTCAGGATTTAATGTAAGAGGTGGTGCTGCAGATCAAAATTTAATATTGTTAGATGAAGCTATCGTTTTTAATTCTTCACATGTTTTTGGTTTTTTCTCGGTTTTTAATCCAGATGTAATAAAAGATGTAAAATTATATAAAGGAGGAATTCCTGCTAGATATGGAGGAAGATTATCATCTGTTTTAGACATATATCAAAAAGAAGGAAACAGTAAAGAATTTAAACTTACAGGTGGCATTGGATTAGTTTCTAGTAGATTATTAGCAGAAGGACCAATAGAGAAAGAAAAAAGTTCTTTTTTAATAGGTGGTAGAGCTTCATATGCTCATTTATTTTTACCACTTTTTGACAACGATAATACTGCTTATTTTTACGATTTAAACAGTAAAGTTAATTATAGATTTAATGAAAAAAACAACTTATTCTTATCAACTTACTTTGGAAAAGATGTTTTTGGAATCAGTGATAACTTTGTAAATAAATATGGAAATAATGTTCTTAATTTAAGATGGAATCATCTGTTTTCTGATAAGCTTTTTTCTAATCTTTCTCTTATATATTCAGATTATTTCTATGGTTTAACTCTTGATTTTGTTGGTTTTGAGTGGGATTCTGGAATCACAAACTTCAATTTAAAATACGATTTTAAACACTATTTAAATAATACTTTCACTTTAAATTATGGTATTAATAATATATATATCAAATTTAATCCAGGAGAAATAATACCAAATAGACCAGATTCTGGTATTCAACCAGAAAAATTAATTGATAAATATGCTAATGAATTTGCAGCCTATATAGATGCAGAACACAGAATAAGTGATAAACTTACTTTGCAATATGGACTTCGTTTTAGCAATTTTACTAGACTTGGTCAAGATGAACTTAATGTGTATGCAAATAACGAAGCTGTAATTTATAATCAACAATTTAAAAAATACGAATCTGCGACTCCAACAGGTACAGAAAGTTTTAGTAGAAGCGATGTATTAGCAAGCTTTAATAATTTTGAACCAAGATTTTCGCTTTCTTATTTATTAAGTGATGAATCTTCTGTAAAACTGAGTTACAATAGAATGGCTCAATATTTACATTTATTATCTAACACAGCATCTCCTACTCCACTTGATGTATGGGCACCAAGTGGACGATTTATAAAACCACAACTATTAGATCAATTTGCAGCAGGTTATTTTAAATCTATAAAAGGAGGTGATTATTCTTTAGAAACAGAAGTTTTTTACAAAGACATTCAAAATAGAATAGACTATATAAATGGTGCTAATTTAATTGCTAATAACGAAATCGAAACTGTTATTTTAAATGGACAAGCCAGAGCTTATGGTTTAGAAGTATTATTTAAGAAAAACGAAGGCAATTTTAAAGGATGGTTAGCTTATACTTTATCTAGATCAGAGCAACAAACACCTGGAAGAAATGCTAACGAACCAGGAATTAATCAAGGTAAATGGTACAGCACACCTTTTGATAAAACTCACGATTTATCTTTAAATGCTAGTTACGAATTATCAAAAAAATGGACCTTTAACGCAAACTTTTTATTCCAAACAGGGCAACCTACTAATTATCCTGTTGGTCAATATGAAGTACAAGGTTTAAATGTTCCCATTTTTGATGATGATAGAAGAAATGCAGATAGATTACCTGCTTATCACAGATTTGACATTTCTGCAACCTTAACTCCAGAAAAAAACAAAAACAGAAAATGGCAAGCAGAATGGGTTTTTGGCATCTACAATTTATATGGTAGACAAAATGCAGCTTCTATTAATTTTAGACAAAATAGAGAAACATTAAGAAACGAAGCAATACAAACTTCAATTTTTGGTATTGTGCCCTCTGTAACTTATAATTTTAAATTTTAAACTGATGAAAAAGATATATATACTTCCAATTTTATTGATGTTCTTTTTCTCAAACTGCGAAAAAGTAGTAGATGTAGATGTACCAAGTATTCCTCCTAAATTAATCATAGATGCTTCTTTTGAAGTGTTTTTTGATGAAAATCCAGTTACTGCAAATACAGTAGTTAAACTCAGATTATCTGCAGATTATTTTGATGATGTTATTCCTGCTGCTTTAAATGCAACAGTATTTCTTACCAATTTATCAGACAACTCTGTAATTAATTTTTCTGACACAAATGCAGATGGAGATTATGAACCAATAAACTCTTTTATTCCTGCTGATAATGTAACTTACGAACTTACTGTTATTTATGATAATGAAACTTATAAAGGTACAGCTACAAAAATAAAGTCAACACCTTTAACCTCTGTAACACAAGGAGATGAAACCTTATTTTCTGGTAATGAAACAGAGTTAAAAATTTCATTTAAAGATGATGCAAATGAAGAAAACTATTACTTATTTGATTTTACAAATAATTTATTTTTAGCCATAGAAGATCGTTTTTTTAATGGAGCAGATTATAACTTTTCTTACTTTTATTCAGAAGATGATTTAAAAGTTCCTACTGCTGTAAAAATTAAAATGTCTGGTATTACTAAAGAATATTTCACATACTTCAGAGTTTTAATTAATCAAAGTGGACAAAATGCAGGCGGACCTTTTGAAACAGTTCCTTCTTCTTTATTAGGTAATATGATTAACACAACAAACGAAGAAAATTTTCCTTTAGGCTACTTTCATATTTCTGAAACAGATACGTATACTATATTTTTAGAAGATAAGAATTAGATAACTTTTTTCGGTTTTCATTCAAACATATGATAAAAAATGTATTTTTGAATGATGACGTTTACAAAGACTACAGAGCAAGATTCTAAATACAATCATCTAGAAAAGATGACTGTAAAAGAATTATTACAAAACATTAACAACGAAGATAAAACAGTACCCTTAGCTGTAGAAAAAAGCTTGCCTCAAATAGAAGCGCTTACTAAGCAAATTGTAAATCAATTAAAAAAAGGAGGGAGACTTTTTTATTTAGGTGCAGGTACTTCTGGTAGACTTGGTATTGTAGATGCTTCTGAGTGTCCACCTACATTTGGAGTACCTCATGAATTAGTTGTAGGGTTAATTGCTGGTGGAGATTATGCCATTAGAAAAGCTGTAGAGTTTGCAGAAGATTCTAAAAGCCAAGGTTGGTTAGATTTGCAAGAACATACTATTTCTAATAAAGATGTAGTAGTTGGTATTGCTGCATCAGGAACAACACCCTATGTTATATCAGCATTAGAAGCGTGTAATAAAAAAAATATTATAACAGGCTGTATTACTTGTAATAAAAATAGTCCTTTAGGTAAAGTTGCACAATATCCTATAGAAGTGGTTGTAGGGCCTGAATTTGTTACTGGAAGCTCTAGAATGAAAGCTGGTACAGCACAAAAACTAGTTTTAAATATGTTGTCTACTACTGCTATGATTCAATTAGGAAAAGTAAAGGGTAATAAAATGGTAGACATGCAACTATCTAATAATAAATTAGTGGATAGAGGAGAAAAAATGTTAGTAAATACGCTAAATATAGACAAACAAAAAGCAGCTGTTTTATTAGAGAAATATGGTAGTGTTAGAAATGCAATAGAAAATTATAAAGGATGAGTACAGATATTAATTTATTAGGTAAAGGATTAATTAGATTAGGGGTTTTATTGTTACTTTTTATTGCTTCTCCTATCATTATAACTATGGGGTTTAAAGCAATAGATAAATTTACAGAAGCTCCAAAGCTTTATTTAGCATATGTTCTTATAGCAGCTGGTTGTCTGTTACTTATTTATACAATTTACTTTGCTTTTAAAACTTTTAAAGTAATTAGCAATTCTATTTTTAATTCTAAGTAACTTTTGAATATAAATAAATTACATAAGGTTTTAAATTGGGAATACTGGCCATCATCTATGTTTTATATTCCAAATCTACCTTATGCATTTTATCTTGCTGCAAAAGCAAAACATGCAGCTTTTTTTAGTGCAGCAAACCCTTCTATTAAAAGTTCAGGAAATGGAACTGAAAGTAAATTCACTACTTTAGGTTTAATACCAGATAAATACAAACCAAAAAGCATATTACATGTTGCTAATTCAGAAATAAACAACACTTTACTAAGCTTAGAAAAAGCTGGATTATATTTTCCACTAATTGTAAAGCCTGATGTAGGATTTAGGGGTTTATTAGTAAAAAAAATAAATAGTATTGATGAGTTAAAGTTGTATTTGAAAAAATATCCAGTAAATACAATTATCCAAGAATACATACATTACAAAAATGAATGTGGTATATTTTATTCAAGAAACCCAAATGATGAAAAAGGTAAAATAACATCGATAACTTTAAAAAAATTTTTAAAGGTTAATGGTGATGGAAAATCTACTTTAAAAGCCTTAATTGCAAAAGACATAAGAGCTAAATTATATATTAATATCTTAGAAGAATTACATCAAACAACCTTAAATAGTGTTCCAAAAAAAAATGAAGAATTACTTCTATCTGTTATTGGCAATCATTGTAAAGGCACTCAGTTTTTAAATGGTAATCATTTAATAAGCAAAGAATTAGAAAAAACTTTTGATGATTTAAGTAAATCTATACCTGGTTGGTTTTATGGTAGAATAGATTTAAAATACAATACATTTTCTGAATTAGAAAAGGGAGAAAATTTTAAAGTTTTAGAAATTAACGGAATTATAGCAGAACCTACACATATTTATGATACAAATAGTTCTTCTTATTTTAAAGCTTTAAAAGCAATTAGAACACATTGGAAAAGTTTATATGATATTGCCATAACAAATCATAATCAGTATAAAATTCCTTATAAAAGCGTTAGAAAATTTATTGCTGAAATGTTTGAGCTCAGAGCGTATACTAAAAAAGTTAAGATGTACTCTAAAATTGTTTAGCTAGTAATTAAGAATTCACTTTAGATAAATTCTTTTTGGGTGTGGTTGGGTTAAAACCAAAATTTGAATCTGGCAACTCAATACCTAACTGATAAATAATATACCCAATACTAGCATAATGATGTATTGCATGACTATGAGCTTGCATTAAAATTGCCCCTAAAGTATAATTTACTGTTGTTTTTCCTAAACCTAAATCATCTGTTACTTTTATATTTTGTAATAAATCTTCTGGCTTTAATAATTGCACCTGTGCTATAATTGTAGAAAAATATTTTTTACAAACACTAGTATCTAGTTCAGCACTAATGTCTCTTTTTCTTATAGTTAAATCTATATGGTTATTCTTATATCCTTCTAAAACACAATAAAAAACATCTAATATATGTCTCATATGACATCCTATACTTGAATAATAAGGTGCTACTGAACTATCTGAATATTGTTGGTTAGAAATTTTTGTTATTAAATGTTTTCCTTTTTCTAAATTTTTCTCAATTGCGTCAATCATTAATCTTATAAAATTTTCTAAGTTTTATAAATATAATACAATTTAATTTCTTAAATCGATTTATTTTAAATTGGTATTAAAAAATTATATATAACCGATTAACAATTGTTTAAAAACAATAAAATAAGCTATTAAAATTTTGGCACGCTCTTTGAAAATACTAAAACAAATGCGGAAGCCGAAAAGCAAAAGAGTAGGCAAAACCCTTTAAACCATATATTATGAAAAGAGGATTATATTTTTTAGTAGCAATGTTCATGATGGTTTCTTCTGTAGAAGCCACAAATGGCTCAAAATTAACAAACAGATATTGGGTAAATAATTATTCTTATAACAACGCAGTTAATTTTTTTGAACGAGGAATCGAATTTTTTGTATTTACAAATGGAGATTTTGATTTCGATACAAGTTTTAATAATAGAGGTGTAAGAATAGATAGAGATTTTAGAGGAAGAATTCGAAGAGTTGGTAATGTCTTTATTAACTATGATTTTAGAGGAAACGTAACTAGAATTGGTAATGTTTTTATTAATTATCGAAGAAATAGATTATTTAGAGTTGGTAATTTAGAAGTTAGATATGACAGATGGGGTTATCCTATTTTTTATGGTGATGTAAGAGACAATTATTACGTTGACAATGGTGTAAGAATAAATTTAAACATAGGTAGAATATTCAACTTTAACGATCGTTTCTTTTTCAGAAATGATTTCAATAGAAACTATACAAGATTTAGAGAAGATAGAAACTTCTATTATTATAGAGCTAATAAAAACGCAAGAGTTGGTAAAAATGACAGAGTTATTAGAAGACGTAAAGCTGCTTCTGATAGAAATAATAGAATTGATAATACTAGAAGAAATATAACAAATAGAAATAGTGAATTCTCTTATAGAAAATCGAATTCAAATAAGAAAATTGATAAAATAAAAAGAAATACTAAAAGAGAAACTGTTACAGAAAACAAAAGAAGATCTACAGTAAAAAATAATAGGGGTAAAAAAGTTGAGAGAAAAAGAAGGAATTAATAGTTCTTTATTAGACACCCATTTTAAAAATGGGTGTTTTTCTTATTTATTTAAGGGGTTTTTCCTTATAAAATATATTATAAAAAAGATTAAATTTATACAATAATAGTATTCCCTCAATAATTGTTTCCTTGAAAAAGGTAAATAAAATCCTTAGTATAGTTACTAAGGATTTTTTTATCTAATTAACTTTTTATATTTAATACGTTTAGGCATTAAGTCTCCACCCAAACGTTTCTTCTTATTTTCTTCATAATCAGAGAAAGAACCTTCAAAGAAATAAACTTGACTATCTCCTTCAAAAGCTAAAATATGTGTACAAATTCGATCTAGAAACCATCTATCATGACTAATTACAACTGCACAACCAGCAAAATTTTCTAATCCTTCCTCAAGAGCTCTTAGTGTATTTACATCTAAATCGTTTGTTGGCTCATCTAAAAGCAAAACGTTACCTTCTTCTTTTAGAGTCATTGCTAAGTGTAATCTGTTTCTTTCTCCACCAGATAAAGTTGACACCTTTTTATTTTGTTCGCTTCCAGAAAAATTAAAACGACTTAAATAAGCTCTAGAATTTACCTGTCTTCCTCCCATCATTACTAAATCTTGACCATCAGAAAAATTTTCCCAAATGGTTTTATCTGGGTTTATGTCTGAATGTGCTTGATCTACATATGCAATTTTTGCAGTTTCCCCTACTTTAAAATTCCCTTTATCAGGAGTTTCTTCTCCCATAATCATTTTAAAAATAGTTGTTTTTCCTGCTCCATTTGGACCAATGATTCCAACAATACCTGCTTGAGGTAGATTAAATGCTAAATCTTCGTATAATAATTTATCTCCATAAGCTTTAGAAACCCCATTAGCTTCGATAACATTAGTTCCTAAACGTGGTCCATTAGGAATGTAAATTTCTAGCTTTTCATCAACTTGTTTTTGGTCTTGGCTCATTAATTTCTCGTAATTCTTTAAACGAGCTTTTTGTTTGGTTTGCCTTCCTTTTGCTCCTTGCCTAACCCAATCTAATTCTCTTTCTAAAGTTTTTTGACGCTTACTAGCTGTTTTGCTTTCTTGCGCCATTCTTTGAGATTTTTGATCTAACCAAGAAGAATAATTTCCTTTCCAAGGTATACCCTCTCCTCTATCTAATTCTAAAATCCAACCAGCTACATTGTCTAAGAAATATCTATCGTGTGTAACTGCAATAACAGTTCCCTTATATTGTGCTAAATGATGCTCTAACCAATGCACAGATTCTGCATCTAAATGGTTAGTAGGCTCATCTAATAATAAGATTTCAGGTTCTTGTAATAATAGTCTACATAATGCAACTCTACGCTTTTCTCCTCCAGATAAAACACCTATTTTCTTATCAGAATCTGGAGTACGTAAAGCATCCATTGCTATTTCTAATTTAGTGTCTAATTCCCATGCATTTGCAGCATCAATCTTATCTTGTAGTTCTGCTTGTTGGTTCATTAATTTTTCCATCTTATCTGCATCAGAATAGACTTCTTCCAAACCAAATAAGTCGTTAATTTTATTGTATTCGTCTAAAATTGCAACTGTTTCTGCTACTCCTTCTTTTACGACTTCTAATACTGTTTTTTCTGGATCTAATTGTGGTTCTTGTTCTAAATAACCCACTTTATATCCTGGTGAAAAAGTAACATCACCTTGATAGTTTTTTTCTACACCAGCTATAATTTTAAGTAAGGTAGATTTACCAGAACCATTTAAACCAAGAATACCAATTTTAGCTCCATAGAAAAAGCTTAGATAAATATCTTTTAAGACTTGTTTGCCTGTAGATTGATAGGTTTTAGAAACCTTATTCATCGAAAAGATTACTTTCTTATCATCACTCATTTATTGTAGTATTTTAAAAATTAAAAAGAAAAATTTTATTGAATGTAGACTTTTAAACTCTACCTTTTAAAGCATTAAATACCCAGGCAATACAAAAAAAGCCAAAACCAACTGTTGCAAAACCCCAGCCTGCTACATCATCATACCTGTAAGCACCCATTAATATTAAGATAACACCCATTGCAATCATTAAAAAAGTAGCCCATCCTAAGACTGTATTTTTATTCATACTCATAATATCATTGTTAAATTAGTAAGGGCAAATATCGATAATTTATTTTGATTTTTTTAACATGTTAAAAACTAATAAATGTAACAATACAATAAGTTTAAGCGTCTTTATTATATGAAAAGAATCATCAACCTCATTATTTTTATTTTTATTAGTCTACAAACATTTGGTTTTAGCTCTAAAAATGATTTAAACCCTATTCCAGAATTACCTCTGCTATTTAAGAATGCAGAAAAAATTAATCAATTTACAACAAGAATTCCTTTTAAACTCGTAGATAGATTAATTGTAATAGAAGGAGAATTAAATGAACAAAAAGGGAATTTTATTATTGATACAGGCTCAGAAACTTTATTATTAAATAAAAATTATTTTAAAACGTATCCTTTTAATTACACAAAAAAAGGAGAAACTTCTGGGGTTACAGGTAGTGTAGAATTGCCTACAGAAAAAAGAATTAAAAGTCTAGCTTTTAAAAACTTAAATTTAAAAAATAAAAATTCAGATGTAATAAACCTTTCTCATATAGAAAAAAATAAAAAAATTAAACTTTTAGGGATTATTGGCTATTCTATTCTTAAAGATTATGAAATTTTTATAGATTTATTTCTAAACCAAATTACACTTACAAAGATTGATAAAGATGGAAATAGGCTTGGAAAACAAAACTATTTAGAAGAAATAATAGATACTTTAAATTTCAAATTAAAAAAGCACGTTATTGTTGTTGATGGATTTATTAATAAAGAAAAAGTTACCTTTGGTATAGATACTGGTGCTGAATTTAATCAATTAAATTCTAAATTATCTAAAGATGTATTTAATAACTTTTATCCTAAAAAAAGAGTTGAATTAATAGGTGCTAGTTCAAAGAAAATTGAAGTTTTATATGGCAATTTACATAGACTGAAACTTAACGATCAAATTTATTTTGGACCAATGAAAACCATAGTAACTAATTTGCATAATATGAATAAAGCATTTGGCACAAAATTAGATGGTATTTTAGGACATGATTTCTTTGCACAACAAAGAGTAATTATCAATTATAAAAAAGAAAAACTGTATTTTATTAAATATCCTATTTTAAGAAATTGATAAAAAAAGTATTACATATAATTTTTATTTTCTGTTTTATAACCACAGCATTTTCACAAAATAATGCTGTAAAAGGATATAAAATAGAAGGAGATTATATTGTTTTTACCTTTGATAAAAGAGATTATGAAAAAGCAACATTAGATAAAAATGATACAATATTAGATTTTTCTGATTTTGATATAAAAAAGGTAGTTGTTGCTGGTAATTTTAATAATTGGTCTCGAAAAAAATGGGTAATGAAAAAGGTTGATGACAATATTTATCAACTTAAAAAAAAGCTTTCAGATTTTAATGAAGATTTTAATTGGGAGTTCAAATTTGTTGTTAACAATAAACTTTGGGCAGAACCAACTGAAAATACACCAAATAAAATAGTAGCCAAAACACCTTATGCGCTTCTGCTAAATAGTTATAATTTAAAAATAATGCCAACTCAAATCGCAGAAGATGGCAATACTACCTTTAATTTAGAGGGATTTAAAGATACTAAAGAAGTAATTTTAAGTGGTTCTTTTAACAAATGGAATGAGTATCTGTACAAAATGATTAAAACCAAAAATGGTTGGAAACTTACTTTACAACTACCTCCAAATTATTATGAATATAAATTTATTGTAGATGGTAAATGGATTGAAGACCCTAAAAACCCAAACAAAACACTTAATGAATTTAACCAATACAACTCTTTCATAGACATTAAAAAAGAAGTTACTTTTTTGTTAGAAGATTTTAAAAATGCTAAAGAAGTAATTTTAGCTGGTTCTTTTAATAATTGGTCTGAAACTGATTATGTAATGACCAAAACCAAAAAAGGTTGGATTTTTAAAACAAAACTTTCAGGTGGTAAATACCATTATAAGTTTATAGTAGATGGTCAATGGAAATTAGACCCCAATAATCCTATAAAAGAATACGATTGGGATGGCCATATTAACTCTGTAAAAATGGTTAAATAGTTAGAATCTTCTACGACCCATACCTCCCATTCTATTTCTTTGCATCATACCACCATTATTACGACTTTGATTGTTTTGAGGTGGTTTTGGAATCAATTTATTTTTTTGGCTAGTTTGGTAACGTAACCATTTTTTTAATTGCTTGCTACTTAAAACTTCTTCTAATTTTTTATTAAGGTTTGTTTCCTTTTTTAAAACAGAATCTCTTACTGGTATTACAGTATCTTCAATCATTTTTCGAATCTTATTTCTTAGGTCTGGATTTTTAAATGCCTGTTCTCCAACAGAATTAATGGTTAATTCAACATCATTTAACTTTGGACCGTTTAAAAATGAAATATTTTTAATATCGTTATTGTAGTTTTTTATAATTTTAGAGAATACACTAATTTTCTCTTCTTTTTTAAGTTTTATTTTTTTGGCAGCTTCAACAGCATCATAGTAAAATATACCTGCAGCATTTTTTGCTTTATACTTTGGCATTTTTGGAGGCTGATTTTGTCCAAAAATTAATAATCCATTAAAAGCTAGAAAAAGAAAAAATAGTTTTTTCATTATAAAATATTTTCTACAAAAATAATAAAAGATTATAACTCTGCTGCTAATCTTGCTCCTTGATTTATAGCTCTTTTTGCATCTAATTCACTAGCAAAGTCTGCACCACCAATTACATGTACCTTCTTTCCTGAATCTAATAAAGGTTGATACAATTCTTTAAAAGGAACTTGACCTGCACAAATAACCACATTATCTACTTCTAATATTTTTTGTTCTTCATTTTGAGTATAATGCAATCCTTGATCATCAATCTTATCGTAAGAAACTTCGCCAATAAATTGTACATTCTTCTTTTTAAGATTAGATCTATGAATCCAACCTGTAGTCTTGCCTAAATTTCCTCCAAACTTACCTTTACTTCTTTTAAACATAAAAATTTCTCTAGAAGCTTTATGAAATTCTGGTTGCATGCCTTCTATACCACTTCTGGCCTGTAAAGACTTGTCTATACCCCATTCTTGTAACCAAGCATCAATATTTTGTGAAGTAGACTCACCTTCATGAGTTAAATATTCAGAAACATCAAAACCAATTCCACCTGCACCAATTACAGCAACTTTTTTACCAACTGGCTTTTTATCTTTTAAAACTTCTATATAACTCAACACTTTTGGATGATTTATACCTTTAATTTTAAGTTCTCTAGGCTTTATACCTGTTGCCAAAATAATTTCATCAAAGTCAGATTTTTGCAAATCTTCTAATGAAACTCTTGTATTTAATTTTACCTCTACTTGATGTAAATCAATTTGTTTTTGGAAATATCGAATTGTTTCATAAAACTCTTCTTTACCAGGTATTTGTTTTGCCATATTAAACTGACCACCAATTTGTGAATCTGCATCAAATAGAGTTACAGAATGTCCTCTTTGTGCAGCAATAGTAGATGCAGCTAGTCCTGCAGGTCCAGCACCCACAACAGCTATTTTTTTCTTTTGGGTTGTTGGATTATAATTTAACTCTGTTTCATGACAAGCTCTTGGATTTACCAAACAACTTGCTACTTTTTTCTGAAAAGCATGATCTAAACAAGCTTGATTACAAGCAATACATGTATTTATTTCATCATCTTTTTCTTCTGCTGCTTTATTTACCCATTCTGGATCTGCCAAAAAAGGACGAGCCATAGAAATCATGTCTGCATGACCTTCTGCTAAAACTTTTTCAGCAGTTTCTGGCATATTTATTCTATTAGATGTTACTAAAGGAATATTGATTTCCTCTTTCATTTTTTTGGTTACCCAAGTAAATGCAGCTCTAGGTACAGAAGTAGCTATGGTTGGTATTCTACTTTCGTGCCAACCAATACCTGTATTAATTATGGTAGCTCCTGCTTTTTCTATGGCTTTACCTAAGGTTACAATCTCTTCCCAAGAACTTCCTTTTTCTACTAAATCTAACATAGAAAGTCTGTAAATGATGATAAAATTCTCGCCAACAGCTTTTCTTATTTTAGTAACAATTTCTACAGGTAAACGCATTCTATTTTCATAGTCTCCTCCATATTTATCAGTTCTATTGTTAGTTCTTTTCGCAATAAATTGATTAATTAAATACCCTTCTGAACCCATAACCTCTACTCCATCATAACCAGATTCTTGAGCTAATTTTGCACAGTTTACAAAATCTCTAACTGTTCTTTTAATGCCTGAAGAATTTAATTTAAAAGGTTTAAAAGGATTTATTGGTGCTTTAATTTTAGACGGACCCACATTAAATGGATGATATCCATATCTGCCTGAATGTAAAATCTGCATACAAATTTTACCATCTGCATCATGTACTGCTTTGGTAACTTTTTTATGATTCTTTACATGTCTTCTTGAGCTTAATCTCGCAGAAAAAGGTGCTGTCCAGCCTTGAATATTTGGAGCAATACCACCTGTAACAATTAAACCAACTCCACCTTTTGCACGTTCTGCAAAATAAACAGCCATTCTATCATAACCGTTTTTTTCTTCTTCTAAACCTGTGTGCATAGAGCCCATTAAAACTCTATTTTTTAAAGTGGTAAAACCTAAATCTAAAGGCTCAAAAATATGCTTGTACTTCATTGTATTCGAAATTAAATTTATTATGCATGCATAATACTTGCAAGATAAACTTATTTTCTCAAACAAAAAAAGCCAAAGAAATACATTCTTTGGCTTTTTAAAAATTTATTTGTTTTAGTTATTGCATAGGAACATCTACTACTAATAACTTACTATTTTTCTTAGCTTTAACTGTTACTTTTTCTGTTTCAATAATACCTACTGCATCTCTTTTTTCTAGAGTTTCATCTGCTATATTAACTTCACCATCAATTAAGAAAAAATAAGCACCGTTTTTTAAATGATATTCAGTTTCTATGTTTTCATCTAAATCTATCATAGAAATATACCCTTGTTGATGAATTGGTAATGAGCCTTCTACAAGATTTGTTCTTGGTGAAACTAACGTTTGAAATTTATTTTTTCTATCAGCTTCTTTAAACTCTTTTTGATTGTAATAAGGTGCTACTTCTTCTTTTTCTGGAATGATCCAAAGTTGCAAAAAGTTAGTTTCATTTGTATTAGAGTCATTAAATTCTGAATGTGTTAATCCAGTACCTGCACTCATAACTTGTACTTCACCCACTTCTATAGAACGTTTATTATCCATACTGTCTTTATGTGATAATGCTCCTGAAATTGGTATAGATATAATTTCCATATTTCTATGAGGATGTGTACCAAAACCCATTTTAGGTTGAACAACATCATCATTTAAAACACGTAACATTCCAAAATTCATTCTTTCTGGATTGTTATAACCAGCAAAACTAAATGTATGATAAGATTTTAACCATCCATGATTTGCATAGCCTCTTGTTTCTGCTTTGTGAACTATTTTTTTCATTTTTTTATAGTTTTTTTGTTAATATAAATATCCCATTTTTCCTTGTTGAAAATCACGCATTGCTTCTAAAATTTCAGTTTGCGTATTCATTACATATGGGCCATATTGTGCAACTTTTTCATTAATTGGTGCTCCTGATAAAATTAACAACGTACTCTTCTCTGTTGCTTCAAATTCTATTAAATCACCATCTGTATTAAAAGTAACCATTTGATGATCTCCTTTTTTAAGAACTTGTTTAGCATTGACTACTATTTCACCTTCTAAAAGATAAATTAATGATTTATGATGCTTAGGAATATCAATCTCTATTTTACCTTTTTCTTGAGCAATAGCTGTAAATACATTTACTTCTGTTTGTGTGGTAATATTCCCTAAAACCTCCTTTTGATGACCTGCAACAATATTTAATTGTACTTTTTTATCTTCATAAAATAATTTCGGAATTTGTTCATCTTCTAAATGCTGATAATTTGGTGTCATCATTTTATATTTTGCAGGTAAGTTTAACCACAACTGAATTCCTTCTAAATCTCCTCCTCTTTTCACAAACTCTTTAGTAGGAGCTTCTGCATGTATAATACCTCTACCTGCTGTTGTCCATTGAACTCCACCAGCTTTCACTGTCATTTCATTCCCTAAAGAATCTCTATGAAATTGCTCTCCTTTAAACAATAGGGTAATTGGCTCAAAACCTCTGTGAGGATGAGGACCTAGATCAAAAGGATTGTTAAATTCGGAAATTGCATAAGGTCCATAATGATGCAATAAAATAAACGGATCTACATTTTCTAATCCTTGAGTTGGTAAAGGTTGTCGTAAACGAATAGGTCCCATATTTACTAACGGACTTGTTAAGACGTTTTCTATGGTTTTATAATTTTTCATGATTTCTTTACTTTACAATTATTTTCCAAGGAAAATAATTTATTAAAAAAAAAGTTTCCTATTTTTTTTCTTTTTATTTGTTATGCTTAACGTATTTTATCTAAAAGATTACTTAACGTTATTGCTTCTTCTTCTGTTAATTTCTCTAGAAATGATAGATTTTTATTTTCATCAATCATTTTTAACAACTCTAATCCTTGATTTGTAATTTTTACATATACTACTCTTCTATCATGTTCACAACGTTCTCTTTCTATTAGACTTTTATCACATAATTTGTCCATTAAACGTGTTGCATTTGGAGCTCTTTCTATCATTCTATCTTTTACGATTTGTACTTTTACTCTCTCTTTTGCACCTCGTAAAATTCTTAGTATATTATACTGTTGAGGCGAAATACCATAAGGTTTAAAGAAATCATTTTCTTTACTATTTAACCAATTTGAAGTATATTTTATGTTTATTAAAGCTTTTACTTTATTGCTTTTAAAACTAGATTTTATGTCTTTAGAAATATCTCCCATGTTTTATTGTTTGCTGTTTTATGCTAGATGATTGATATGTGATGTTTATTCTTTGGTGAGAACTTCAAACTTCCTACTTCCTGCTTCAAATCATTTTTTAAGCTCTTAATTTTAAATCTTGCATTATCTTATTAAACTCTTCTGTAGTAGGTGTTAAATACACTTCTTCATCTACAAATAAAGTAGGAAATTTTGCAACTCCATTATACAACTTTTTACTATGTTCTCTGGCCTCAACATCTTTAGAAATGTCTTTATAGATATAAGGCACATCTGTTGAATTTAAAAAATTTTTAAAGGCAACAGTGTATGCATGTCCTTGTTTACCATATAAAGTTATTTTCATATTTTCTATTTATAAAATATTTTCAAAATCGTTCACTACTTGTTTTAATGATGATGCTAAATCTTCATTTACAATTTTATCATCTTTAAAATTATCATAAAAACTTGGTAATGAAAAAGAAATAATTTCTTTTGCAGCCATATGTGGAAATTTTGTAACCCCATCTTGTAAAACAGACTGTCCTCCTCTTGCTCCTGGAGAAGTTGCCATTAACAATAAGGGTTTGTCTCTAAAAAACTTTCTTTCAATTCTAGAAGACCAATCAAAAATGTTTTTGAATGCTGCAGCATAAGAACCATTATGTTCTGCTAAAGACAAAATAAAACCATCATAATTATCTAACATTGAAGTAAACTTTTTTGCTGCTTCTGGAAAACCCTCTTTTTCTCTGTCTTCACTATATACAGGTAAATCGTAGTCTCTTAAATCTATGACATCAAAAGCTGCATGTTTTAAATTTTCTGCTGCATATGTTGCTAATTTTTTATTGATAGAAGTAGAACTTGTACTTCCTGCAAATGCTAATATTTTTTTCATAACTTTTATTTTTTAAGCGATTGCTTCTATTACTTTATGTGCTGACTCAATTTTAGGTTCACTACCAAACATTAACTGATCTAACTTTACAAACTCTACATCTGTAATACCTAAAAATCCTAAAAAATGTTTTATGTAATTACCAGCAAAATCTATATCACTACCTATCTCTGTACCTCCACTAGAAACCACTATATAAGCCTTTTTATTCTTTAATAAACCTTCTGGTCCATTCTCTGTATACTTAAAAGTTAATCCTGCTCTAGCTACTAAATCGAAATATGCTTTTAAAGATGCTGGCACAGAAAAATTATAAATTGGAGCACCAATCACTAAAACATCTGCTTCTAATAACTCATTAGTTAGCTCGTTAGAAATTGCTAAAGATTCTTTTTGTTCTGGTGTTTTTTCTTCTTGAGTAAATAAAGCACTTAACATTACATCATCTATAAATGGTAAATTAGAAAAAGTTGTATGTCTTGTTTTTACATTTGCATCACTATTCTCTTTTACTAATTTAGCAACTACTTTCTCTGCAAAATTTGTAGATGTTGAAGCTGTTTTATTACTACTTGAATTTATATTTAATATTTTCATCGGTCTTATTTTTTTATTTTACACTACAAATTTAGTGAAAATAATTTTATTTACCAAGGAAAATATATCCAAGGAAATATATTGAATAAAATTTATTAATAGAAGGGTTTTTTACCTGTTGACTTTCTGATAAAAAAAAGCGAACTTCGCTAACAACGATTATAAGTCATTAAAACGACGTCATAATCGTACTTAAGTTACCCAACATTTGAAAGAAACTTTTGAAATAGAATTTGCTGAAAAAAAAAGTATCAATAAAATAGGGAAAATTGTCCTAAGCTTCGGATTCTTTCTCTTTTTAGTCTTTTTATTATTTGTTTGGCCTGCTAAATATTTGCCTTCAGAAATTGCAGCAATATATCTGATTGAAGTAGTAAACAGGAATGTATACTATGTATTTACTGGTTCAATGGTTTTTTTACTTATTGGAGATTGGGTCAATGGAATGAGAAATTATGAAAAAGCGGAATTGGAAATTCAACCAGACCAAATAATACTTTTTTCTAATACAAAAAAAATAGAACTAAAGTATGACAATAATAAAAAAATTCATGGTGTTATGAATATTACTTATAATTTTAAACGACCAAATTTTAAAATCATAACCAACAATAATGAAAAGCACGAAATTCGAGCTCATCAAGATATCTTTAACGGATTGACAAACTCATTTCCTGGGAAGAATTAATTAAAAAAATAAAAACGTTGGGTAACATTATGTAAAAAACATTGCTTACTTTAGTTTAAGCCAAAGGTCGCTGCAGTTTTGTAACATCTGATTTTCCTTCGGAAATTCCTCGCATACAAAAATGCAACTTTCCATACACAAAACTGCTATCGAAAAAGTAAAATAGTCCCTAAATCTCTGTAAGTTTTCAAAAAAATCAATATAGTCTAGTTATTCATCTTAATAGAATCGATTTGTTTTTGCAAACGCTGAATTTCTTTTAGATTTTTTTCTTGTTTAGAAATCAATTTTATAGAATCTAATATTTGTCTGTTTTTTTCTAAGATGGTTTTTTCTTTTTCGAAATAAATATTTCCGTTTTCGCTAGTTCTCCATGCTTCGTTTAATTGTTTATACACCTCTTCATTCCAAGTACTAGGTTTTTTAGCATTAATCCACACTACATCTCTGTACTCACTATCAACCAAAGCTAAATCTGGTGTTGCAGCACCATCAAATTGTTCTGGATTATCTGAACTTATAGTAGACACTGTGCCTAAGAAAAACATACGTTTTTTTCCTGCAATGTTTTTAATGTAAGGTCTAAATTCTACAGGAGCATTCGCATTCCAATCATATTCTTTTTTAGATTCTTGAACTTTTAAAGGCATAGCTGAAACGCCTGCATAACCTTGTTTTTTTGAAGCATGATCGTAATAATACAATCTGTCTGTACCATCTGCTGGAATAAATACACTGTAACTTAAACTAGTTCTTTCATCACCTATAGGTTCTAAACCAAACCAATGATACAAACCACTATAAGCACCAACTTTAGTATCTGAAAAATCGAAATCAGTTACATATGGCTGCTGATTTTGATCTTTGGGTGCTAACGGAATTTTCACTGCACTTTTCATATTCCAAGGTAAAGGATCAGAAAAACCTCCTAAAAACTTTAAGCTCTCTGCTTGAATTCGTGAAACCTTTTCAGCCAAAGTATTTTGCCTTTTTAAATACTCGTAATTTTTCATTTCTTCTGGTGCAATAAACGTTCCTTTACCAATGGTAATTCTTTCTAAGTAATCTGTAAAGTTATGTTCGCCATTTTCTACAACCATTACTCCACCAAAAGTTGGA
>Ga0209652_1000141_pt1 | contig 59261 bp, 58 predicted proteins | sample SaaInl74LU_5_DNA_FD_184641 | JGI IMG/M metagenome (GOLD analysis project Ga0209652, IMG submission 184641) | Marine microbial communities from expanding oxygen minimum zones in the Saanich Inlet - ESP_74LU_5_DNA (SPAdes) (version 2) | ecosystem: Environmental > Aquatic > Marine > Intertidal zone...
GCAGCAGTAAACCCTGATTAAACGCAACGCTATCCAGGGTGCAATAGGCGCCTGCAGCAACGCTTAAACTCAATCTGTGTTAACACCCATACCATCTAGCTGGCAATAAGCGCTGCATTGAAATCAGCCACTTGCAATCGACGACCTGTAATCGAGGAGGCGCGCAGGGTGTCGCACAAGAAAAGTCTACAGAAAAAGCATCCGGCTTTTATAGAACACCCATAGGACAGAGTCGGTGGGTGTGACCAGATTTGCTCAAATATAAACAGGCGGCGATTAGCGAGACGGGGATTGCATGAATGGTGTCGGTGGCAACCAATTTATGTGCCGTCATTCGAAGCGGATAAAGTGAACGTAAAATGACCGCACCCAGCGCGTCGGTGCCGGGTAGGCAATTGATTTCGAACGGGAAAGTGGTGGGCCGTGCTGGATTCGAACCAGCGACCAATTGGTTAAAAGCCAACTGCTCTACCAACTGAGCTAACGGCCCGAAAACTTATGCTTTGTCGGTTGGTAGCATGCCTTATAGGGAAAAGCTGCTCGACAAATCGGAGTCGCGTATCCTACTTATAATTATGGAAATAGCAACCCTGTTTGGGTGTAAAATTCCCCCTCTACCGTTATTTGCCGCGCGATGATCACGCGCCAATCCACATGCACTGCACTTCGAGGTAATTCTTGTGCTCCGACCGTTCCATCTTGCGTTGCCTACTACCGACCTAGCTGCGACACGACAGTTTTATACGGCCACTCTAGGTTGCCCCCTCGGTCGCGAAGATATGAGCTGGATCGATCTGGATTTCTTTGGCCACCAGTTGGTTTTCCATGACTGTGGTGGTGAAGGTCTCCCTACTCTCTACAATCCTGTTGATCAGCATCAAGTCCCTCTACCGCACTTTGGTGTCATTCTGAGGCCCGACCAGTTCTCTACCCTCGCGACCAGGCTGCAGGGACAGGTAGCATTTATTATCGAACCAACAACACGTTTTAAGGGTACTGCGGGCGAGCAGCAAACAATGTTCTTTAAAGACCCCATTGGCTACGCATTGGAATTCAAATCGTTCGAGGATGATCGGTTTATTTTTGAGCCCTTTGAGCAGGAATCTCCGTAGAACGTGGCTACTTACTGCGTTGGTAGCGGGTAGGGTCTGCGACACCTGCCGCGTGGAACCCTTCTCTTCGGAGACGACAGCTGTCGCACACGCCACAGGCGGCCCCCTCGGCGTCAGCTTGATAACACGATACCGTCAAACTGTAATCGACACCCAGTTCCGTGCCCGCCCGGATAATATCGGCTTTACTCATGTCGATAATGGGTGTGCAAATATCTATGGGGCTGCCCTCGACGCCTGCTTTTGTGGCGACTGCGGCGAGGTTCTTGAACGCATCAATAAATACGGGACGGCAATCGGGGTAACCTGAGTAGTCGACCGCATTCACGCCAAGATGAATCTCGCTAGCTTGAAGTACTTCGGCCCAACCCAGTGCGATAGACAAGAACACGGTGTTGCGGGCAGGAACATAGGTCACAGGAATACCTTCCGAGGGCATCGTAGGTACGTCTATCGCGTCGTCTGTGAGCGCAGAGCCACCAATACCACGAAGGTCAAGCCCGACAACTTTGTGAACGGTCCCGGGCACTGCTGCGGCCACGTGAGCCGCAGCAACGAGCTCTGAGCGGTGACGCTGCCCATAATCAAAACTCAAGGAGTAACACTCTCGCCCCGCCGCACGCGCCATTGCGAGGACGGTAGCAGAATCAAGGCCGCCTGACGTTAATATCACTGCGCGTTTTGCCACCTACTTTCTCCTCAGTGCCCGGGCTCGTCATTCCATAAAAACTTGTGGAGCTGCACTTGTAAGCGAGCATCAATTCGATCGGCGATTAACCACTCAGCCAAATCCTTCGCAGGCAATACGTGATGAGATGGCGAGAACAACACGTCAGAGACTTTAGCCAATAGCTGGTGCTCGTCGATTTTAAAGCGCGCCCATTCATAGTCTTCACGATTAGCGACCACAAATTTTACTTGGTCATGGGACGTCAAAAACGCAATGTTGTCCCACAAATTGCGGTGGCTCTCGCCCGAGGCAGGCGCCTTCAAATCCATCACCCGACTTACACGCACATCAACGTTTTCGATCGGCATCGCTCCGCTTGTCTCGAGCGACACTTCATAGCCTCCCTCACACAGCCTTCGGAGCAGCTCCAAGCACTCTGGCTGCGCCAAAGGCTCACCACCGGTCACACAGACTCTTCGGCAGCCGAAGCTAGCCACCTTGTCGGTCAGAGCGTCTAAATCCCACAGTTCACCCCCTGAAAATGCGTACTCGGTATCACAATAGACACAGCGGAGCGGGCACCCAGTTAAGCGCACGAAAACCGTAGGCAAACCGACCGATCTCGCCTCCCCTTGGAGTGAGTGAAAAATTTCAGTTATGCGCAGCTGAGGCATTGCCGAGTCGGTCATAATGACTGACTCAGAAATTGTCGTTTATGAAATCCTGAGCCAATTGGGCAGCAGGATGTCCGGGGTATTCGGTGATTACCTTGTTTAAGTACTCACGTGAACGATCACGGTTACCTTTGAGGAAATGAACGCGACCCAGCTTGTAAATAGCGTCTGGCACTTTGGGATCGTCTGGATATTGATCTAAAAGCAATTTGAAACTTTGGCGTGCGAGCTCCGCGTCGGGGGGATCGAGTACCAGATAAAGTTCACCCAACCAATAATGTGCATTAGGCGCGTAACGCCCAAAAGGATACTCAGCCAGGAATCCTCGGAAGCCCTTGACGGCGTCATCGAATTGACGGGTTTTCACCAAGTCATAGGCTTGCTGATAAGCCGCTTCTTCCCCAGCCTGCAAGGGCGTGGCGGAACTCTCTCCACGGGACGCAGCTGGGTTTGCACTCACCATAGAGCCATTAGCTGAATCGGCAGGCAAACCACTTTGACCCGCTGCTCCTGCTAGTCGGCGATCGAGGTCAACATAGCGCTCTAAACTCTGCTCTTTCAGCCGCTGCACTTCCTGTGCCTGCTCTTCGACCAAGCCGTTCAGCCGACGCACCTCCTCCTGCAGCTGCTGCAACTGCACTACTAGAGAACCGACGTTGAAAGAACCTGTGTTGAGAGAACCTGCGTTGAGAGAACCTGTGTTGCGAGAATCTGCGTTTTGAGAACCTTCGCTAAGCTGACTGGCTACAGGAGAGTTCGCGGTGGTGGTAGTGATAGTCTCGCCCGAGTAGGGCCTAATACCGGCGCGACTATAACCACTGCTCGTAGAGTCACTGCTGGGATAACCACTGCTGGGATAGTCACTGCTAGGGGCATCTGCCGCGCCCGCGCTAGCCGAGATGACTTCTACCGAAGCCGCGCCGCCAGAGCCCGCGCGAGCCGCTTTACGCTCCGCTTCAACGTCAATATAGTCCTGAGCCCAAGAAAGGGCGGGCAGAACCAAAAGAGAAAAGCCGGCGATCAAGGCCGGCTTCGTGTACGACAGTTTCAAGCTAAATAGCCCTTATTTAAGTTCTACGCGTCGGTTTTGCTGCCAGTTAGCTTCGCCTGAACCGAAAGCAACAGGGCTTTCCTCACCGTAGCTAATCGTTTCAATGCGATAGCTTGGTACGCCGTTGGCAACCATGTAATCACGAACCGCATTAGCACGACGCTCAGCCAGCGCTAAGTTGTATTCGCGTGTACCGCGTTCATCGGTGTGGCCTTCAAGGCGCACCGACTGATCATTGGTCAGCAAAGTCGCAACATGGGCATCAACCGCAGCACGGGCTTCATCAGTCAGTGCTGAACTATCAAAAGCGAAGTAGAACACGGTGCCCGCTGCCATGGCAGCGTCTTGCAGGCGCTGCTGCTCTGCAGCGACTTCAGCGGCTGCACGAGCTTCTGCTTCGCGCGCTGCCTCTTGTGCTGCCGCGGCCGATGCAGCTTCTGCTGCTGCCGCTTCTTCGCTAACAGTATCTGTGTTTGAACAAGCAACGAGTACCAATGATGCGAACACCACTGATGCGAATTTACCGACAACGGGGAGTGTTTTCATGAATGAAATCCTGTCTTTTGTTAGGAATGAGTTACAGCTGTTTGTAATGTACCGTATTTTCTCGCAATTTTTGAGCCTAGGACACCTTTTTTGTCTCTCAAAATCCGTGAATTAGTCGAGATACGGCGACCAAGCAGGCTCTTGAACACTGCCATCGCGCGCAGGAAGGTTGAAACTTACACCGCCATCAACAGCCACCGCACTCAATATGCTGTCCCCACCTCGCTTGGTCGCATACAGAACAATAGAGCCGTTAGGCGCAATGCTGGGACTTTCATCCAAGCTCGTTGAGGTCAGCACCGTAAGTCGCTCGGTCACTAGGTCGTGAACCGCAATGTGGTATTGGCCACTGCTTTGGTGCACCAATGCAACGTTGCGCCCATCTTGCGCCACCCGCGCTCGCGCATTATAGCGACCCTCGAATGTTACTCGCGTAATCGCTTTGGAGCGTAAGTCATAGCGATAAATTTGAGGGCGACCGCCTCTATCGGAAGTAAATAATAAGGCGTTGCCATCAGGCATCCACGTAGGTTCAGTATCGATCGCGTAGTGATTCGTCAACTGTGTCAGCTTTTTAGTCGTCAAGTTCATGAGATAGATATCGGGGCTGCCATCCTTCGAGAGGACCATCGCCATGGTATTTCCATCAGGAGACCACACGGGCGAATTATTAAGCCCTTTGAAGTTAGTGAGCTGCTCCCGCACGCCAGTGCGGAGGTTTTGCCGATAAATCGCCGGGCGTGACGTCTCGAAAGACACATAAGCCACTTCGTTACCGTCGGGAGACCAAGAAGGCGCCATAATGGGATCACGGCCTTCCAGCAGGACAATTGGTCGCTGGCCATCGGAGTCAGACAGAATAAGTCGGTAAAAATCTTTGCCATTAGGGTTACGACTGACCGATACATAAACCAATCGCGTCGCGAAAGCGCCGCGAATTCCGGTTAATTTCTCGTATACCGCATCGGCGACGCGGTGGCCCACCATGCGAAGCTCAGGCAGCACATTTTCAAAAGCGCCACTGGCGATTTCTTGCTGGCGAGCAGTATCAAACAATTGGTAACTGACTTTTATCATGCCGGGGGATCCCGGACCTACCCGACCGATTAACACATAATCGGCGCTAATCGCTCGCCAATCCCGGAAGTAAATATCGGACGCTTTCTTGGGAAAACTGAGCATGTCTCGACGGCTTACCGGCGAAAATTGGCCACTGCGCACCAGGTCGGAGTCCACAACTTGGGCGACATCAGCAGGCGCACTACCGCCCGCTCCGTCCCATGCAAAAGGCACGATCGCAATAGGCGTAGGGTTGTCGATACCTTTAGTAATTTCAATTTGAAGCTGAGCGTGTGCAAACCCAGCACACGAAAGTAAATACGTCAGTGTTATGGAAAGTATCAGGCGCATCAGTACCTTAGGTCCTCGGGTCGGAATATCAATTGAAAGCGACGAAAATCGCGCTCAAAAATAGCACGATCTAGTTGCTGTACTTCTGGGAAACGCGCCGCTTTCTCAACGGCATTAATCGCGCTCCGATCGAACGCTACATTACCACTAGATTCCAATACGGTAACACCAACAACGTCTCCGGTGGGAACCAGAGCTATTTCTAGCGCGGCGCGCATGCCATTGCGTGCCGATGGGGGTCGGGTCCATCGGTTAATTACTGCGCGCTGAATAATCGCCGCCGCGGTATCCGACGGACTACCTTGGACTCCCTCTTGTGCAGGCCTGTCCGTGGCTAGCGCAGCGTCTAAATCTTTCAAGGCCTGCTGCGCTAACGCTGCCTCTTGCACTTTTGGGTCCGGCTCGAGCGCCACCTTCGGCGCCGGTGTTTCTTGAAGCTCAGCTTTGGGCAGGCTTTTTTGTTCCACTTTAGGGGTCGGCTTAGGTGTTGGCTTGGGCTTAGGTTCGGGCTTGGGCTTGGGCTTGGGCTTGGGCTTAGCTTCGGGCTTTTTCGCCGCCTGCTTGTTGCGCTTCAAATCATCGGCGCTGACGAGCTTCGCCTGGATAGCCACGGGTTTCGCAACGCGCGCCACCGCCGTTTTAGGCTCAGAAAACTTCACGGCCAGAGCAGCAAAAAGCAGGGCATGCAGTATAAGGGTGATGACCACCGGCGTACCAAACCACGCAAGGCGCTCGAAAGAAGCTCTCACGGCTTGGCAGGCTCCTCAGTCACCAAACCTACAGAGGGAGCTCCCGACTCTTGAAGTGCGGTCATCAGTGTCACGACCGCGCCATACGAGACGGTTTGATCACCCCAGACCATCACGGGTTTCTTGGGGTCTCTGCGCAACACGGCTGAAACGCGCTGCTTTATGGTTGCGAGCTCGAGAGCTTGCTTCTCATCACCCCCAACATTGAGATACAACTTTCCCGCCGAGTCGATAGACACAATCAGCGGTTCGCTGTCTTGATTCTCAACGGGTTCCGCTGCAGCGTCAGGCAAATCGACCTTCACACCTTGCATAAGCATCGGCGCTGTCACCATGAAGATAATCAATAGCACCAACATCACATCGATGTATGGCACTACATTGATCTCCGCTACCGCGCGACGTTTGCGCATGCTACTCAACCCTGCTGCTGTCGCGCTCGCTGCGCGTAGGTTTGACGCTGTAAAATGCCCGAAAACTCATCGACAAAGGTATCGTAGCGATTGATTAAGTTATCCACTCGAGCGGCGAAACGGTTGTATGCGAGCACTGCCGGAATAGCGGCAAATAAACCCATGGCAGTGGCGATTAACGCCTCAGAAATACCCGGAGCCACTGTCGCAAGCGTTGCCTGCGTGGCGTTTGCCAGGCCTCGGAAAGAGTGCATGATGCCCCAAACGGTGCCGAAAAGGCCGATATAAGGGCTGGTAGACCCTACGGATGCCAAAAACGGCAAGTTTGCTTCAAGACGATCGCTCTCGCGTAATGTCGCAACGCGCATCGCACGACGGGCTCCCTCTAAAATGGCATCAGCCTGAATATCGGTTTGCTGAGACAGCCTGGAAAATTCTTTGAAGCCTGCGCGGAAAATACTTTCAACACCTGTGTGTGGCGAGCCATCGGCCACCGCCTGGTTACCCTCACGATACAAATCCGCAAGATCAATACCTGACCAAAAATGCTGCTCAAAGGCGACTAATTCGTCGTCGGTTCGACGCAATAGCATAAGCCGCTGAACAATCATGTACCAGGAAACCACAGAGGCTAGGAGTAATATCAACATGACCAGCTGTACAGTCAGGCTTGCACCCAGAATCAGTTCCAAAATGCCTAATTCTTCGTTCACTTGTCGTCCTCAAATCATGAATAGTATTTATCAACGGCTGCGCGGAGCTCGGCAGGCAGTCTGCGCGGTCGTCCGCTACTTGCAGAAACGAGTGCAATAGTGACACTACCAGCCACCAGAAGCTCGTCGCTTCGACAAATCCGCTGTTCGAATATCAACGTCGCACCACCCAGCGATGTCACTGTGGCGCTCGCGGTTAAGGCATCATCTAACTGCGCTGGTCGCTGATACTGAGCCGACGCATCAGTGACAACAAACATACCATCGTCGCCCAAGAACGCCGGCTTATCAAAGCCTAGACCGCGCATGAACTCAGTGCGCGCGCGCTCAAAATATTTAAAGTAATTCACGTAATAGACAATGCCACCGGCATCGGTGTCTTCAATATAGACTCTTATAGGAATAGAAAATTCCACCATCAGAGATCACTCACCTAATTCAACGGGCAAAGCACCGCCACCAATAGCACTGGCCGGCGCTGCCAAACCAAAATGACTGTAGGCACTGCGCGTCACCATTCGCCCTCGCGGCGTGCGAATGAGATAACCTTGCTGAATTAAATAAGGCTCAAGCACATCTTCCAATGTGCCACGCTCTTCTGAAAGTGCAGCCGCCAAACTGTCGATACCCACAGGCCCGCCGTCAAACTTCTCAATAAGCATCAATAGCAAACGTCGATCTAAGTGGTCAAAGCCGCGCTGGTCAACATTGAGCATATCCAAGGCTAACTGAGCGACTTCTGACGTTACTCGGCCATCGGCACGCACCTCGGCGTAGTCTCTAACGCGACGCAGAAGTCTGTTTGCAATACGAGGCGTGCCCCGAGACCTACGGGCTACTTCGTGCGCGCCACCTTCATCGATACCTATCTCGAGAAGGCGCGCTGAGCGCGTCACAATGCGCGCTAGATCCTCAATTTCGTAAAACTCAAGGCGCTGCACAATACCAAATCGATCGCGCAAAGGAGAGGTCAGCAAACCCGCTCGCGTAGTAGCACCAACAAGCGTAAAGGGTGGTAAATCAAGCTTTATCGAGCGCGCCGCAGGGCCTTCGCCAATCATGATATCCAGCTGATAATCCTCCATCGCCGGATAGAGAATCTCCTCCACAAAGGGACTGAGTCGGTGGATTTCATCGATGAATAGAACATCGCCAGGCTCGAGATTGGTCATAAGTGCAGCAATGTCGCCCGCTTTCTCAAGGACCGGTCCACTGGTAGTTTTCAGCGACACGCCCATTTCATGGGCAATGATGCTCGCCAAAGTCGTTTTACCGAGGCCTGGAGGACCGAAGATCAAGGTGTGATCAAGAGGCTCTCCCCGTCCCTTCGCAGCGGCCAGAAAAATCTCCATTTGCTCGCGAACCACCCGCTGCCCCGTATACTCTTCAAGCGTTTTAGGGCGTATCGCTCGATCGACCTGCTCTTCTGGCAGTGCCTGGGGTTCTGCTGCAATTAGTCGGTCAGTTTCGATCATGAAACAAAATCCTCTTCACACTAGGGCTGCTAGCTACGCGGTGCAGCAGCTTTGAGTGCCAGCCGAATCAGCTCTTCACTCGAATTAATGTCGTCACTTAGAACGCTCGTGACCCATCTGGAGGCCTCTGGCAGCTTATACCCCAAAGCGACCAACGCTTGCTCAGCTTCGCCGCGATAATCAACCGATTCAATCTTTGCCATAGCAGGCTGCCCGGGAAGGTCGGGAGACAGCTCGTCGAGCCACTTACCCGCTTTGTCTCGCATCTCGACCATCAGACGCTCCGCAGTCTTCTTCCCGACACCGGGCAGGGCAACAAGCGCTTTAACGTCATCACGCTGTAAACATTGCGCAAACGCTCGCGCATCCATACCTGACAGAATGGTTAATGCCAATCGTGGTCCGACGCCGCTAACCTTTATCAACTCCCGAAACAGTCGTCGGTCCGCTTCCTCGGCGAAGCCGAAGAGTAGCTGGGCATCCTCACGAACAACAAAATGTGTCAACAGTGTGACCTCTGCTCCGATCGCAGGCAGCTGAAACAATGTGGTCATGGGAATTTGTAGTTCATAACCCACCCCTCCAACATCGATGACAATGTCGGGGGGGTGTTTGGCTGCCAATAAGCCACGTATAAATCCAATCATAGTATCGGTCCTAGCGCAGGCGCCCTCGGCTTAAAGCTTTTGTCGGTATTTTACTGAGTAAATGGCTGGAGTGACTATGGCAGAGCGCTGCAGCCAATGCGTCAGCGGCATCCTCTTTGGGAACGCCCGGCAAACCTAACAGGGTCTTCACCATATGCTGAACCTGCTCTTTAGTCGCGCCGCCCGTCCCGACCACAGCTTGCTTGATCTGCCTAGCCGAGTACTCGCGAACTGTGAGGCCTCGGTGTACGCAGGCGACCATCGCTGCGCCTCGAGCCTGCCCTAGCTTTAGCGCCGCATCGGGCCCTCGAGCAATAAACACCTGCTCAATAGCGAGTTCATCCGGTTGAAACTCGTCGCAAATTTGATTGATCGCATCGAACAGTACGCCTAGGCGCGGTGGCAGCGGCTCGTCGACGGGCAGGCGAATAATACCGCTACTGATATACGTGGACTTGCCGCGCTCGGAGCGAATGAGCCCAAAGCCTGTTTTGCGCGAGCCCGGATCGATTCCCAGTATAACCGGCATATGTCACCTCTCTGTTTTGCCCTATTCTGAACTAAGCAGGGCATCACGTCATGGGCTCCAGAGCAGTTTTAGGAAATTAGCGTACCGTGATAGAAATAGGCCCACGCATTGAAGGCACCTCAAGTTACAGGGACCGCACGTTAAAGGCACCGCACGTTACAGGCACCGCAAGGACAACGGCTAATCAAGCTCAGCGAATACCTCCGCCGGGATCTCCGCGTTGGTGTAGACATTCTGCACATCATCCAAATCTTCTAGCATGTCCACCAAAGCCAGAACAGTGGCCGCCCCAGATACATCGAGGGTTATTGACGTACTAGGGATCATGGTGACCTCACTCTCTTCAGGCTCAAGTCCCGCGGCCTGAAGCGCCGATTTCACGACTCCGAAGTCTTCCCAGGCTGTCGTGACGTCGATGCTTCCGTCATCGTGGGTGATCACATCCTCGGCGCCGGCTTCAAGCGCTGCGTCCAACACTCGGTCTTCATCGACACCTGAAACAAAATGAAGCGCGCCTTTACGCGTAAAGAGATAGGCTACTGAACCGTCTGTACCTAGATTACCGCCGCGTTTTGAAAATGCGTGACGAACGTCGGCAACGGTGCGATTACGATTATCAGTCATGACTTCAACGAGTACGGCGACGCCACCTGGCGCATAGCCCTCGTAAGTCAGCTCTTCGACATCATCGTTGTCAGTATTTCCCGCCCCTCGCGCTATCGCTCGGTCAATGGTGTCGCGCGTCATATTAGCGCCCAACGCCTTGTCCATAGCAGCGCGAAGGCGCGGATTGTCCTCGATCACACCGCCACCTTGCTTCGCCGCAACGACCAACTCTCTAATCAGCTTGGTGAACAACTTGCCGCGCTTTGCATCTTGCGCGGCCTTGCGGTGCTTGATATTGGCCCACTTACTATGGCCTGCCATATCAACCTCCCAATCAGGCTTTGTCGTTCAACTCCGTCTTACGCAACCGGATGCTCAAATCCTTAAGCTGCTGCTCGGCAACACGGCTAGGCGCATCCGTCATTACACAATGCGCCGACTGTGTCTTGGGGAATGCGATAACATCGCGAATTGAATGTCCGCCCACCATCAACATCGCCAACCTGTCGAGGCCAAACGCGATGCCACCATGGGGCGGTGCACCGTAGCGCAAAGCCGACAGCAAGAAGCCAAATTTCTCTTCGGCCTCCTGGGCATCAATGCCCAAAATCTCAAAAACTGCCTGCTGCATGTCTTGATCATAAATACGGATACTGCCACCACCCACTTCCGAGCCATTCAACACCATGTCATAAGCCCGTGAAAGTGCGTCAGCGGGATTGGCTTTGAGCGTCTCCACGTCACACGCCGGCGCGGTGAAAGGGTGATGCAGTGGTGTCAAACCACCATCCGTTGTTTCTTCAAACATTGGGAAGTCAACCACCCAAAGTGGCGCCCAACCTTCTGCAATCAAACCCTGGTCTTCGGCAACCCGTAGACGCAGCGCGCCAAGCGCTTCGTTAACAACCGATCGCTTGTCAGCGCCAAAGAACACGATATCGCCGTTGGCAACGTCGAGACGGGCCATCAACGCATGCACAACATCCTCAGGCATGAACTTAAGAATCGGTGATTGCAGACCATCGATACCGGCACCGAGATCATTCACCTTGACCCACGCCAAGCCCTTCGCACCGTAAATGCTGACGAACTTCGTGTAATCATCAATTTCTTTGCGGGAAATAGTTGCCCCACCGGGCACCTTTAACGCAGCAACACGCCCTTTCGGGTCATCTGCGGGCCCTCGAAATACTTTAAAGTCCACCTGTTGCATGAGGTCATCGATCGAGACGAGCTCCATGTCGACCCTTAGGTCGGGTTTGTCAGATCCATAACGCTCCATCGCGTCATGCCATGTCATATGCGGGAAATCGCCGAGCTCAACATCACAGTGCTCACGAAGCAAACCGCGGACCATTCGCTCAGCAATATCCATAATCTGCTGTTCTTCTAGAAACGATGTTTCTATATCGATCTGAGTGAACTCGGGCTGTCGGTCAGCACGTAGATCTTCATCACGGAAGCATCGAGCAATTTGATAATAGCGATCGAAGCCCGACACCATTAAAAGCTGCTTAAACAACTGGGGAGACTGGGGCAAGGCAAAAAACTCGCCAGGATGGGTGCGACTCGGCACTAAATAATCGCGAGCTCCCTCAGGCGTCGCTCGGGTCAGAACCGGCGTCTCGATATCGAGAAAGCCTTCGCCTTCTAAAAAGGAACGCACCGAGTACGTTATTTTAGAGCGCGTAATGAGATTGCGCTGCATTTCAGGTCGGCGCAGATCCATATACCGGTACTTCAAACGAACGTCTTCACCGACCGATGTGTGTGAATCGAGCTGAAATGGCGGCGTTTCGGCAGTGTTCAAAATTTCTAACGCTTTACCGAGAATCTCAATGGCGCCGGTCGGCATAGTAGGGTTCACCGTGGCTTCACTTCGGGCCCGAACCCGACCCGTGATTTTCAGAACATACTCGCTGCGCACTTTGTCAGCTCGCTCAAAGTGCTCTTCGGTATCAGGGTCAAAAACAACCTGCACAATGCCTTCTCGATCGCGCATATCGAGAAAGATCACGCCGCCGTGATCTCGACGGCGATCCACCCACCCACAAATCGTTACCGTTTCGTCTATTTGTGACTCACGCAATGAGCCGCAGTAATGGGTGCGCATATCTTTTCCGCCGTAATTAAATGTTCAGTGTGTGATGCCCGCGGCCTTAGGCAGCAGACGGAGCGTCCGTTTTCTTTGGGCTCTCCTTAGGGGCGTTTGCCTTAGGGTCGCTTGAATTAGGGGCGCTTGAATTAGAGGCGCTTGAATCGCTGCCAGCGCTTTTACCTTCGTCGCCTGCCAAATTCTTTTTCTTGCCAGTTTTAAAGTCGGTTTCATACCAACCGCCACCCGCCAACCGAAACGACGGCGCGCTCACCTGCTTGCTGAGCGCAGGTTTGCCACATGCTGGGCAGTCCGAGAGGACCGGATCAGACATTTTTTGAAGCGCTTCGAGTGTGTGAGCACATTCGCCGCACTGGTATTCATAAATAGGCACTTTTTTCTCCTCAGTAACACTACGTCAACAGTGCATAAATGAGGTCAAATTGACAAATAACAAGGCCGCGGAGAGTACCTCAAACGCGCCATCGAATAAAGGTTGTTGGATAGGAGGTTTTCACAGCAGGCGATTGAGAACCGCTTGAGATCGCGCTATCAAAAATTCAGAGAGGGATCGAGAAGAGGGAAAAATGCAGGGCGCCCTGAGCGGGCGCCCTTATTTGAATTTAACCACGTTTAGTTATTGGCAAATTCTTTGATTTTCTTAAGCGGACGGATCTTAACGGCAGTACTTGCGGGCTTCGCAGCGACATCCATTGTTGTACCAGGATTGAACGGATTTGGAACACCCTTCTGCGCCTTTCTTGCAGGTTTACGAACGGTAGTAACCTTCATCAGACCAGGAATGGTGAACTCACCGACCGCGCGCTTTTTGATGCTACCTTCGATCAGGTTTTCCAACGCACCCATCACATCACCAACCTGCTTTTTAGTTAGGCCGGTCGTGTCAGCGATAGAGCCAACAATTTGAGTTTTGGTTAGTTTCTCTGATATTGCCTTTACCTTAGCTGGTGCTTTGGCTGGGGCGGCTGCTTTTTTTGCTGCTACTTTCTTGGCGGGTGCTTTTTTAGCAGTCGCTTTTTTTGCTGCTGCTTTTTTAGCGGGTGCTTTCTTTGCTGCTTTTTTAGTTGCCATGAGTCTATTCACCTTTTTTCTTAAGAGACGGGAGACTAAGTAATCGAGATAAACACCTTTATTTACAGTGTTTTACTCTCGACCGGATTAATTCAACCTTATTAAACACTGTAAAACAAGGGTTTTTACCAATAAACGCGCTAAAATCAGAGTTTTTCGCCGTCTTTTTGACACATGAGCGCTACTCTTCCCGACAGGCGTGTAGCTACGTAGAATGTGTGGCCTTCTTACCCGGAATATTTTCATCATGCGCGCCAGCCAATTTTTACTTTCAACCCTGAAAGAGACGCCTTCAGATGCAGAGGTTATCAGCCACCAACTAATGCTCCGAGCAGGCTTAATCCGCCGAATCGCGGCGGGCATTTACACGTGGATGCCACTGGGCCTGCGTGTACTTCGAAAAGTCGAGCACATAGTGCGCGAAGAAATGAATCGAGCTGGAGCACTGGAACTTTCTATGCCAGTTGTTCAGCCTGCCGAGCTATGGCACGAATCCGGTCGCTGGGAGCAGTACGGACCCGAGCTTGCACGATTGAAGGATCGCCATGACAGAGATTTTTGTCTGGGGCCTACGCACGAGGAAGTCATTACTTATATTGGTCGAAGTGAAATCAAGAGCTACAAGCAGCTACCTCTTAACTTTTATCAAATTCAAACGAAATTCCGAGATGAAATTAGGCCCCGCTTTGGTGTTATGCGCTCCCGGGAGTTCATCATGAAAGATGCTTATTCATTTCACGTAAGTCATGACTCTCTTGAGGCCACTTACTGGCGCATGCATGAGGCATACACTGCCATATTCACTCGGCTAGGGCTCGACTTCCGGCCCGTCGTCGCCGATACCGGCTCTATCGGCGGCAGCCACAGCCATGAGTTTCATGTACTTGCTGAGTCAGGAGAAGACGATATTGCGTTTTCAACGAGCAGCGACTTTGCGGCGAATGTCGAACTGGCGGAAGCGCTCGCACCCACAGATGAGAGACAGCCACCCTCAGAGGCGCTGGAAAAGTTCCCTACGCCTCATGTCAAAACTATTGATGACCTGGTGAAAAGCGCCAGCGTCACTATCGACACAACAGTCAAGACTCTCTTTGTGGAAAGCTCAGAGGGAGATTTAGTGGCATTGGTTTTACGTGGAGACCACAGGCTTAATGAAATAAAAGCTGAAAAAATTGAAGGATTGACCAGCCCCTTAAACATGGCTGACGAGCAAAAGGTCCGCGCACAGGTGGGCGCAGGATTTGGATCGCTAGGTCCCGTTGGCTTAAGCCTGCGAATCATTGTAGATCGAAGCGCGGCCCATCTTTCAGACTTCATATGTGGAGCCAATGAAACAGATCATCATTATCGCGGCGCCAATTGGGAGAGAGATGTTCCCAGCTTTGAAGTAGCCGATTTACGTGAAGTCGTTGCTGGAGACCCTAGCCCTTGTGGTCATGGCCACCTCGAGATTCGACGCGGCATAGAGGTTGGCCACATCTTCCAACTCGGTACTAAATACAGCGAAGCGATGAATGCGGTTGTACTTGATGAGCAAGGCAAAAACGTTCCGATGTCCATGGGTTGCTACGGCATTGGTGTGACCCGAATCGTAGCCGCAGCGATAGAGCAAAATTACGATGCGTCTGGGATTATCTGGCCAGCTTCTATGGCGCCCTTCTCTGTCGCCTTGGTGCCGTTAAATATGGACAAATCCGAAGCGGTAGCCGCGGCCACAGAAACGCTCTACCAGCAGCTGTTAACGGCAGGTGTTGACGTATTTTTGGATGACCGAAAAGAACGCCCTGGTGTTAAATTTGCTGAAATGGAACTTTTGGGTATCCCTGTTCGAGTGACGATCGGCGATCGGTCACTGAGTGAAGGTAATCTTGAAATACAAACTAGGCGAGCGGGCGTGGCAGAAACCGTGGCAGTTGATGCAGTATTTGACGCAATTCAGTCGATGCTCGCGGATTATTAAGGCGCTGCAAATGCTCAAGGTCGCAATGGCGGCCTTGTTGCTGTTACTCAGCGCACAAACGTTTAGCGCAGCTGACGAGGATAAAGAGGCACTTCGTCAATTTCTAGAACACACCATCGCATCGACGGCGAGCTTCGACGATCGCTTCGATGCCGAGGTTTGGCTTGTCGATATGCAAGCTCGACTCGCCGCATTTATCGAGAGCCCCAATGAGCGGCTACAATTGCTCAAGCAGGTCCATCAAACGGCCACGGCGAGCGGCATAACACCCGAATTGGTACTCGCGCTCATCGAAGTTGAAAGCACATTTGATCGCTTCGCGGTATCCCGCGCGGGCGCACAAGGCTATATGCAAGTCATGCCTTTCTGGAAAGCGGAAATTGGTCGCTCCGAAGACAACTTAACGGACCCAGCAACCAACCTGCGCTATGGCTGTCGGATTTTACAATTTTATCTGGAACGTGAACGCGGTGACTTGCGCCGGGCTCTAGCTGCCTACAACGGCTCTCTTGGCAGCCGTCGATATAGTGATAAGGTATATCGAGCGTGGTTGATGCGTTGGCGCACGGTGCCTTTACAGTGGTAACAACGCCCGCAACCCGACCTGCAACCCGACCTACAACCAACAAGGAGAAGGACCAGGTGAGCGACCTCAAGTTACTCAACCGATGGAATGTCGATTTAGCAAGAGCTATCAACGCGTCGGGAACTGATGACTTTTTCCCCGCATTGTTCGATGCGATCCGCAATCAGGTGAAAGTAACCTTCCCCCAAGTGTGGCTGTATCATCGAGATCTGCCACCCCGAGTACTCCACTCTGACATTCCGAAGGCCGATCGTGCTATGCAAATCGATCGCTATCTCGAGGGGCCCTATCGTGAAGACCCTTTTTACAATCTTTCTATGAACAGTCCTCGCAGTCATATTTACAGGCTAGACCGACTCGCCGGGGGAGATTTCCAAGATTCCGGCTACTACACCAACTACTACAGCGAGACTGGTACGGTCGACGAAGTCATCTTTCTGACGAAGCTCGACGACGGGAGCGTTATCAATCTTTGCCTCATGCGCCTGCCCAGTCATGGCCCCTTCACGCAAGATGAGTACGATTTACTCTACTCTTTATCTGAGCCCGTTGCGGCGATTATCCAATCCCACTGTCACCGAGACGACTTCGTTGTCAGCAACCTACTGCAACCAGGTCTCGACGCTCAAATCGACATGGCATTTCGCACCTTTGGTGCTGACTATGTCAGTACCCGCGAGCGTGAAATTCTCGAGCTAATGTTGAGAGGGTATAGCGCCGACATCTCGGCCGAACGCCTCGACATCTCTCTAGAAACTGTTAGACGACACCGAAAGTCGATTTACAAGAAAATCGACGTCAACTCGCAGGCCGATTTGTTTACTCTTTTCATCAATTCCATGCCATACATTGGTGAAGCGCATGGTAACGATCCGCTCTCCGTGTATATGGACTGAGCAAGCCTCCTCCTCGCGTCTACTGCCGGCCCTTACCCATAATGGGCATTGCCTCCCAAGGCGACTAAACGCATGCTCCGCACCTTATATTTTCAACGCTGAGGACGTATGCGTCGCGAAATCGAACTGTTTCTACAAGCCTATCCCGATGTTTCTATGATCGAGGCGCTTATTACTGACTGTAATGGCGTTGCGCGCGGGAAGTGGATCCCCCGTGGAAAGATCCAATCGGTACTGGATAATGGCTTGAAACTACCCAAATCGGCTTTAGGCTTGGACATTTGGGGGCGGGATATTCCCGAGCTCGCGTTTCAAACAGGCGACATTGACGGTTACTGCATGGTCGTAGAAAGCTCTCTGCGGCCGATGCAGACTGTTCGCGGCATTGACCAAGGTCAGCTCATCATGACCATGTTCAATGAAGACGAGTCGCCCTTTTTAGGCGATCCTCGACAAATCCTTGCGCAAATCGTGAAACGCTTTGAGGACAAGCAGCTTCGTCCATGCATGGCGGTCGAACTCGAGTTTAGTTTACTGCCCGACCCGGGCCATGACAGACCGCTGCGCGAGGCATTCAAGGGACGGGAATCGCTAGGCGGGAACCTCTATGCCCTCGATGAACTCGATCGGCATGCAGAAATGCTAGAGACCCTACGGGCAGCCTTTGAAGTACAAGACCTACCTTACGAAGGCATCATTAAAGAGGCAGCACCTGCGCAATTCGAAATTAACATGGCACACAGCGACAATGTGCTAGAACTCGCCGATAAAATTATACGGATGCAGCGCGCCGTTCGCATGGTTGCTGCGCGCTTCGGCATGATAGCGAGCTTCATGCCCAAACCCATGGATGATGAAGCCGGCAACGGCATGCACGTACACTGCAGCTTACTTGATGAACAAGGGGCTAACGTCTTTAACAACGGTAGCGACGAAGGAAGTAAATTTTTACAGCAGGCCATCGCTGGATGCCTCGACGTAATGCCAGACTCTATGCTGATCTTCGCGCCAAGCTTCAATGCTTACCGACGTTTTCAAGCCGGCAATCACGCACCCACTCTGCCAACATGGGGCTGGGACAATCGAACAACCGCGCTGCGAGTCCCTGCCGGTCCGCCTGCGGCGAAGCGCATCGAACACCGCGTCGCAGGTGCCGATGCTAACCCTTACCTTACGTTGGCCGTTGTACTGGCGGGCATCTTGCATGGCTTAGAGAAAAAACTGAAACCTCCACCCGCCGTTATCGGTAACGCGTGGGCCCAAGAACACGCTTGCGAACTACTACCTACACTTATGAACGACGCGATCGAGCGCTTTAGCGCTTCAGAGTCGATGCAAACCTATCTGAGTGACGAGTTTCAAGTCATCTTCACCAAAACTAAAAGACAAGAGCTCGATGAGTTCCAGCGACGAGTTACGGACTTTGAAATCGAGAGTTACTTGCGCGGCTGAGCGCTCAGAGCCACACTGACCCTCAAGTCGCTGTTATGCGTATAACTATCTAGTCAACCGAGGGGACAATCCAATGTCAGAACTTTACACATTCTCCGCCCACACCGCGGGCGGCGACGAAGTCGCGCTCAGCGACTATAAAGACAAGGTATTACTGATCGTCAACACCGCCTCAAAGTGCGGTTTCACGCCTCAATACGATGGGCTTGAGCAACTGCAGAAAGACTTTCATGGCGAGGGCTTTGACGTACTTGCCTTCCCTTGTAACCAGTTTGGCAAACAAGAGCCCGGCACCGAGGAACAAATCGTTGAGTTCTGCACTATGAATTTCAACACGTCGTTCCCGCTGTTCGCAAAAATTGAAGTCAATGGCGGCGACGCTCACCCCTTGTATGCTTGGCTCAAAAAACAAGCGCCGGGGGTACTCGGCACGGGCGCCATTAAGTGGAATTTCACCAAGTTCCTTGTGGATCGCCAGGGCAATGTCATCAAACGCTATGGTAGCAGCACCACCCCCGCGGCTATCGCTAAAGACATTAAAGCACTGCTGTAACAAGGCGCTGTCCATACAACGCACTACACGTTCAATGCGCTGCTTTAACAGAGCGCGTTGACTAGTGCTCTCGGGTCTCCCTAAATCGAATGTCGGGCCAACGCTCTTGCATCAGCGATAGGTTGACTCGAGTCGGTGCTAGATAAGTGAGATAACCGCCACCGTCTTCAGATAGGTTATCGGCCGCTTTCTTGCGAAATTCATCCAATTTACGCGGGTCATCGGCTTCCACCCAGCGAGCCGTATAAACATTGACTGGCTCATAAATAGCTTCAACCTTGTACTCATCATTCAAACGATACGCGACAACGTCGAACTGCAATTGTCCAACCGCCCCTACAATTAAATCTGTTGAGTTAAGTGGCGAGAAGACCTGGGTTGAACCCTCTTCCGAAAGTTGCTGCAGGCCTTTTTGCAGCGCTTTCATTTTCATCGGGTCTTTGAGTCGAATACGTCTAAACAACTCAGGGGCAAAATGCGGAATGCCGGTAAAACGAACGTCTTCTCCCGTCGTAAAAGTGTCGCCTATCTGGATGGTGCCGTGGTTGTGCAGGCCAATAATATCGCCCGATACCGCCTCCTCCACTAACACACGCTCACCCGCTTTAAATGACACCGCATCGGCTATTTTAATATCTTTACCGGTACGGGTATGACGCATTTTCATACCTTTGCTATACCGGCCTGAACACACTCGGACAAACGCAATTCGATCGCGATGCTTTGGATCCATATTCGCTTGAATTTTAAAAACAAAACCAGAGAAATCGCTCTCGAAAGCACTGACCTCGCGGCTGGTGGTCTGACGTGATAAAGGCTCTGGCGCCCACTCAACGAACTTATCTAGCATTTCACGAACGCCAAAATTACCAAGCGCTGTTCCAAAAAATACGGGAGTAAGCCGGCCGGCCAAAAATTCCTCTATCTCGAATTCATGGCTAGCGCCACGGACCAATTCAATTTCTTCACAAAAACTATCGTACTCATCGTCAAGCAGTGCCCGAGCTTCGTCCGAGTCCAAACCCTGAATTTGCTCATCGGGCGGTAATACAGCGTTGTTGCCTTGCTCAAAAACATGAATAACATCGGTGTAGAGGTTATACACGCCCTTCAGGTGACGCCCCATACCCACCGGCCAGTTAATCGGAGCGCCTGCAATACCCAGCACTTCTTCAATCTCATCGAGTAATTCGATGGGATCGCGAATATCACGGTCGAGCTTGTTTACGAAACTGACAATGGGTGTGTCGCGCAAACGACACACGCCCATTAACTTAATCGTTCGGGCCTCGACACCCTTCGCGCCATCGATCACCATCAGCGCGGAATCGACCGCGGTTAAGGTACGGTAGGTATCTTCCGAGAAGTCTTCGTGTCCAGGGGTATCCAGCAGATTGACCGTTCGATCATGATAAGGAAACTGCATAACGGACGACGTTACGGAAATACCACGCTCTTGTTCGAGAGACATCCAGTCAGACGTCGCGTGAGGTCCGCGCTTACCTTTCACCGAACCCGCGATCTGAATCGCACTACCAAGAAGCAGCAGCTTTTCGGTAATAGTCGTCTTACCCGCATCGGGGTGGGAGATGATGGCGAAAGTACGCCTTGATGCAATATCGCGCGCTAGCTCAGACATGTTGCCTCCTTGTGGGAGCGCGATTATGCCATCGCTCAGCCTTCGAGTGACGGTATAACGTTAGAAAGAGCTTGTTGAAATGTCGCAGATTCTGAAGGTTTAGCTAGCACAGCGTTTTGTCTGCCACCACAGAGCCCATGTCGACCTGACTCATGGGCGTTGCAGCTCGCTCTCTAAGCTAGAGAGAAGCTGCTCTCCAATCAGCGACATATCTATTCTCTCCCGATCGATAACCGATGCAAGAGAGATGACCTGTAAACCTTCATAACCACAGGGGTTTATTCGCTGAAACGGCTCTAGATCCATGTCTACGTTTAGCGCTAAGCCATGATAGCTGCACCCTCGGCTGACCTTGAGGCCCAGCGACGCTATCTTCTTTCCCTCGACATAAACACCCGGCGCCTTGGGATCAGCCGTCGCAATCACACCATAAAGCGCCAGGAGATTAATTATCGCCTGCTCCAAGCGGGTGACCAATTGGCGCACACCTAGCGACGCTCGCCGCAAATCCACTAGAACGTAAGCGACCCACTGCCCAGGCCCGTGGTAAGTGACCTGTCCACCGCGATCTATTTGAACGACTGGAATATCTCCCGGGGCGAGTAAGTGCTCAGCCTTTCCAGAGATCCCCTGGGTAAAAACAGCGGGGTGTTGCAACAACCACAATTCATCAGGCGTCGCTTCATCGCGCTCCAGAGTGAAGTGCTTCATAGCGTCAAACGCAGTCACATAATCAACGGTGCCCAAGTAACATCTCTTCATTGACTATATGACCATAGAGACCAATCCAGTGGCCATAAGATCCTCGTGCAAGGATTCCAGCTGAGTCACGCCCGTTGCTTCAATCGTAATAGTCATCGAGACAAATTTACCGCCAGAGCTCGACTTAATTCGTATGGTCGTCGTATCAAATCCGGGCGCGTGGCGCTCGAAGATTTCTAGCACCAAGGGGTGTAAGCGGTCATCAGATCGACCAAGCACTTTTATGGGATAGCTACAGGGAAACTCAATTTTCGGTGGCTCTTGCTCAACCATTAGGACTCTCCGAATAAACCCGACAACCAGAGCAAAAAGGTATCCCACAGACGAGCAAAGAACCCTGATTCAGACACATCATTCAGAGCAACAACGGGCCGCTCCGCTAGCACATCGCCATCAATGATGACTTTCAGCGTTCCGAGAGGATCACCACGGTTAATGGGTGCCAGCAACGGCTCGTCAAACACTGTCTCGATACTGGGCTCTTTGTTACTACGTGGCACTGTTAATATCAGCGACTCAATGACACCGGCGTCGACCCTATCGGTAATCCCTTTCCAGACACGACGCTGGCCAAGGGATACCTCGGGCGTGACGGGCCGAACGGTCTCATAAAAACGGAAGCCGTAATTGAGCAGTGAGCGCGTTTCTGCCTTGCGGCTTCGTGTACTTTGGCTTCCCAGAACGACCGAGATAAGCCGCATGCCGTCACGCTGAGCGGATGCGACTAAGCCATACCCAGCGACGCTGGTATAGCCGGTCTTCAGACCATCGACACTAGGATCTTCGCGCAGGAGCAAATTCCGGTTGAATTGTTTAATGTCGTTGTAAGTGTAGGATTTCTCACGGTACACCTCATATCGATCAGGGTGGTTGCGGATTGTTGCAGAGGCCAAGATGGCTAAATCTCGCGCCGTAGTTAAATGGTCAGGGTTAGGCAAGCCATGGCTGTTGACGAAGTATGTCGACGTCATCCCCAGCTCTTGAGCATAGTTATTCATCATGCCGGCAAAGGCTTCTTCACTGCCTGCAATGTGCTCCGCAATGGCAACGCTCGCATCGTTGCCCGAGGAAATGACGATCCCTTTCTCAAGCTGGCCGACAGTGACTTCCTTACCAGGCTCAATCCACATCAAAGAAGAGCCTCGGAAAGTCGGGTTCTGTGACCACGCCGTGCGACTAACCGGCACTACATCGTCAAGTGATAAACGCCCTGCATCGATCTCTTCAGCCAGGATATACGCCGTCATAAGTTTTGTAAGGCTTGCAGGGGGCAGACGCTCATCGACATTTTGCTCGACCAAAACGCGTCCGGTGGTAACGTCCATTAACAGATACGCATCGGCGTTGATCGTCGGAGGGGCGGGCACAATAGAAGCCGCAAAAGCCGGCACACTCATGAACATCAACAAAACGAAACGCAACATCGACTTCCTCACGGTAATAAATTTGAGCGGTGATGGTATCAGCTGGCTTCTAGCTTCAGCAAAAAACATCACGGCACTAAGGTAACGGCTGGCCTGAAGTTAGACCAGATTTAGCAAGCAGCGCCTGCGCTTGCCGAAGATCTTGCTCGGACTCAAAGGGGCCTGCGCGCAATCGATACAACGTACCCTGACTTGCATCGACAGGGCTTATTAACAGCGGAGCATTGACGACTTTCTCGGCGTGCGCCATAAGCTCGAGTGCAGCCGCTTGATCTCCAAACGCACCCAACTGTAAAAATCGGTAGCTACCTTGAGATTGCCGCCGATCATCGACGCCCTCTACATCGATAGCCTCAACCTGCACACGGGTAGTACCTTGATCAGCAAATCCTAATTTAATCGCGGCGCCATAGGATAGATCGATAATTCGATCAGGATGAAACGGGCCTCGATCATTCACCCGAAGTGTCATTTGACGCCCATTTGATAGATTGGTAACTCGCACGTAACTCGGAATCGGCAGTGTCTTGTGGGCGGCAGTAGGACCATAGACATTAAATACCTCACCATTAGATGTTTTCTTGCTATGAAACTTCAGGCCGTACCATGAGGCTATACCCTCCTCCCGATACCCTGCAACGGACGGCAGGATGTCATAGGTTTCACCGTTGACCGTATAAGGACTGCGATTGCCCGCCGCCAGAAGCGGGTCAGGCCTAGGGACTGCATTAGGAACCGCAGCAGCGTCAATCGGTGGCGGCGTAGAGTCGGCAATTGGCGTGGCTGTAGACGACCCCACCAAAGAACACCCCGCCAAAAAAAGGACTGCGAGTGATACCAATAGCCTAAAAAACAAGGGCTTAAGCTCCAGACAGGGCTTGCTCGATTGCCTGACTCAATTGCCAAACACTCAACGCGTACATGGCGCTATGGTTATACCGAGTAATGACATAGAAATTGGGCAAGCCTAACCAATATTCCGGACCTTGCTCGCCCTCTAACTTCATTGCGGTTGCGGGGTAACTCACATCGGTTTCCGACAGTGGCGCCACACCCATTTCAGCGAGCTCCCCAACGGTAAACTGAGGCTTCAAACCTCCGTTGAAAATAGCCGAATCAGCTTTTTCAGCGTTGGCCGCGACTACGACGGGTTCACCCTGCCGCCAGCCGTGTGCTTTAAAATAATTACCCACGCTGTATATCGCATCCTGGGGGTTAGTCCAAATATCAGCGACACCATCGTTGTCGAAATCGCGCGCATAAGACCGATAGCTCGAGGGCATAAACTGGCCGTACCCCATCGCCCCTGCGTAGGAACCTTGTAGGCCTAGAGGATCCTTACCTGACTCGTAAGCAAGAACGAGAAAATGCTCGAGCTCCTGAGTAAAAAACGGTGCGCGCTTAGGGTAATCAAATGCCAATGTAGCTAGGGCATCGACAACTCGATAACTTCCACTGATTCGGCCGTAATACGTCTCGACGCCAATGATGGCTACTAATACAGACTCAGGGACACCGGTTTTAACTGATACGGAGGCCAATGTTTCAGCGTGCTCGCGCGCAAAACTCACACCACCCGCAATTCGCTTATCCGTCACAAAAATTTCGCGGTATTCGTGCCAAGGCTTGGTCTTCTCAGCGGGCCGTGAAATAGCGTTCAAAATACTTTGTTTTTTCTCTGCGGCCGCCAATACATCTTCAGCCCATTGACGATCGACACCTTGCGCCACTGCAGCGTCAATGACCAATTGGGCTTCCGGACGGGCAACGTAGTCTCCTGCAGCGCTGCTGGTCACTTGAAACAGCGTAGCCAAACCCAATATCGCAACTGTCTTTCCTTTATTCATCCACATATCACTCAGAACCTCTTAATATCCAATGGTTCCAGCACTACCGATATCTAGGCAGACACTGCTAACTTTTTATCACTCGCTTCTCGGTACTGATTGCCATCAAAATACCAAAGCCCAGCATTAAGGTAACCATCGATGTGCCGCCAAAACTGACCAAAGGCAAAGGCACGCCCACGACCGGCAGAATGCCTGCAACCATCCCCATATTGACAAAAACATAGACGAAAAAAGTCAATGTGATAGCTGATGCAAGCAAACGACCAAAGCTAGATTGCGCGTTTATACCGATCCAAAAGCCTCGCATGATAACAAGAAGGTACAAAGCGAGAAGTATCAACACACCCCGCAGTCCAAATTCCTCTGCAAGCACGGCAATAATAAAGTCGGTTTGGCTCTCTGGTAGAAAATCCAAGTGTGATTGAGTGCCGGAAAGCCAACCCTTACCTTGCCAACCACCCGAACCAATAGCCGTCTTCGATTGAATAATATTCCATCCAGCGCCCAATTTATCTGATTCCGGATCCAATAACGTCAGCACTCGCTGCTTTTGATAGTCCTTCATCAAAAACAGCCAGGCGGGCCAAACGCTGGCAACAAACAGCACGACTGCGGCGGCTATATATAGCCAACTGACGCCGGCCATGAAAACAACAAATAAACCGCTAGCAGCCACCAGTAGCGAAGTACCCAAGTCTGGCTGGATAACAATTAATGCTGCAGGTAACACCACCACCAGTAGTGAACCAAGCAGCGGCAATGGCTTTGGAGGAATGCTGTAGCGGCTATACCACCAAGCAACCATCAATGGCATCGCTAGCTTCATCAGTTCCGAGGGCTGAAACCTCACCACGCCCAAGCTTAGCCAACGCTGAGCGCCCTTCGCGCCAACGCCCACCAGTGGCACCGCGACGAGCAAGCTAAAACCCAAGAGGTAAATGATGGGCGCCCATCGACGGTATGTTTCGACCCGGAACTGGGCGACGACCAACATGGCGACAAGCGCAACCATTTGATTTCTACCTTGTCTCCCGACCGTGGCCCAATCGGCGTCCGACGCGCTATAAAGAATAACCAGCCCACCCACCATGAGTACCAAGAGTGGCAGCATCAGCATCACATCGAGGTGTAATCTTTCGGCGAGGGTTTTTCCGCGGGCTAAATCGCGATGGCTATCGTGTAATACACGCTCATAATCAGCCATCGTTACTCTCCTCAGCGCTACTTTCCTCAGCGCTACTTTCCTCAGCGTTACTAGCACCTAGCAACCAGGCGTCCATAACCTTGCGCGCTACGGGATAGGCGGCACTACTACCGCCGCCATTTTCCGCCAGCACGGCAACCGCAATGCGCGGCTGATCAACCGGTGCAAACGCAATGAACCAACCGTGATTACGGTGGCGTTCAGCGATTTCGTCTTCATCATAAACCCCATCTTGCGCAATCCCAATGACCTGAGAGGTTCCCGTTTTTCCAGCGATGGTGTACGGGAGATTACGACCGATTGCTGCAGCCGTACCCCGACGGTCATGGACCACATCCATCATTCCCGCAATGACCGCAGACCAATGGTCATCGCTGGCCATTACTTTGGGACGACTCACACCTTCCACAGGCAAATCGCCTATGCGGCGCACAATGGACGGTACGAAACTATCACCGCGATTTGCCATCACCATCGTTGCTTGCGCGAGCTGTAAAGGTGTAGCGAGCATGTAGCCCTGCCCAATACCCGCACTTAAGGTTTCACCGGGGTACCAAGGCTTATCAAAACGGCTTCGCTTCCAACGAGTGCTCGGTAAAATACCCGGCTGCTCACTGGTAATATCCAAACCCGATCGCACACCGAAACCGTAGGGTTCCAAAGCGCTCGCCAAATCGTCGATTCCCATACGACGCGCCAAATCGTAATAGTAGACGTCGCAGGATTCTGCGATCGCCATCCGCAAATCAACGTTCGGCGCGTGCCCCGTGCCTCTGATCCGAAGAATCCAATCACGGTAGCGGCGGCTGTCGCCAGGTAATTGATACCAGCCCGGATCTGCAACGGTGGTATCAGGCGTGACCAAGCCAAGCTCTAAACCTGCCAAGCCAATCATTGGCTTAACGGTTGAACCTGGTGGGTATTGGCCCTGAACAGCGCGATTAAGTAGCGGCGTATCCATGGAATCTCGGAGCGCGCTGTAATCTTTCGAACTGATGCCATTGACGAACAAATTGCCATCAAAGCCGGGATTGGAGACTAACGCCAAAATACCCCCGCTGCTTGGATCAATTGCAACGACTGCTCCTCGCTGATCGCCGAGAGCATCGTAAGCTGCTCGCTGTAAATCAAGATCTAGGTGCAACTGCAAATCGGCACCGTCGGAGGGTGGCTCTTCGTCTAAAACTCGCAGAACACGACCGTGCGCATTCGCCTCAATATTTTGATAGCCGACCTTCCCATGAAGCACCGACTCGTAGCGTTTCTCCACCCCTACCTTGCCAATATGCAAGGTACCACGGTAGCTCTGCTCATCTATTTGGGACGCTTCACTCTCATTAATCCGCCCAACGTAGCCCACCACGTGGCTTAAAAGGTCACCATGAGGGTAATGACGGGTTAGTTGAGCCTCTATAGCCACACCTGGGAGCTGATGCAGGTTAACGCCTATGCGAGCCATTTCATGATCATTTAATTGTAATTTTAACGGCACAGGCGCGTAAGGTCGGCGGCGATTACGCCGTTCGTTAAAGCTCTTAAGATCGTCCTCATCTAATTCGACAAGCGCCCCGAGGTCTTTAATCAAAGCATCGAGATTACTCACGCGCTCGATAACAATACTCAAGCGGTGACTGGGAATATTGGTGGCTAAAAGGCGCCCCTGGCGATCAAGAATCAAACCTCGTTTTGGCGGTATCGCCTCTAAACGCACACGATTACGATCAGACTGAGTCAAGAAACGCTCGTATTCAACGATCTGCAGGCTGTAGTAGCGGTAGCTCAATACGCCAAGCGCCATAACGACTAGGAACAAGGCTACCGCAACACGCCCGGCGTTAATCGCTGCCTCACGACCAGTGTCTCTCAGCGCTGTACGGGAAGATGCCACGGCTATCCTCTGTGGTAGGGATGCTGAGCGTTAATAGACCAAGCGCGATACAGTTGCTCGGCGAGTATTACTCGAACCAACGGGTGTGGCAAAGTGATTCGCCCAAGAGACCAACGATTGTCTGCACGATGAAGAAGCTCATCATCTAAACCGTCAGGACCACCAATAACAATGACAGCGGTCCGACGCTCAAGCTGCCATTGCTGAAAGCTAGTTGCCATATCTTCCGTGCTTAGTGCCTTACCTGCCACGTCCAACGCAATGATACGATCATCGGCTTTAAGTTGTCGGCTTATGGCGTTCGCTTCCTTAGCTTTTAATTGCTCAGGACGCTCGCCATTGCGCTTAGCAGGAGGAATCTCGATCCAATCGACAGAAAAATCGCGGGGCAACCGCTTCTGATACTCATTAACCCCTTCGCTGACCCAGGCAGGCATACGTGTTCCCACGGCCACCACCCGGATACGCATTAGTCTGCGTCGACGGGAGGCGCGGTCCAGAGCCGCTCGAGATCATAAAATCCGCGCGTAGCAGGCTGCATGACATGAACGACCACATCGCCGAAATCGACCAGCACCCACTCCCCCACCGTCTCACCTTCGACACCAATGGGGCGCAGTTCGTGCTTCTTAACTTTTACAATCACGTTATCGGCTAGCGATTTCACGTGACGTGCAGACGTGCCGCTGGCAATAACTAAATAGTCCATAACGGAACTTAGTTCGCGTACGTCAATAACGACGGGATCGACACCTTTAAGGTCGTCGAGCGCGTCAAGCGCTAATTCGATAAGCGCGTCCCCTGTGGGTACTGCATTAGCTGTCAATGGCCACCTCGGTGGTCGGTATTGGAAGAGTCATAAAGTTTGTTGGTGACAATATACTCGATAACGGCCTCGGGCAGGAGAAATTGCACATTTTTCCCACTCATTAGCGCACTGCGCAAGGCGGTTGACGACACATCTAACGGCGGCTGATCTACAAATGTCACGCCACCTGCAGGCCGGCTCCTTATTTCGTCGGGCAAACATATCCGCGATTCCACTGCCCGCTTAACGTCGGAGTCTAGCGCGAGGCTAACCCCAGGACGCGCCATAATCGCAATATTGGCGAGATCAAAGAGTCGCGGCCATTCGTGCCATTGATGGAGATTGATAAGTGAATCCATGCCAATTACAAAAGTAATCGACGTATCTTTCGGATACTCCGAACGCAATTCAGCGAGTGTATCGGCGGTGTATGACAGGCCTGGCCGACCGAGTTCGCGACAGTCAACGGTTAGACCCGCAGTACCGCTTACGGCCAATTGCAGCATCTCCGCACGCTGCTTAGCGGCAACCAATGGCGCCTCTTTGAGCGGTGGTGATGCAGCTGGCAGTAGCGCGATTTGATCGAGATTTAAAGCGTCTAGGCAATCAAGAGCCGCACGCAAATGCCCAATATGCACCGGGTTAAACGTTCCGCCAAAGAATCCTACTGCCGACATAGAAAAAAGCTCATTGGCGGATATGGCCATCGCCAAAAACCACATATTTGCACGACGTCAGACCCTCTAGTCCTACGGGTCCGCGCGCATGAAGCTTGTCGGTGGAAATGCCAATTTCGGCACCCAGACCGTATTCAAATCCATCGGCGAAACGCGTAGAGGCATTGACCATTACGGAACTGGAATCTACCTCGCGCATAAAGCGCATAGCGGTGCTGTAATTCTCAGTCACGATGCTCTCTGTGTGGCCCGAGCTGTATTGGTCAATGTGCGCCATTGCAGCGTCTACGCCATCGACGATACGAACCGACAAAATAGGCGCGAGGTATTCCGTTTGCCAGTCCTCCTCAGAGGCTTCAATGGTGATACTGGGCACGATTTGCCGTGTTCGCTCACAGCCTCGCAGCTCGACGCCTTTATCGCTAATTGCCGTCGCAATTGATGGCAACAATGCAGTTGCCGCAGCATCCACTAACAGTGTTTCCATCGTGTTACACGTGCCGTACCGTTGAGTTTTAGCGTTAACGGCGATCGCCAGTGCTTTTTCTGGATCAGCATCGGCGTCAATAAAGACATGGCAAATGCCATCGAGGTGCTTCAATACGGGAACTCGAGCGTCACGCGCAATCCGTTCAATCAGGCCCTTACCCCCACGCGGTATAACAATATCGACAAACTCGGGCATAGCAATAAGCTCGCCTACGGCCGCCCTGTCCGTGGTATCGACAACCTGCACGACTGCTGTCGGCAAACCGACTTGCTCGAGGCCCTCAGTAATGCAGCGACCGAGCGCTCTATTGGAAGCAATAGCCTCAGAACCTCCGCGTAAAATCGCGGCATTACCCGACTTAAGACATAAACTCGCAGCTTCGATGGTAACGTTTGGACGCGACTCATAAACGATCCCAATAACCCCCAAGGGTACCCGCATTTTGCCCACGCGAATCCCAGAGTCCATCGTCCTGACGCCGTCAATAGCCCCCACGGGATCAGGTAAACTCGCGACCTGCTCAAGGCTCGCAAGGAGCCCGTCAATCCGCTCACTGTTTAGCTCTAAACGATCCATCAGAGGAGCATCAAGGCCACTCACCAAACCGCGCTCGAGATCTTCTCGATTAGCCTTTAACAGCATCTCTCGGTTGCGGGCGATGACATCCCTGATCGCAATCAGCGCCGCATTGCGGCTCGCAACCGTCGCCGAGGCTATTTTCTTAGACGCAGCGCGAGCGTCCGCACCAACCGCCTGCATGTACTGTTGAATCGATTCCATGTCGCTACCTTACCGTTCCTGGGCCACAGTATACCGGAGCGAGCGTCCCGGACGATGTTTTGCCAAAACCAACGACCCACTAATTTTCGCAATCGACCCAAACCCCCTGATCATCCCAAGAAATAGGCGTGGAAGTAAGATACGAAAGCTGTTGACAATCATTCTCAATAGCATTTATGGTTTAGCCATGTATGTATGTCTTTGCAAAGGAATCACTGACCGGCAACTCGAGCAGGCCGTAGAACACGGCGCCAGCAGTTTCCGAGAAGTTCGCGACGAGCTGGGAGTGTCAACCCAGTGCGGTAAGTGTACGCGTCTCGCACAAGCAATCGTCGATGAAAGCCTTAAGAAGACACTCGCCTCGGTAGACTATTACAACGCTTCGCTAGCCTAGCTATTCGCGATTGAAAATCTTTAGCATTTCGATTAAAAATTCTTTTTAAACAATAACTTACCAACATTCCGCCTTGGTATTGTCGCCTTTCGTCGTTATACTGCGATTTCTATTATCCAACGCGTGGAGCACAGTGCCATGAAAGGCGATCCCAAAGTTATCCAACACCTCAATACCTTGCTGGGCAACGAGCTAGTGGCCATTAACCAGTATTTTCTGCATGCCAAGATGTACAAAGATATGGGACTTGTTGAGCTTGCAGAGCACGAGTACCACGAGTCAATAGACGAAATGAAACATGCCGACGAACTGGTCGAGCGCATTCTATTTTTAGAAGGCCTTCCCAACTTGCAGGACTTGGGCAAGTTAATGATCGGCGAAAACCCCAAAGAAATGCTCCAGTGCGACCTGAAACTCGAACACATCGCCCATGAAGATCTAAAAGCCGCCGTCGCGTACTGCGAAGAAGCCAGAGACTACCCGTCTCGCGACCTCGCTCAACGGATTCTCGACGCGGAGGAAGAGCACATTGACTGGCTAGAAACACAGCTATCGCTGATGGACCGAGTGGGCGAACAAAATTATCTTCAAACCGCCATGCGCACGGTCAAGCCCGCGGAATAATGGCGCTCGGCTAAGACACTCTCGTCAGCAATTGTTCCCGACAGCCTATCAACCGAGAGCATGTTTTGAATACCTAAAGAAAAGGGCGGTAGCAAGAATTGCACCGCCCTCTTTTTTTGTGCCTCTATAACTTGCGCCTCTGCAAAGCAGAGAAACAGTTAGGTCTACTCAATGCGGGATGATTAACCCTCCGCTTGGTCACCCGCACCACAGACCACTTCCTTCAATTCACCCGAAGCCTGCATTTCATTAATAATGTCGCAACCACCAATCAACTCGCCATCAACCCATAACTGTGGGAATGTGGGCCAATTGGCATATTTGGGCAAATTGGCGCGAATTTCTGGGTTGGTCAGTATATCGACGTAGGCAAACCGTTCACCACATGCCATCAGAGCTTGTACCGACTGTGCTGAAAAACCACATTGGGGTTGGTTCGGTGATCCTTTCATATACAGGATCACTCTGTTGTTGGTGATCTGATCCTTAATGGTTTCCATGATGTCCATTTTTGACTCCTTGTGTGGCGGTTTAACGTTCGCAATTTGGCACAGTATAACGTTGAGCGCGAATCAGAGCATTACAAGTGGTAAAAGGACAATAAGTTTATCCTGCATTCATAAGTAGGTATCCTAGCCGCCGTTCTTTAAACTTTACTGATCGAGTGTTGCCATGTCCGCCCTAATGCCTACCTACAAACGACTGCCTGTGGCTTTTAGTCACGGAGAGGGTGCGCGCCTATACGATCTCAATGGCCGTGAGTACCTCGATGGTCTATCAGGCATTGCCGTTACCAATTTGGGACACAGCCACCCGGCAGTGACCGCAGCAATCTGCGAACAGGCGTCGACCTTAGCCCATACATCGAATCTTTTCGTGATACCTCAACAAGAGCGCTTGGCTGCGGAACTCACTGCAATCACCGGCATGGAACGCGTTTTCTTTTGTAATTCGGGCGCAGAAGCCAATGAAGCGGCAATAAAGCTTGCGCGTCACTACGGGCATGATCGGGGTATCAATAACCCAACGATCGTCGTGCTAGAGCAAGCGTTTCACGGTCGCACTATGGGTGCACTCGCAGCCACGGCAGGAACGGGCATGCAAACGCCTTTTGCACCCATGCTCGGTGGTTTTGTAAGAGTTGCCAGCAACGACTTGGCGGCAATCAAAGCGCTCACGCAAACGCACTCAAATATCGTCGCTGTTATGCTAGAGCCGGTACAAGGCGAAGGTGGCGTTCGCCCGCTGGATCTCGATTACCTCATAGGCCTCAGGCAACTGTGTGACGAGCAGCAATGGCTACTTATGTTCGATGAAGTTCAAACGGGCAATGGTCGCTGTGGCGACTTTTATGCATTTATGCGGCTCGGTGTCGTCCCCGATGTACTGAGCACCGCCAAAGGACTGGGCAACGGCTTCCCTATCGGTGCATGTATGGCGAGAGGTGACGCCGCAGCAGTGATGACCCCAGGCGATCATGGCACCACCTATGGCGGCAACCCAATTGCCTGTAGCGCAGCCAGTGCTGTTTTTAACACGCTGTCTCGACAGTCTTTGTGCAGCAGAGCAGACCCCATCAGATCAGCTATTTTAGATCGTTTTCACACCACACTTAACGACCCGAGCACGGTGCGCGAAGTCCGCGGCTTGGGTCTAATGATCGGCATAGAGGTCACTATTCCCGCGACAGAGATAGTCGCTACCGCGTTGACGTTAGGGGCCATCGTCAATGTAACTGCCGGAAACACTATTCGTTTACTACCTCCACTGATTATGAGTGATGATGAAGCCAGTGAATTAGGACACATCGTCGCCCAAGTGGTGAACACCCTTTCGGAGCGTCCGTCATGACAGCCACACGGCACTTTCTTACTCTCAACGATTTAAACAGCGAAGAATTTAGAGGCATTATTGCGCGCGCCACAGAACTTAAAAAAATGCAGCGCGAAGGCATTAGCCACCCCTACTACCCTAATAAAGTGCTAGCGATGATCTTCGCCAAAGCGTCGACTCGAACAAGGGTTTCATTTGAGGCGGGCATGGCACATTTCGGCGGGCATGCCATGTTTCTCTCTCCCTCTGACACTCAGCTGGGACGTGGCGAACCCATAGCCGATTCGGCACGCGTTATCTCCGCCATGGTCGATCTAGTCATGATCCGCACCTTTGCACATAGCGATGTCGAAGAATTCGCAGCCCATTCATCGGTACCCGTCATCAATGGCCTGACCAACGACTACCACCCCTGCCAGCTACTGGCCGACATGCAAACATGGTTCGAGAACCGTGGAGATATTAGTGGCCGCCGAGTAACGTGGCTTGGCGATGGCAACAACATGTGCCATTCCTACATCAACGCGGCCAAACTTCTCGACTTTGAGCTGGTAATTGGCTGTCCCGAAGGCTATGAGCCCAACTCAGAGCTCCTAGCAGCGAATAGCGACCGCGTCATCATCAAACATGATGCCAATGAAGCCGTGGCTAACGCCGACCTGCTGGTGACCGATGTTTGGGCATCAATGGGGCAAGAAGATGAGCAAATTGAGCGCGCCCGAGCGATGGCTCCCTTTCAACTCAATGGGACGCTGCTTGGTAAAGCAAAGGGCGATGCACTTTATATGCACTGCCTGCCCGCTTATCGCGATAAAGAGATAACAACCGAGCTGATGGAAAATTCCGAAACTGTGATCTGGCAAGAGGCTGAAAATCGCCTCCATGCTCAAAAAGCACTCATGGAATTTTTACTCGAACACTCGAAGTAGGCTTAAATGTTTGGTCGCAACGACACGTCAGTGCCAGAGACCTACCGCAGTAGAATCAGACGCTGAGGTTGAAACAAAATAATAGCGCGATCTCTACGACCTTTTTTCTCACAGCCAGCGCCACCGGACTGCGTTATTTTCTAGCGTCAAGCGTTAGCGAGTACTTGCACTCTAAGGTGCGGACAGTTTGTCCACAGCAATCCCCTAAAAGACACACTTGCAATAAGGTCAAAAGCCACCTATCTTGGGGTCTGAGGCTTGACCCACCCCTATATATGGGATTTTGCGGTCGCCCAAAACCAATATAATGACAGCAAGCTTGTATAACTAAGCCAAAAGGCTTTGAGGGCGCAGAAACCATGCAAACAGGCACCGAGACTACCACTCAAACTTCCACAGTAGCCGCACCGGCCGCCGCTCAGGAGACCCCTAACGGGACTCGCTTAGCAGCCACAGCCCCAGGGCAACTGCGCGTTATTAAGCGCAATGGCACCGTTGTACCTTTCGAGGACAGCAAAATTTCGGTGGCTATTACTAAGGCTTTCCTCGCTGTAGAAGGCGGCACTGCTGCAGCCAGCAGCCGTATCCATGAGACCGTTGCCAAACTCACCGAGCAAGTGATCGCGACCTTCGAGCGCCGCATGCCGTCGGGAGGCACCATTCACATTGAAGATATTCAAGATCAGGTAGAATTAGCCCTAATGCGCGCCGGAGAACACAAAATCGCGCGTGATTACGTGATTTATAGAGAAGGTAGAGCGCAAGAGCGTAAAGCCAAAGAATCGCTGTCACCAGAAGCTCAAGCGGCAGCTAGCGGCATTAATGTGGTTGACGGAGACGGTAACCGCACGCCACTGGACATCGAGCGGATTCGCACCATTGTTGCGGAAGCCTGTGCCGATCTTGAGGATGTTAGCGAAGCAGCGATTATTGATGAAGCTTTACGAAACCTGTACGACGGCGTGTCCAGGGAAGAAGTGAATACCTCGCTAGTCATCACGGCTCGCACAATGATCGAGCAAGATCCAAACTACGGTTATGTGGCGGCTCGCTTGTTGCTCGACGATCTGCGTGGCGAAGCCCTAACCTTTCTCGGAGTCGCTGAAAGCGCCACCCAGAACGAAATGAACACTCACTACGCGAGCGCACTTAAAGCCTTTATTAATCAGGGTGTTACTCTCGAGCTGCTCTCTCCAGAATTATTGGAATTCGATATTGAGCGCCTAGGGCAAGCGTTACTGCCAGAGCGTGATCTACAGTTTGGCTACTTAGGCCTACAGACCCTTTACGATCGTTATTTTATTCACTCTAACGAAACACGTATTGAGCTGCCGCAGGTATTCTTCATGCGCGTCGCTATGGGCCTGGCGCTGCGTGAAGATGACCGCAATGCACGAGCCATCGAGTTCTACGAATTGCTGTCGTCTTTTGACTATATGAGCTCCACGCCCACCCTGTTCAATGCGGGAACCCTACGATCTCAGCTGTCGTCTTGCTACCTCACGACAGTTCCAGATGATTTGTTCGGTATTTACGGTGCTATTCAAGACAATGCCATGCTGTCTAAGTTTGCAGGTGGACTGGGTAATGACTGGACGCCTGTCCGAGCGTTAGGCGCGTACATCAAGGGAACCAATGGCAAGAGCCAAGGTATCGTTCCGTTCCTGAAAGTCGTGAATGACACCGCAGTAGCAGTCAACCAAGGCGGCAAGCGCAAAGGCGCGGTTTGCGCGTATTTGGAAACGTGGCACCTCGATATCGAGGAATTCGTAGAACTACGAAAGAACACTGGTGACGATCGCCGCCGCACCCACGACATGAACACCGCTAACTGGATCCCTGATCTGTTTATGAAGCGCGTCTTCGAAGACGGCGACTGGACTCTGTTCTCGCCCAACGACGTACCCGACTTGCATGACCTGTATGGCGCTGCGTTTGAAGCGCGCTACAACGAGTATCAAGCGCAAGCGGCACGTGGAGAGCTTAAGCCGAGTAAAACCATTAAAGCGCAGGCGCTGTGGCGCAAGATGCTAGGAATGATTTTCGAAACAGGCCACCCATGGGTAACGTTTAAAGACCCTTGTAATCTGCGTTCGCCCCAGCAGCATGCGGGCGTAGTGCACTCGTCGAACCTGTGTACGGAGATCACGCTCAACACCAGCGCCGACGAGATTGCCGTCTGTAATTTGGGCTCGGTTAACTTGCCGCAGCACATCGAAAATGGCGTTCTCAACCAAGAGAAATTGCGCAAGACCGTTCGCACCGCAATCCGCATGCTCGATAACGTGATCGACATCAACTACTACTCGGTACCTCAGGCGGAAAAATCCAATTTCCGGCACCGTCCTATCGGTCTTGGTGTCATGGGTTTCCAAGATGCTCTCTATAAGATAGACGTAGCGTATGCCTCAGATGACGCTGTCACATTTGCTGACCGCTCAATGGAAGCTATTAGCTACTACGCAATCGAAGCATCAAGTGAGCTTGCTGCAGAACGCGGCAGCTACGCCACCTACGACGGATCATTGTGGAGTCAAGGCATCTTCCCACTAGACTCGCTAGATATCCTTATCGAGCAGCGTGGTGCTGATTACATTGACGTGAACAAAGACAAGACCATGGACTGGGACTCGCTCAAAGCAAAAGTGGCCACCCAAGGAATGCGCAACTCCAACTGCATGGCCATTGCGCCTACAGCAACAATTGCCAACATCACGGGCGTCTCTCAGTCAATCGAACCGACGTATCAAAACCTGTATGTGAAGTCGAATCTGTCAGGTGAGTTCACCGTAGTAAACCCCTACCTCGTTAGAGATCTCAAGCAACGCGGTTTGTGGGACAAAGTTATGGTTAACGATCTTAAGTACTTCGATGGTTCAGTACAAAATATCGATCGTATGCCTGAAGACCTGAAGGCCAAATACAGCAACGCGTTTGAAGTAGAGCCTCGCTGGCTAGTAGACAGTGCCAGCCGCCGTCAAAAGTGGATTGATCAGGCTCAGTCATTGAACCTTTACATTAACAATGCCAGCGGTAAGAAGCTCGATATTACTTACCGAATGGCATGGTTTAAAGGCCTTAAAACGACGTATTACTTGCGCTCACTCGCAGCCACCGGCACGGAAAAGTCTACCGTGCAAACAGGCACCTTAAACGCAGTATCAGCAGGAGCAGCACCGACGCCCGCGCCGGTTCCTCAAGCTTGCTCACTTGATGATCCTGATTGCGAAGCTTGCCAATAACACTCACTACCAACGAATTAAGAGGAATACACATGCTTAACTGGGACGACTACCACACAGACGATCCAATCAAGCCCGCCTCAGCTGCGGCCACCTCACCAGAACCGGCTGTGGTTGAGAACGCTATTCAAGCGGCCGCTGAAGAAGCCCAGCTTGAATCTGCTGTGACTGCCCCTGCGGGCGTCGCTGCCGATGCAAAGGGCGCTGAAGCGCTCGCTAGCAATCTGGACAAAGCGGCTGAAGCCTTGGCTAATCTTGATATCACTCCAGGCCTAGAAGAGCTTGAAATGGGTGCGGGCAGAATCTCGGTCGACGAGAAAGCCATGATTAACTGTCGAGCTGATCTAAACCAGCTTGTGCCTTTCAAATATGACTGGGCGTGGCAGAAGTATATCGATGGCTGCGCCAACCATTGGATGCCGCAAGAAGTTAACATGACCGCCGACGTCGCGACATGGAAAAGAGATGATGGCTTGAGTGACGATGAGCGTCGCATCATTATGCGATCACTCGGCTACTTCTCTACAGCCGACTCACTCGTGGCTAACAATTTGGTGCTCGGCATCTATCGCCTAATCACCAACCCCGAGTGCCGCCAATACTTACTGCGCCAAGCTTTTGAAGAAGCGATCCACACTCACGCGTATCAGTACTGTATCGAGTCACTGGGGATGGACGAAGGCGAAGTCTTTAACATGTATCGAGAAGTTCCTTCTGTCGCTAAAAAGGCAGCCTGGAGCTTGAACCACACTCACAGCTTGTCGGACCCCAACTTCAATACGGGTACGACGGAAGATGACCAGCAGTTACTGCGTAATCTGATCGGTTTCTACTGCGTAACAGAAGGAATCTTCTTTTATTGTGGCTTTACCCAGATTTTATCAATGGGACGCCGCAACAAAATGACGGGCGTAGCGGAGCAGTTTCAGTACATTCTGCGCGACGAGTCCATGCACCTTAACTTTGGCATCGACGTCATCAACCAGATCAAACTGGAGAACCCTCAGCTTTGGACCAGCGAGTTCCAACAGGAAGTTATTCAGATGATCCTCGAAGGTACGCAGCTAGAGATCGAATATGCGCGCGACACCATGCCACGGGGCGTATTGGGAATGAATGCGTCCATGATGGAGGAATATCTGCAATTTATTTGTAACCGTCGTTTGAATCAGCTCGGCTTGTCGGAGCAATTCCCTGGTGCTCAGAATCCCTTCCCATGGATGTCTGAGATCATGGACTTGCGTAAAGAGAAGAACTTCTTTGAAACCCGCGTTATTGAATATCAGACGGGCGGAGCGCTAAGCTGGGATTAACCAGCGTTATACGGGCGCCCATACGGGCTCGTGGCGACCTATATCTTAACGACCCAATAAGAAAACCCTCGATCGTCTAGATCGGGGGTTTCTTTTTTATAAGCTATTAATTTACCGCCTGCCCCGTTTCGGGCGTGGGGTTTCTGTCAACCGGCGCTGTAGTGGCGGCGACACCTATTTCAACGATTCGCGCCCAACTCAAATGTAAAGCGAGGTAGTGAATCGAGAATAGCCCGGCCATATCGGCGTGTTTGCAGCCGGCGATCCAACAACGTGATGCGACCAGTATCCTGCTCTGAGCGGAGGAGCCGTCCGCTTGCCTGCACCAGCTTTAGCGCGGCGTCAGGCACACTAATCTCCATAAACGCGTTACGCCCCAAACTCTCCAGTAACTCAGCGTGAGCCGCCTCCCGAGGGCTATCAGGTACCGCAAACGGTAGTTTAGCGATAACAACATGTTCGCAATAGGCCCCGGGAAGATCGACACCCTCAGCAAAGCTCGCCAAACCAAAAATGGCACTCGCTCGACCCGCGTCGATATTCTCGCGATGCCGCTCCAGTAAAGCGTTTTTACTCAGAGTGTCTTGTACCAGTAACTCATGGGGCAAAGCCCCAGCCAGGCCTTCACAAACAGCTTCCATTTGTCGTCGGGAGCTAAATAGCACCAAAACGCCGCGATTGGAGGCGATTAGCGAGGGAAGGCATTGAATAATTTCATCGGTATGTGCCTCGCCGTTGGTTGGCTCGGCCCGAAGCGTTGGAATAGCAAAAACGGCTCTTGAAGCATCGAAAGGACTTTCGACCTTCTTGTAGCGCGCTTGCGCCGGCAAACCTGTCATTGCGCGGAGGCGATCAAAGGTGCCCAATGAAGACAGCGTTGCCGATGTAACGACCACCCCCGCCGCTCGATTCCAAATATGCTGACGCAGCAAATCACGTGCGAGAACTGGGCTTGCAAAGAAATCTATACCACTTCCCGATGGGCTGCCCCGCATCCAGCGTGCCCACGGGTCATCTGGATCAGCCGCGTCCGCACGACTGTAACTCTCCCACAGCCCGACCTGTGTTTCCGCTCTCAACAACATACTTTTTGCATTGAGGGCCCACGCCTCCACTTCATCACGCCGATCAGTCTCGACCTCCTCACGCAAATTCTCGAGAGTGGCCTCAAAGCGGTTAGTGAGATCAACGTTCTGCTGCCACCCCAGTGCCAGCTCTCGGGCCAATGTACGTAACTCATCGGGCACTACACCATGCTCAAAGCGGGTCTCAGCATTGTCCTCAGCAATTTGTGCTAGATAGTCCTCAGCCCATAAACCGGCATCGAGCGTACGCTGCTCAAGATCGTTAAGGGACGTTTCAAGGAGGGAGAGCATCGTTTGCTGCGAGATAAGCGCGTCCATAGCTTCATGCTGGTCACTTAGCCATTGAGCGGTCTCTCGCAGCGCTTGTCGCGTACTATTACTGCGTACCATCAGCGTAAATTGATCCAAGCATTTATCGGCCAGCTGGTGACCCTCATCGAAAACAAAAATACAGTCTTCGGGTGGCGGCAGAATCGCGCCACCTCCTAATTTCAGATCGGCCAACACAAGATTATGATTCGCCACCACAACGTCCGCTTCCTGCAAACCGTCTCTCGCTTTAAAAAAACTGCACTGGTTGACGAAGGTGCATCGCCGCCCACCGCATTGCGCGTGATCTGTTGTGACAGCCATACGCACTTGCATATCCAGCGCTGTCGGCCAATTGTCGATATCCCCATCCCAGCTATCACTCGACAGTGCCTCCACCATCGACTCCATAATGGGCCCCGTCTGCTCAATCGATAGATCGGCTATCTCGTCGGGGTAAAGTGGTATCAACGCCGGCGCAGAAGCGCCCGCCAAGTGATTGTCGAGTTTTTGCAAACACACGTAGCGACCGCGCCCTTTAGCCAACTGGACTCGAAAATTCAGACCGCTGTGAGCGAGAATATCGGGTAAATCCCGATGAATGAGTTGCTCCTGAAGGGCTACCGTCGCGGTCGCAATAACGAGAGTCTTGTCACGCGCACGAGCAACGGGTAATGCAGCCAAAGTATAAGCAATCGTCTTACCTGTACCGGTACCGGCCTCCACGACAGCAATGGGTTCTGGTGCATCAGGATCACCGAGTGCATTAGCAACCTCGGCAATCATCTGCCGCTGCCCCCACCGAGGACTTAAGCCGCGGCTGTCGATCAGTGTTTGGTACGCATCCTTGATATCTTGCTTAAGCTTTTCTGACAACAAAGCTCATTGACTCCCACAGGTTCTTTCAAGTGCCGCTCTCAGGGGATTCGCATACATTTCAAGCACCAGCATGCGATGAGTTTCGGGAAGCGCCTCGATACGAGCATCAAACGTTGCCCGGGATACTGTTCCTGGGTAAACGGTAACCGACGGTTGCAACGCTGTGTTTTCCAACCGCTGCCAGGCCCATAAATTGGTTTCAAACAGGCGATAACCTCGGACAACGTGCTCATCAATTGCAGCGACAACCGTAGCCACATCGAGTTGATCGTCCATCAGCGGAGCTCCAAACTCTAGATGCACTTTGCCTTTTTGACCGGCAATTCCCAAACCAATTGAACGCACGTCTTCGTCATCGGCTTTCGTATAGTCAGCGCCACCCGCCAACTCCGCCGCTTTGGCACCGTCGCAAGGATCAAGTTCGTAAGAAATAGCCAGCGGGACGATCTTAAGCGACGCCAGTGCGTCTCCAATGGACTCAAGCTTGCGATCTTGACTGAGACTGAGCATCTTAATAACCGCGGGCTCAGTCGCATCGCAGCCATTCTTAGCTCGACCCTCTCGCTGAGCAATCCACACTGGCCCTCGGTTCTCACTAATCGTAAAGCGAATAAACTTTGCCAACTGTCGTGAGGCGGCAAATAACTCTTTCGGCGCCTTAATATTGCGTTTAACGATAAAGCTCTTGTTAATTCGCATGAGATCGGCAATCCAAGACTCGCGAAGCAAATTATCGCCAATAGCCACGCTGCAGGTTCTATGTCCTGAGCTAAAGAGCGCGTAGTTGGTAAACGCCGGATCCATCGCGATGTCGCGGTGGTTACTGATGAATAAATAGGACTCATTGGGCGACAAGTTTTCTAACCCTGCGGATGAGAAATTGGCGGTCGCTGCAATTTGAAGCTGTAACTGCGGCTCGACCAGCTGTTGAAACTCCGCCACGGTCACGACGCCACGCAACTTCCATCCAACCCACCGAGTTATCAACCAGCGCGCCAACCATGGCGCGGCTGCTTTTAAGCGGGGTAAACGCAGCTTTGCCAAATTATCAGCAAGCGCTCGATCACTTTTTAGCCGCGCTAAAACACCCGCTACTTCGTCATCATTGTAGGGGCGAATATCGGCAAATTCTTCGTCGCTAATCGACGTCATGGACTAATTTTCCTAAACAAACGAATTTTTTATCTACCTTCGGGCAACCATGGCTCGCGTTCGGCCACTTTTCTGCTAATCTTGCGCGCCGTAACAATAACCCAATTGAGGACTGTCTATGGACGCTTCGAGCGCATTGTTTATGACACTGGGCGCAGCCGCCCTGCTAGTAAGCTGGATCCTGTTGCTAACCGTTTCCTGGAAGGAGGATTACGCCTGGGGTCTATTTTCCACCCTTCTACCCCCTGTTGGCTATTTTTACTGCCTCTTTAGGCTCGATAAAGCCGGCCAAACCTTATTGGTCGCGGTTATCGGCTGGATTTTGATCTTTTTGGGCTGGTGAATCACCCAAAATATCCTAATTAGCTCTCCTTCAGCCGAGCGCTTATACAGGCGCTCAAGAAAGTGCACTTTTACCAGTGTCAATCTAGCCATTGACACTGGGCCGCCGTTCTCGGAGAATTCCGCGCTCTTTTTATATCCCTTTTTGGAGAAGTACATTGGCTAATTCACCTCAAGCACGTAAGCGCGCCCGTCAAAACGACAAGCGCCGCGCGCAAAACGCAAGTCTTCGCTCGCTAGTTCGTACCAAAATCAAGCGCGTTCTTGCTGCAATAAAATCTGGTGATGTTGACGCGTCACAAACAGCGTTGAAAGACGCAATGCCTATTATCGACCGCATGGTGAATAAAGGTATTATCGCGAAGAATAAGGCTGCTCGACATAAAAGCCGCCTGAATGCGAAGGTTAAAGCGCTAGCAGCCTAATAGCTCGTTCACTGGACGCCTAACCGGGCGTCCAGCTGGCGATTAATTTCGGACTCCAACTGCCGCTTAAAAGGCATTGCCAATAATCCCAGTTTAATTTGGCCGTCGGCCAAGCCAGGGCGGATAGTAACGGCGCCTGAAAATCCCTTTCCCTCAAAAATCAGTTGCGACGACGCTTGTCTGACCTTTGCCCCCAGATGGTCCTGCAAATAGTGCGAGAGTTCCTCTAAGGCATCATGGCAGTCCTCCGCACTGAGATTGTGCTCGCGACGTATGCTGACCGTGCTCATTGGACTACTCCTTCACAATAATTTTCTAGGCAGCGGGAATAAAACCAGTGAAATGCCACCCATGGCAAGTCGCAAACACTTAAAATGTCGTAATGATGCCTCCAGACTACCAAGATTCCAGCCTTCGCTTCCTCTTTGAGAAAGCTGATATACGCGGCGAATGGGTCCATTTAGGCCCAGCACTGCAAACCGTTAACGAAGCCCATGGTTATTCAGAGTGTGTGCGCCAGTTGATGGGGCAATTTGCAGCTGCGGCTGTATTAATCAGTAACAACCTGAAGTACTCGGGGAAAATCGTACTGCAAGCACGCTCAGAGGGGCCACTGAGTCTCGTGATGGTTGAGTGCACAAGCCAATCGGAAATACGCGGAATAGCTCGCGGTGATACCGGTAGCGTTGCCGAGGCGCCAATCAGCCTCATTCCCAACGCACAACTAGCCATAACCATTGAGCGCGACGGCGGCCAACGCTACCAAGGGATCGTGCCGCTCGACGGTGATTCGTTAGCTACAGCGCTCGATCATTACTTCCTTCAAAGCGAACAACTTCACACACGTTTTTGGTTATTCTCAGACGGAAATGTGGCGTCCGGGTTAATGCTTCAGCAGCTCCCCTCGCAGATCCAACAAGACCCAGAAGATCGAAAAAAACAGTGGCAAGAAGCCGAAGTACTCGCTGAAACGATCACTGCTGATGAGCTATACGACTTGGCACCAAGCGAGGTATTACACCGCCTCTATCACGAGCAAAGTATCCTTCTATTTGAACCTCAGCACGTAGCATTTAATTGCTCGTGCTCAAGAGAACGATCGCTAAGCGCTTTAAGCGCTATCGGCGCTGATGAGCTCGAGGACATGCTAGTCGCGCAACAGACGATTGATATGACTTGCGAGATGTGCGGAACGTCTTATCAATTCAATCGATCAGACCTCTCAGGACTCGCAGAGCCGCCCGTACTGCATTAAACTACCCCCCCCATAAAAACAAACCTTAAAAAACAAACCTTGCCCCTAAAACTTTGGAAACCGTGATGACAACTGAACCCGAGTCGACGTCCCCTCAAAAATACATTGATCTTGCGCCTGCCCAACTCATTGAGCTCGCGCTTTCGCGCGGCGAAGGCATGCTATCGGACACTGGCGCACTGCGCGTTGAAACAGGTGCACGTACTGGTCGCTCCCCTGCCGACCGATTTGTAGTGAGAGAAGCGTCGTCGGAAGACGCTATTGACTGGGGATCGGTTAATCGCCCCTTCGATGAGGACAAGTTTGATGCCCTGTGGACTCGCGTGAAAGGGTTCGCGAACGAGTCCGACACGTTCGTACAGCATTTGCACGTTGGCGAGCATAGCGAGCACTATTTGCCTGTTACGGTAACCACCGCGACAGCATGGCAATCCTTGTTTGGTCGCAACATGTTCATCCGCACCGACAACTACAATCCATCGAACAAACCTGAATGGAAGATTCTCAATGTCGCCAATTTCGTGTGCGACCCAGAGCGTGACGGCACAAACTCCGATGCAACCGTTATTGTTAACTTCGGGCAACGCAAAGTGCTCATCGCAGGAATGCGCTATGCAGGTGAAATGAAGAAGGCGATGTTTTCCGTGCAGAACTTCTTGCTACCTGAGAAAGACGTCATGCCCATGCACTGCTCTGCCAATGTGAGTGAAGACGGTGAAACTACACTCTTCTTCGGTTTATCTGGCACGGGCAAGACCACCCTATCAGCGGATCCTGACCTGTACTTGATTGGCGATGATGAGCATGGCTGGGCCAAAGGCGCGGTATTTAATATCGAAGGCGGTTGCTACGCCAAAACTATCAATCTCAGCAAAAAGAATGAGCCTATTATTTGGGACGCCATTCGTTTCGGTTCCATTATTGAGAATGTTGTTCTCGATGAAGAACGACACGCTGATTATGACGATACCAGTTTGACCGAGAATGGCCGTTGCTGCTATCCACTGGAGCACGTAGATAAGCGCACTGACACAAACAGCGGCGGTGAGCCCAAGTGTGTCATCTTCTTAACCTGTGACGTATCTGGTGTATTACCGCCAATATCCATACTATCGAAAGAAGCTGCTGCCTTTCACTTTCTGTCAGGGTACACAGCGCGCGTAGGTTCGACGGAAGTGGGGGCTGAAGCAGGTATCCATCCGACATTCTCAACCTGCTTTGGTGCGCCGTTTATGCCGCGGCCTGCGGGTCAGTATGCTGAATTACTGATGAAGCGTATTGAGGACTTTGGCAGCCAGGTTTACCTCATTAACACAGGTTGGACCGGCGGCTCAGGTGGAGCCGATGGTTCAGGCTCGCGCTTTCCTATCCCAGTAACGCGCGCAGTAGTGCATGCGGCTCAAAGTGGCGCACTGTTGAACATTGAGACTCGCCACGTAGATACCTTGAATTTGGACTTCCCTGTAGAGATACCCGGCGTCGACCCCAAATATGTGGACCCCAAAGCCGGTTGGGCGGACCCCGCCGCCTATGAAGAACAGGCTTCAAAGCTTGCGGCGCTGTTCCAAGAGAACATCAAAAAATTTGACGTCAGTGACGCCGTTGTCAACGCAGGGCCAAAAGCGTAACGCAGGCGTACAGCTACTCTATACATGCCTTCTTGGCACGTGAGATAAAAAAAGCCCAACCGAACGGTTGGGCTTTTTTGTATTGGGACCAATTAAAGTGCTCGTTAAAAACAACGGGAACACTTAGCGCCACACCCAACCCGATCAAATCACTCTATTCTTGCTTAGACGCTCTCTTTAACGCGCGCTGAGCTGACATCGTGAGCGCGCCGGCGCGCAATCAGCAACGCTACATCGTCACCTATTAAATAAAGAGAGGGGACGAGCACCAGCGTCACTCCAGTCGCAAACAACACGCCAAAAGCCAGCGACGTCACCATGGGTATTAAGAACTGCGCCTGCATACTGGTCTCCGACATAATAGGCAGCAAACCCACAAATGTAGTGACCGAAGTGAGAATAATGGGCCGAAAGCGATCTTCGGCACCCTGCAGCAGCGCGTCCCACAGCTCATAACCCTGATCTCTGAGATTATTGATTCGGTCGATAAGAACCAAATTGTCGTTTACCACCACACCGGCACACGCAATGACACCCAACATAGAGAAAATACTCACTTCCCAGTCAAGAATGGCATGACCAAAAATCGCGCCCATAATCCCGAAAGGGATAGCGGTAAGCACTAAGAACGGTTGCCAGTAAGAGCGGAATGCGACTGCCATTAATCCAAAAATGACGAGCATGGCTAGGGCCATATACTTGAGCATCGCAGATTTAAATGCCGCCTCTTCTTCCAGCTCACCGTCTAAATTAAGCGTAAGCCCCGGATACTGCTGCTGCCAAAGCGGTAAGGATTCGGCCATGATTGCCGAAACCACCTCCGCTGCTGATGCTCCATCGGGCTTGAGGTCAGCACTGACCTCCAGCGTTCGCATACGATTAAGGCGCTCTAGTTTCTGGTAGCCCGGCTCGATGCGGTAGCTCGCTACCGTTTCGAAAGGTATCTCTACGCCCATCGGTGTGCGGATATACATCTCGTTTAAATTAGCGATAGAACGCCGCTCTTCTTCGGGATAGCGCACCATCACCTTCACGTCTTCTCGTGCCTGAGGAATTCTTTGCGCTTCAGCGCCATAAAATGCTTGGCGCACTTGGCGTGCAACGCTTCCCAAACTAATGCCCAAGCCCTCAGCAGCAGGCTTTAGCTCTAGAATAATTTCGTTGCGTGGGCTGTCGAAGCTATCGGCAACGTCAAACACATCCGGGTACGCCTGCAGGGCAAGACGCACATCTGTGGCAACACCGGTGAGGTCTGCCACGTTACGCGATGCAAAAACAAGCTTAATGGGCTTGCCCGGGTCACGAATGGTGAAATCCATCCGCACCTCTTTCGCTTCAGGAACTGGGCCCACTCGCTCTCGAAATTCACGTGCCAATAACGCGGTATCAACGTTGCCTGAAACCGTACCTAAGGCAACGGTAATCCTATTGCTTTCGGTCTCATTCGAAATACCCCCGATCGCAGGCACATCAATAAACTCCGGCCGAGAATTCCAATCCGACTTCATGTCCTGAGCCACCTGTAACAGGCGATCCCGGACGTCTAAGGTAGCGCTGAAAGGCCCACCTTCAGGCATTTCGACACTAGCAAACACATAATCTGAGTTAACCTTTGGGAAGAAACCTGTGCGCAACCAGCCGCCGCCGTATAGCGCGATACTCATGGCAAATGCCACCAGAAAGATCGCTGCGACTGCGTAATGGTTCCTCAGTGAGCGGACTAAAAAAGGGCGGTAGGTCTCCTTTGAGAGCCGTGCTAGCCAAGTTGCACATCGGTTACGCAATGCTTCAATTTTACGCAGGAAGAAATTATTACTCGGCAGCTCCGGCCCCATGTGCGCGAGATGGGCGGGTAAAATCAAGAGGCATTCCACTAACGAAAACAGCAGGGCCAACATAACAACGGTGGGGATGGAGCGCGCCGCATTTGCCCACTCTCCAGGCAACATCAACATAGGCACGAAAAACACCATGGTACTTATAACGGCGAACATTACAGGTTTGAACACCGCCTGCACGCCCAATAAAGCGCCGGCACTGCCATGCATGCCTTGCTCTTGAAAGGTATGGATAGACTCCCCAACAATAATGGCGTCATCGACCACAATACCGAGCACCAGTAGAAAGGCGAACAGGGAGACCATGTTTAAAGAAACCCCCGTGTACTGCAGGAAAAATAGCGTGGCGAGAAAAGCCACGGCAATACCGCTACCCACCCACAGTGCAAGCTTAGGTCGCAAAAATAAAATCAAGACTGCGGCGACGAGAAGTAAGCCACCAATGCCGTTTTCGAGCAGCGTGGTAACACGATCTCTGAAGGGCACGGCAACATCGCGCCACACCGTTAAGCTTGCGCCAGTGGGTAATATGGCTTGTTTCTGTTCGACCCAGTTGTGGATGACTTCGCTCGTCCGCAAAACATCGGGCTCAGAGGTAACGTAAACATACATCCCCAACGCGGGTTTACCGTTGAATAAGCTATCTCGATCGACATCGGCAAAACCATCCACCACCGTCGCGATATCGCCAACACGCACTTCGGTACCGTCGAGCGCCGTAATCAGAATAATGTCGTCGAAGTCAGAGGGTTCGTAAGCCTGCCCACGCGTTTGAACGCGCACATCGCCCTCGCGGCTTTTAATGGATCCTGCAGGCAAGTTGAGTGATGAGCCTCGAATCGCCGCCACCACATCATCAATCGATAGATTGTAACGCCGCAAATCGGCTTCTGAGATATTAACGGACACTTCATAAGGTCGTGGCGTCACAAGCTCTACAACGGATATCCAGGGTTGGCGCGCCAAGTCATCGCGCAAATCTTCCCCAAGCCCTTTCAGCTCGCGCTCATCGAGATCGCCCGAGAGTTTCACAATACCCATTAAATGCCGATACGTAAGCTCTGTCACAGTAGGCTGCTCGGCGTCAGCGGGGAACGTATCGATTGCGTCTATTCGCGTTTTGATATCCGACGTTAGACGCTGCATGGAGTAGTCGGGAATTGCCTCAATGAGCACTGTGCCAACACCTTGAGCAGCGGTAGAGCGAATCTCTTTAATACCGTTGAGATCGTGAATCGCCTCCTCGATACGTATGCAAATTTGTTCTTCAACTTCTGAAGGACCAGCACCCGGAAACGGCAAAGACACCCGCACTTGGTTGATCTCAGTACTCGGGAAAAACTGCTTATCGAGGTTGGGCGCGGTCATGAGACCACCTAGCACCAGAAAAATCATCAGCAAATTTGCGGCGATAGGGTTATGAATGAACCAGTGCAATGGCCCACGCATGTCAGTTCACTCCCTTCGTATTTGGGCTTTCGGCAATGTCGACCGCCATTCCCGCAACCAACACACCTGTCTGGACAGCCACAACTTGCTCACCTTCTTGCAGACCTACCACCCAAGACCACTCCTCTGAGCGACGCTGCACATCGACGATATGTCGCTGCAGGCGTCCGTCAGCGCCGACCACCAAAACAGAATTGTCAGATCGTAGGGCGCTGGCAGGTAGCCGACTGACACCTGCAATAGCGGGTGTAGGAATCTCTGCTTGAACGAACATACCCGGACTGAGTAGATGTTGGTCCGACGACGCGCTGTTCGCCAAATCAATTTCAGCAATGGCAGTGACGGAACGAGACTGCCGATCGACACTTGCCTCGATACGCCGAATGCGGGCCTGCCAAAGCTCTTCGCGCCCCCCATACACTGACTTGAGTACAACAGGGTAATCCAACAACGCCTGTCGTTGGACACGAAGAGACAGCTGCGCTACCTGGGAGTTGGTGAGCGGCAATCTCACCTCTAGCCGATCAACGGCGTAGACGTCAGCGACTGTTACCCCAGGTGCGAGATACTGACCAATATCAACGCGCTTAGCTTCAATGCGGCCATCGAACGGCGCGCGGATAACAGAACGCTCTAAGGCAAGTTTCGCGGCGGCTAGATCGGCCTTAGCGGCCTCCAACGCCGCCTTGGCCGCCTTCATTTGAGGCTCCCTTAAAAATAACGCATTGGCTTCAGTAGAGCCTAAGTCGCGCCACTCTCGTTTAGCTTGGCGGTTACGACCGCGTTCCTCTGCGAGTCGTTGCTCAGCAGCCGCCACTTGAGACTCAGCTCGGGCAATCGCAAAGTCATAATCCGCTGACTCGATCCGTAGCAACTCATCACCTGTTTCGAAAAAGGCGCCATCAACAAAACCATCGGATACCGTGTCTACCTTACCGCCTACTTGGGCCACAAGACTAATGCGGCGAACCGCCTCGACAGTACCTTGACTGCGCACAGGTACTTTTACCGCGCGAGGTTCAGCGTCGATCACCGAAATAAGTGGCCTCGGGGCCTCCACTACATTGCTTGGCTCAGGTTTGGGCTTTCCCGTTAACAGTATCCAAGCCGCCGCCAGACCAAGAGTGGCTATTAGCGCAGCCACGAATAACCTTTTTAACCCAGGCAATAAGCGTCCTTTAAACGAGGTGTCAGCAGTCGACAATGCAAGCTCCAGAAAATCAATGTGAAAGAAACGAGTTTTAAAACACGTTGCATATACGCAGCAAAGTGTTGATCAGCGCACTCGGGGCCTTTGTGTAAAAGTGCCACGCCGATTAGAGAGCGGATTCTAATTGTTGCGAGCATAGTCTGCCACATAGCCACGAACGTATCGGCTACCAAATCGAAGCATGAACGCAAGGAGTATCATCATGGCAGAGAACACCGTGAAAAAGACATCAACAACTGGGACTAAGGCGACAGCCTCAAAAGCAACGCCAAAGGCGAAGGCGAGCGCAAAAAAAGCGGCGCCCAAGCGTAAAGCAGTGGCGAAAAAGGCGACTGCTAAGCCAGTGACAGCCAAGAAAACCACAGCCAAGAAGCCAGCAGCTAAGCGCGACTTACGTGCAGTGGCTGTTGAAACGGGTCGCAACGCGTTCCGCGCAGGTCTTGGCGTATATGGCAAGGCTTATGATCAGCTGCAAGACCAGTTTGAAACACTGCAAAAGCAGGTTGATGACGCGCAAAGCCGCCTCGACACCCGTCGCAAGCAAGCGGAAGAGCTATATGAGTCGCTTGTTAAGCGCGGCGAAGTGGTTGAGAAGGACGCTCTTAAGGCGTTTGACGACCTCGAGCTCGACGCGTTAACAGATCGCAGTAAGCTCGAAGATCAAATGAACAAAGCAAAGGCGCGATTCGAAGAGTTGCGTAGTAAGTTCAAGAAAGCTGCTTAATCTCCATCCGGTCCGAAACCTTTTTAGGGGGAGTAAATGCTCCCCTTTTTTATGCCTGAAAATAATGCACAAAGCACTTTTAAGCGACAGAATGCGGTAGGCTAAGTCTGTGAACCAACCGGACCAAGCGATTGAAAACTGCAGACCGTATTCTCGAAACCGCGTGCGCGCTCTTCAATGAAGAAGGCGAGCATAATGTTTCAGCCAGCGATATTGCGATAGCGCTCGATATAAGTCCGGGCAATCTCTACTACCACTTCAAAGGTAAGGACGCGATCAATCTCGCGTTGTTTACGCGCCTCCAACGGGAGTTAGTTGGTCTGCTCAGCACGCCGCTCACTGACCCCACTCTATTTTCAGACAATGAAGACAGTCCAGTAATGCGCAGCTGGCTCTTTCTCACTGTGATTATCGAAAAAATGCACAACTACCGCTACCTGTATGAGAGCCCGTCCGACTTGATGCATCGATACCCTGAAATTGATCGAGGCTTTCAACGCCTAAGTCGACTAAAGCGCGCAGCCTGCGAAGCCCTGGTCAACGAACTTTTAGGCGAGAGCCGGCCAAGTCATTCTCGGCTTGATAGCACCATCAATGCCATGGCTTTAACCCTCACTTTTTGGTTGTCTTGGGATCGAATGGTCAATCCCGACGACCCGCAAGACGTTATTATTCACCGGGGCGTTCTACAACTATTGTCATTTTGTGCACCCTACATGGGAGCGGAGCAACAGTCGTTCTATCAAGAATGCGAAATGCTGTATCGCGAGATGCTGGCGACCACAAACAGTTAATCGTCTGATAAGCTCCTGTTCGGCAAATATTCGTACGTACTTACAATTTCATTTTAGGAGAGTATCAAGATGACAATAGCTGTTGGGGACACTATACCTGCCTGCACGTTAATGGTTATGGGCGGCAAAGGCCCTGAACCGATAAGCACAGATGCGCTATTTAACGACAAAAAAGTCGTATTGTTTGCAGTCCCAGGTGCGTTTACACCGGGTTGCTCAATGACTCACTTACCTGGCTTTGTTGTTAATGCGGACAAAATCAAAGCTAAAGGCGTTGATAGTATTGTTTGTATGTCAGTCAACGATGCGTTCGTGATGGACGCTTGGGGAAAAAGTCAAAACGCAGAAGCACTGACCATGCTAGCCGACGGTAACGGTGAGTTCACCGCAAAGCTGGGTCTCGAACTTGATGGGACAGGATTCGGCTTGGGTCACCGTTCACAGCGCTTCGCAATGATTGTTGAAAACGGCACAGTCACTCAACTCAATGTTGAGGAGGGTCCCGGTATCGACGCGAGCTCTGCAGAAACAATGATGGCACTTTTGTAAAGCCTCGTGCCCCCTCGCTACGCGGGGGGCGTATCTCGCTCGAACAGGTTCAACGCTTTTAGAGTAGCAGCCACATTAAACCCGAGATAAGAAAAGCGCCTAAGACGTTCAAGACAAAACCTTCGTGAACCATCTGACTAATTTTCACCTCGCCAGTTCCAAACACAACCGCATTGGGCGCTGTTGCGACGGGTAACATAAAGGCACAGCTAGCGCTGAGCGCCGCGGGCACCATGAGCAATAGTGGGTCAATACCTGCCGCTATCGCCGCCGAGGCCAAAATTGGCATTAGTAAGGCCGTGGTCGCGGTATTAGACGTTGCCTCTGTCATAAACGTAACCGCCAGGCAGATAATCAGCATCATCCAGTAGATAGGCAGGGTAGTCAGCGCCACCAAACTCTCTCCCGCGATCGTCGAAAGGCCCGATGTAACGAAGGCTTTCGCCAAGCAAATGCCGCCCGCAAACAGCAACAGCACGCCCCAAGGGATATCTACCGCCTGCTGCCAAGTAATCAGCGGCTTGCGATCCTTATCGCGAAGCACAAACAAAGCGATAACCGCTATAAACGCCACCGACGCATCATTGGCCGTATTGAGTCCCAATAAATCTCGCCAGCCACCAAAGGGCTCAGAGCGCGTTATCCAGGCCAATGCCGTCAAACCAAAGAGTGTGAGCACACGCTTCTCAGCGCTGCGCCACTCCCCCACCTCAGGTACTTGAATCTTGATATCGTGGGGCAAATCGCGCGTCAACCATAATGCGGTAACGGGAACCATGATGACTACCACGGGTATTCCAATAGACATCCAGCGCGCAAATCCGACAGTTTCTCCGGTGAATTCCTCATAAACCTGCATAAAAACTAAATTGGGCGGGGTTCCAATCGGAGTCCCCAAGCCGCCAATAGAGCACGCCCAAGCTAAGCCTAACAAAAGCGGCACGGCTAAACGTTTCCGATCAGAGCTACTCTCCAGAATAGCCAAGGCAACCGGCACTAACATGAGTACCGTAGCCGTGTTCGAGATCCACATGGAGAGCAGGCTTCCAGCTACCATGAAGCCCATAACTATCCGCCGTGGGCTACCACCGCCCACAAGGCGCACAACACCCAGCGCGATACGCCGATGAGCGCCTGTCGACTCCATACCTCGAGACAGTAAAAATCCACCCAGCAACAGTAAAATAAGGGGTGAGCCATAGGCCTCTCCCGTCTCAGCAGGTGTCAAAACACCAAACAAAGGCATCAGTGCGAGCGGTAAAAGTGACGTTACTGGAATCGGAATAGGCTCGAATACCCACCATGCAATACACAGGACGGAACAGGCCGCGGTTACGACTAGCTGCGATGGTTGTCCAAAATAAACAAGGGCGACTGCGACGATGCCGGCCAGACACAAACCGGGCAGCGGGGATGCTCTAGGGTCTAATAACGTTTGCACAACTCAATACCTTTTATCAGAATGGCATCACCAAGACGGCTAGCCCATTTTTTTTGTTGTATCAGGCATACTGTCTAAGCTTAAGGATTGTGTAAACTCCACGCATGCTGTTATCCGACTCATTACCTACAACAAGCGACTCGCTCATTGATGCCTTTGGGCGTCAGATAGACTACGTGCGCCTGTCTGTCACCGACCGCTGTGACTTCCGCTGTACCTATTGTATGGCCGAGGAAATGACTTTTTTACCCCGACAAGAGATTCTGTCCCTAGAAGAACTGGAGCGGATAGCGCGGATATTTGTTCATTTGGGCGTCAAAAAATTGCGCATCACGGGCGGTGAGCCGCTGATCCGCCGGGGCGTAGATCGGCTGTTTACTGGCCTATATAACTTGCCGGGTTTGCAGGAGCTGGCACTAACTACCAATGGCAGTCAGCTGGTTAATCGCGCCCAACACTTGCGCGACAGTGGTGTCATGAGCATCAATATTAGCCTCGACACTCTCGACCCCGCCAAGTTCAAAGCCATCACAAGAACGGGCGAGCTCAGTACTGTGTTAGCCGGCATTCGCACAGCAGTCGGTGTGGGTTTCGATCGCATCAGATTAAATGCCGTCATTTTGCAGGGGCAGAATGATGACGAGATCATCGCGCTAACAGAATACGCACTGAGCCTGGGTATCAACATCGCGTTTATTGAAGAAATGCCTTTGGGCCAAGTTAATGCCGCTGGAAAGCCGCTAGAATTTGTATCGAGTGACGACATACATCGTTGCCTAGCAGATCACTTCAAACTGCAGGCTGAGCCTCCACCTGAGCAGGCGGGGCCTGCACGCTACTGGCGTATCGCAGGAAGCGACACTCGTATTGGCTTGATTTCACCGCATAGCAATAACTTTTGTAGCAGCTGCAATCGTTTGCGCGTCACGGCCGAGGGACGATTGCTATTGTGTCTCGGTAACGAACACTCTATTAGCTTGCGCGATCATTTGCGTGACGGTGAAAGTGATGAAATGCTCGCAGACCGTATTCGGCAAGCGCTTAACCAAAAACCCGAGCGGCATGTGTTCGACCAGCCGGACGAACCACAAATCCTTCGATTCATGAACGCCTCTGGCGGTTGATGACGACGCCACTAATCATAGGACACTCTTTTGCAGGATACTCATTACCCCCAATTAATGTCAGTTGACGGCATCGTTAGTGCATTTGAGGAGCACGGCTATATCTGTACCCGCCGTATTGCTACCGTAGTCTACCTCGCCGCGGCTCTTAACAAGCCGATACTTGTCGAAGGCCCTCCCGGCGTCGGCAAGACCGAGCTCGCTAAAACCTGTGCGGAAGTCATTGGCAAGCCGTTAGTGCGACTACAGTGTTATGAAGGCTTAGACGAAGCCAAAGCACTCTACGAGTGGAAGTACGGCAAGCAGCTGCTGTACACACAAGTGCTCAAGGAACAACTCGGTGAAATTCTTGATGGCGCAAGTGGTTTGAAGGAGTCCATTCAGCGACTTCATAGCACGGGTGACGTATTTTACTCACGGGAATTTCTAGAACCTCGTCCACTACTCAAGGCGATGGAGCAGGAAGCCGGGGCAGTTTTGCTGATCGATGAGATCGACAAAGCAGACTTTGAATTTGAATCCTTGTTGCTTGAAGTTTTATCCGATTATCAGGTTTCAATCCCAGAAATTGGCACCGTAGTGGCCAGATCAAAGCCTGTCGTCTTCCTGACGAGTAACGACACACGAGATCTGTCTGACGCACTCAAACGCCGCTGCTTGCACTTGCACATTCCCTTCCCATCGGTAGAGCTCGAGCAACGGATCGTGGCTAGCCGAGTGCCTGAACTCCAAGAACACCTTAGCCAACAACTGGTGCGCTTTGTCCACGCTATTCGCGAACTCGATCTCAAGAAAGCACCGGCGATCTCCGAAACCATCGACTGGGCGCGCAGCTTACTGCTGCTTCATGCAGAAAAACTCGACCGACAGCTAGTGCATGACACGTTGAATGTTTTGCTCAAGTACGAAGAGGATATCGAGACAGCCGAAAGTGTATTCAACAAACTCGCACGAGAACTGGAGATCTTGTGAACGCTGCGGCAGGCAGCGATGAATTACTGACATTCATCAAATTTTTACGCAGCAGCGATCTGCCGATTTCGCCTGCCGATACACTCGACGCAGTTCATGTCGCCAGTTTATTGGGCTACGAGGATAAAGTTAGCTTAAAACAAGGCCTAGCGGCTGTGTTAGCCAAATCGCTCCGAGAACAAACACTGTTCGACACCGCTTTTGAAACCTTTTTCTCCCAACCCAATCCTTTGAAGCCAGGGAACGATGCCACGCCAGATCCCATGCATCCTATGGATGAGCCTTCTTCTGCAGATAATCCAACCGGAGATAGTACGAATGGCGGCGGGCAGTCGGCTCTCGAAGAACTGGCGGCTAGTGATGCCAATATAGCGTCTTTGTTGGAAAATCCTTTGGTTCGCACACTGGCAAGTGGTGACGACGGCGCCCTTGCAATTGCGATAGAGCAAGCAGCAACTAGCGCTCAAGTCGAGGATATTCGCCTGTTCACACAGCGTGGACAATACATCCGTAAGATACTCGATGCACTGGGTGAGCAAGTTCTTCGCGACGCTGCTATCGAACTCGAAAACCAGCAGCCGGCTGCCTTTAACGAAGTGCAGGCGATGCGCGAGGCACTGCGCGGTCGAGCGCGAGATAAAGTCGAGCGTGCCTACATGATTCATGCGGCGGGTGACACCGAGGATTTCCTCGATCAAGCCCTCGCAGAAGTAAAGCTCGCCAATATTAACCCTCACCAGATGGCGCGCATGCGCAAGCTCATCGATCGGATGGCGCGAAAACTGGCATCGCGACATGGCCGCAAGCGGCGACGAACCCGCCGAGGGCAACTGAATGTGGCCGCAACACTGCGCGGCGCAGCCGCGACCGATGGCATACCCTTCGAGCCACGCTGGCGACGAACAGAGCGACGCAAGCCTCAGGTAATGGCTATCTGCGATGTCAGTGGATCGGTAGCCACCTATGCCAAGTTCTTATTAATGTTTCTCTATGCGGTGCAGGACGTTCTTCCAAGAACACGCAGCTTTGCGTTCTCTAGTGCTCTCGGCGAGGTCACTGAGTGGTTTAAAACACTCCCCGTAGAAGAGGCAGTGAATACGGTCAATCATCGCTACGGCGGCGCCACAGACTATGCTCGGGCATTCACCGACTTTTCAGAACTGGCCCTCAACGACATCAATCGAGCGACGACAGTGATTATTTTGGGAGACGCGCGGAATAACGACACGGATCCGCGACTCGATATTTTGGCGGAGATCAAGGGCCGTTGCCGGCGCTTGATCTGGCTAAATCCAGAGTCAAGGGGCGCGTGGGGGTCCGGAGACTCGGAAATGTTACGGGTAATACGGCACTGTCACATTGCTCAAGAGTGTAATAACCTCAGGCAGTTAGAACGTATTGTGGACAAACTGCTAGCAGATTCGAGGGGAAGTTAGCCTCAAGCCATGCAGTAAGGGTGCCAGAGGCGCTATGCGGATAAGCAAATTACCTATCAAAAGGCAAAGCCGGCGTGGTTAACGATCACGACAGACTGCCATTGACGCGATCCGTCGAAGCAGACGTACTCGCGGCGTTTTCAGTGCCTACCCGCACGGAAGGCCTTCCGACCGAGACATTGCTGTCGGCACTCGAAGGCATCGAGGCTAGTGATCGCGCCCTAAATGACGCCTTATCTGACGCTGGATTCAAGCAGGCAACCTCCGATAACCAACCCATCCTGGACTGGGTTGATGCCGTCTTTGAACACTGGAAAACCGCCTATCCTCTAGCGCCCGAGTTACATGTCGCCCTTCAGCAAGCCCGCAGCCTCGCCGCAGCTTTTGCGTTTAAAGACAGTCGGTTTTTCATTCCTGGCGGGCATGTGTTGCATCGCTTATTGGATGCTATTCATAATGGTTTCGTTGGTTGGCATAAGGAGCTAGGTGGCGCAGCGATCAGTGCCCTCGATGGCGCTCGGGACGCACTTGAGCGATCACACCGGGATTTCCCTAGCGAAGAACAAGTCGCAGAGAGCCTGGAGATATTGTCTCAAAGCATTCAGGCACACGAACAACAACTCCAGCAGCTAGACAATGTTCTGATGGACCGCGAAGCGATTACGCTTGGCGATGAGTTAGCGCAAATTGCTGCAGCGGCCGCTCTAAACGAGATACTTGCAGAGCATGAAGTACCTGGTTCAGTCGCGCGGTTTATAAAATCCGACTGGTATGAGAGCGGCGTACTGATCATCAGTCGAAACGGCGAGCAAAGCGATGACTGGCGTAACTTTGTGAGCACCACTCAGCTACTTGTCGACGCCGTACAACCCGTGGGAATACACGACGCGTCCGGGCAGAGCCGTCTGCAAACCGCCATGCATCAATTGCCGGCGACGCTCTCGCGCCAGTTATTGAGCTTAACGCCTAACGATGATGCGATTGCCGGTGCAATCGGTCTTATTGAGTATGCCCTTCTGCGCAACATGCGCGGCGAAGATCTCGGGCTGCTTGAAGCGGAACTCATTTCTGTCAGAGGCCTGCCTGAGGGCGGCCCGCCAAGTGACTTTGATTTAGAAGACGCAGGAATTGCCCCCGGCCATTGGTACATCCTCGACACGGCGGATGGTGAGTTACGCATTCGCCTCGCAGGCACCCTAGCCAGTAATATTTATGTGCTCTTTATGGATTTTTTGGGCACACGCGTTTTACGTAAAACAACCGCTGATTTTAAGGCGATGCTGAAATCGGGTGAAGCGCGCCCTCTGAATGCACCCGACAGCTTTTGCCGCGCCATGGTCGAAGCAACCGGCGCACAGCAACGCATTAGAAACGATGCGGAGCTTATCGATCAGCAAACGACCAAGAAGCCAGTAACTCCGGAGACGGGAAAACCCGATCCAAACGAATCCAGTAGCGAGAGGGTGTCGGAAACGATCACGACAGAGCCCACAGACCCAATGAGTACCTTTTCTAACGAGCAGCAGGGGCATGCTCGCCATCAGGAGCACACTCGCCATCAGG